>LULR01001000.1_pt1 | contig 23848 bp, 25 predicted proteins | sample 729471 | NCBI WGS metagenome assembly LULR01 (sample SAMN03860284, study PRJNA289734) | marine metagenome | biome: seawater column; feature: ocean; material: water; isolation source: Red Sea water column Station 108 - depth 500m | place: Saudi Arabia: Red Sea | collected 2011-10-15 | depth 500 m
GTATAACAAATGATTACAATCAAAATTGGAGGGAGTGTAGTTGATGACTTACATCCCTCTGTCGTAGCGGACATAAAAAAAGTACTAGAACAAGAGAAGGTAGTTCTAGTTCATGGTGGAGGAAAAGAGGTTACAAAAGTCACAGAACAGTTAGGCAAGGAACCAAAGTTCATTGTTTCCCCTGGCGGTGTGAAGAGCAGATATACTGACCTCGAAACTGCAGAAATTTTTACTATGGTTATGTCTGGAAGAATCAACAAAACAATTGTAAAGATGTTACAAAAAAGTGGAATCAATGCGGTAGGTTTGTCCGGAATTGATGGAAAAATAATTCAGGCTGACAGAAAGAAAAAACTAATAATCATGAATGAAAAAGGGCGAAAACAAGTAATTGATGGAGGATATACAGGCAAAATTACGCAAATCAATGCATCCTTGATAAAATCTGTTCTTGACCAAGATTACGTACCAATAATTTCTCCAATAGCAATTAGTGAGGAATCTGAATTTCTCAATGTGGATGGAGATAGGGCTGCTGCAAACATTGCAGGACAAGTAAATACTGACAAAGTTTTATTCCTAACAAATGTTGACGGATTATTAATAGATGAAAAATTAGTGGATACTTTAACGCTAGCAAAAGCAAAAGAAATTTTACCACAAATTGGATTTGGTATGGAAAAAAAGATACTTGCTGCTACTGAAGCACTTGAGATGGGCGTAACGGAGGCAATAATTGCAAATGGCCAAAGGGAAAACCCCATATCTTCTGCAATTGCACATAACCATTGTACGGTAATCAAAAATGAGTGAAGATCAATATTTAGGAAATCTTTACCAGCGGTTTCCTGTGACCATAGAAAAAGGATTAGGCTCACATGTATGGGATACTGACAACAACGAGTACATTGATTGTATGGGTGGATATGGTGTTGCGCTTGTTGGACATAGAAATGAACGTGTTGTTAACGCAATTAAATCTCAAATTGAAAAAGTGATTACGGTTCACAGCTCTTTCTACAACAAAACCAGAGAAGAGTTTTTGCAAGCTTTGATTGATATTGCACCAAAAGGACTTTCACAAGTTCATTTGAACAATAGTGGAGCTGAATCCGTGGAAGCTGGTATAAAATTTGCAAGGAAATTTACGGGTAGAAAGGGAATGGTCGCAATGAAAGGATCCTATCATGGAAAGTCCATGGGAGCGTTATCATTAACGTTTAATCCAAAATACAGAGAATCATTCCAGCCTCTTGTTGAGAAAGTAACATTTTCACCATACGGAGATATCGATGCATTACAAACTGCTGTTGATAAGGATACGGCATTCGTAATCTTAGAGCCTATTCAGGGGGAAAGTGGAATTCACGTCCCACCTAATGGGTTTTTGCAAGATGTTAGAAAGATATGTGATGAAAATGGGAGCCTACTTGTATTTGACGAAATTCAATCAGGATTAGGTAGAACTGGAAGCATGTGGGCATCAGAACATTGGAAAACAACTCCTGATATAATGTGCCTTGCCAAAGGAATTGCTGGAGGAGTTCCTATGGGTGTTACATTAGTAAAACCGGATATACTGTCTGTGATGAAAAAAGGAGAACACTCATCCACGTTTGGAGGAAATCCTTTAGCTTGCGCTGCGGGAACTGCCACACTTCAAGCACTAACACAAGATGGTTTAGTTGAAAATGCAAAAAATATGGGAGAAAAATTTCTACGTGGATTAAATGACCTCAAATCTAAACATAAAATAATTAGAGAAGTTAGAGGTAAAGGTCTAATGATTGGCGTTGAATTAAAATTTGAAGTAAAGGATATCTTAATGGAAGGAATCAAAAAAGGATTATTACTCTTATATTCTGGCAGAAACATCTTAAGATTACTACCTCCACTGGTTATATCAGATGAAGATGTTACAAAGTCACTGCAGATAGTAGACGAATTACTCACAAACGAAGAGGGTAGAAGAAATGTATAGAGACAAAACTGACGAAAAGATTCTAGAATTTTTGCAAAAAGATTCTAGAGAATCATTTGTAGAGATCGGAAAAAAACTAAAGCTGTCAGAATCTGCAATTAGAAGAAGAGTGAAAAATATGGTTGATAATGGCACCATTGAAAAATTCACTGTTCAAGTTGGAGAGACAAATAGCACTAGCGCAATCGTATTGGTATCAGTTGACTCATCAATAGACACTTCAAAGGTTTCTGTGAAACTTACAAAACTTACTGCTGTGAAGACAGTTTATGAAATCACTGGGCAGTACGACATAAGTGTGATTATAAGGGCTCCAAATATTACCGAGATCAATCTGTGTATTGACAATTTACGAAAAATTCCTGGTGTGATTGATACGAATACTGTAATAATTCTTAGAACTGTAGTATAATCGAAAATCGTATCATTTTTACAATCATTGCCTAACTTAGCATCAAAATTATCATATTAAGACGATTATAGTACGATTATCTTTATATTAATCAGTAATTGCAACGAATATAGATATGAATGATCCGAATTACTATGCAGAGGAACACAATTCCGTTGGGATGGGACCTAAGAAAATACGAATACTTGACTCCACACTAAGGGAAGGTGAACAGCATCCGGGTGTTTCGTTTACGGTTAAACAAAGAATTCAGATTGCTTGGGAGCTTGACTATTTTGGTGTTGATCAGATTGAGATATCTCCCATTATTTCTCATGATCATGCTGAAGCAACCAAGACAATTATCAAACAAGGATTAAAGGCTGACATTGTGGCGCATGGAAGAGCACTAAAGGAGGACATTGATGCTTCATTAAAATGTGATGCGTCTTGGGTTGCTGCATATCTTGGAATATCTGATATTCATCTCAAAGATAAATTAAAAATTTCAAGAGAACAGGCGTTAGATAGAGCAGTAAAAACTGTAGAATACGCAAAATCACATGGCTTGAAAATTAGGTTCACGGTAGAGGATGGGAGTAGGGCAGACCCACAGTTTCTAATCAACGTCTGCAAGGCAATAGAGGAAGCAGGTGTGGACAGAATTAGTCTTCCAGATACTGTAGGAATTTTAACGCCGAAAGGAATGTATAATTATGTAAAAATGGTTAGATCTGAAATTACTACACCGCTTGATGCTCACGTTCATAACGATATTGGATTTGCATTAGCAAATGCATTTTCTGCGTGTGATGCTGGTGTTGATCAAATCCATACTACAATAGACGGTATTGGTGAACGAACAGGAATTCCATCGCTTGCAGAGACTGCTGTAGCACTTACATATTTGTACAAATCACAAAACGATTTCAGACTTGATATGCTTGCTGATCTTTCAAGGCTTATACAACAATACACAAATATTGTACCGTATGATTCAAAACCAATTGTTGGCTCTTCAGCCTACAAGCATAAAGCTGGAACACATCTAGCCGCAATTTTGAAAAACCCAGCGGCGTATGAACCAATTCCTCCTAGAGACGTAGGAAATAGACGAACTATTGTGTTTGGTGAACTAGCTGGTAAGGCTGGTGCAGAATATCTTATGTCACTTTTAAGCTTGAAAAAAGACATTAACGATGCAAAGAATATTGCCAAAAGTTTAAAAAATCTTAGAATGGGTGATCTTCTTGAAATTCCACTTGATGATACTGTAGAAAGAAAGATAATTAATGAAGAAAAAAAGAGGTATTCTAGTAAAAATGACTAATTGCAAAAAAGAATGACATACCGATAGAGTTGGTTGATTGTAAGAAACTGTTTGTTGATTTAAAGAAAAATACATATGACTTTCAAACTGTTTTACAGCGCTGCGTGAGTTATTACAGGAATATTCACTCTACTGCAACACTAGAAGGTCTTGGGGCTAGGGTAATCAATTGTCTAAATACTGGGCTTCTCGCGGGAAACAAGCTTTTCACGCACATGTTACTTCAACAAGCAGGTGTTCCCACACCTGATGCCACAATGGCATTTTCTAAGGAAGCTGCTATAGAGTCACTTGAAAAAAATGGCTACCCCAAGATTATCAAACCAACAGTTGGTAGTTGGGGCAGAATGGTCTCAAAACTAAATGATAAGGATTCAGCTGAGGGCATTATTGAATCAAGGGAATCAATGCACCCAACATATCAAATGTACTTCTTAGAGGAGTTTGTACAAAGACCACCTAGGGATATTCGGGCAATAGTAATAGGTGATAAGGTAGCTGGTGCTATTTACAGAACTACTGATGGCGTTAATTGGAAAACAAATACACATTTGGGTGGCTCGGCAGAAACCTGTAAGGTAACAAACGAAATGGAGGACATTTGTATTAAGGCTAAAAATACAGTACAAGGAGAAATTGTAGGTGTTGATCTTATGGAAAGTGATGATAAAGGATTGGTAGTTCATGAAATTAATAACACAACTGAGTTTAGGAATGTTGTAAGAGTTACTGGTGTAGATATTCCAACTCAAATATTAGAATACACCAAAAAAATGAGTAGATAAAGATGGAACCACATTTCACTGTAACCCCAACATTCGCAGTAAAGACTTTAGAAAAAGCATTAAAAATTTACACCCCAACTCTTCGTGAAAAAGGTTTGGCAGATTTTCTTGCTGATAAGTGTGATGATCTAGGATTTAATGATATACACACGGATGAGGTAGGAAACCTTATTGCTACAAAGGGTTCCGGCTCACCTAAAATTCTTTTCTGTGGACATATGGACACGGTACCTGGAAGAATTAGGGTTAGAAAAGAGAATGATTATCTTTTTGGCAGAGGCTCATCTGATGCGAAAGGTCCACTGATTGCAATGTTATTTGCCGCTGCGAGTGTTGGTGAAAATGATTGTACTGTTGTTTTCGTGGGTGCGGTTGACGAGGAAGGTAATGCCACTGGGATTAAGAATTTAACTAAAAATAAACCTGATGTGGATTATGCAATTTTTGGGGAACCAAGTGGCACAAAGCGAATCACTATAGCGTATAAGGGACGTATCGCCATAAATCTAAAAATAAGTGTTGATAATAGTGCACATGCTAGTGCACCTTGGCTAGCAAAAAATGCGATTGAAGAATCAACATTGTTTGTTAATGAAATTAAGAGTGTGTTAGAATCTGGACAGGAAGATAAGAAAAAGGGGATGATGCTGATCTCCACTAGTTAGAGCATTAACTCTGGGAATTATAGATGTGGAAAAAGATAGGCCTATGTTAATTAGGAAAACTGGAACAGGTGACATGAACGTTATAGGTAACCAACTAGGCATTCCAGTTGTGACCTTTGGTCCTGGTGACCCGCATGCTGCACACACAATTGATGAAAAAATATCAATCGATGAATATCTCCGAGGAATAGAAGTGCTTAAAAAAACCATACAGCATTTAAAACGACTGCATAATAAAACAAAGTAATGCTGTGGTTTGTTGGACTGGGTGTATCTGGAGAAGAATCAATCCCAGTTGAAGTTGTAAAAGTTATTCAAAAGGCTGATATGGTGTATTTGGAATCATTTACAAGCCCAATTTACAAACAACATGAAGAAAAGCTCAAAAGTTTGACTAGCGGAAATTTCAAAATTGCAAAAAGATGGTTAGTAGAAGATGGTCAAGAAATACTTAGGACTGCAAAAGCATCCAATGTTGTGTTATTATCTTACGGGGATCCCTACATAGCCACAACACATATCGAACTTAGAACCAGAGCTAAGTTAGAAAAAATTAAAACAAAAACAATTCATTCTGCTTCAGCAATAACATCGATGGTAGGTGAGGCGGGATTACAATTTTACAAAATTGGAAGGATTGTAACCATAATGAATGAGAAAAAATCTATGTTAACACCCTATACGACTATTTTTAGAAATTTGTTGCAAGGACTACATACCGTACTATTATTGGAGTATAATGAAGTTGAAAACTATTTTCTTGATCCAAAAAATGCTATCAGCCAACTATTAGAGATTGAAAAAGAACAGAAGAGAAGTGTTGTGAATGAAAATACCTTTGCAATAGTCGCATCAAGAATTGGATTTCAAACGCAAACAATTACCTCAGGAAAGTTCAGTAATCTACTTAAAATTAATTTTGGCGAACCTCCACACAGTGTAATCATTACTGGAAAATTGCATTTTACAGAATCAGATGCAATTAGAGCATTAACAGAATGTTTGGACACACCAATAGATAACTCAAATGAAATTAAAAATATCTCAATCCAGATGATTGAAAAATATGTTCCAATGGTTAGGGAAGCCTTAGAAGAGATTAGGCCATTTTATAATAATGCAAAAGAGTTTCAAGAGATATTACAAAATGCAGAACTTTACATTAATGATGCAGAAAATTTTCTAAAACAGGGAAAGGATGAAAATGCAGTTTTGAGTATTGGTTATGCAGATGGTCTTGTAGATGCATTAAGGATGGCAAAAGGTATAGAGCCTAAAATGTAATTTATCGATGCGTTAAAAATGGAGGAATATTGAGGATTTATCATTGGATTCGATAGAAGCACTTAGCCAGATTAAACATGATTCGCTAAAAGTTGTGTTAGCTGGGGGAGTTTTTGATATTATCCATCCTGGTCATATCCACACACTTAAAGCTGCAAAAGCCTTAGGGGATATCTTGGTGGTAGCAATTGCCACTGACAAAACAGCACAAAAGATGAAAAAGAGAATCCCGTTGCATAACCAAGAATTAAGACGTGAACTTGTGGATTGTTTATCTATGGTTGATATAGCTATTGTTGGTCATGAAAATGATATTTTTGAAACAGTTAAGCTAGTAAAACCTGAAATAATTGCGTTAGGATATGATCAGATTCATCAAGAGAAATTCATATCTGATGGATGTAAACGAATCAACCTTGATGCCAAAATAGTCAGATTACAATCTCCAGTTCCAGAATTATCTAGCTCAGATATTCAAAAAGAATATGGAAAAAATATCTACGATATATAATTTTCAGTTAATTAGGAATTATTATCTTAATCGAAACTTGAGAACCTATTTTCAGATTTCCAGTCTTACAAATATTATTTTTTGATATTAACTCAATTATTGAATTATCATAATGAGTTCTTTCAAGGCGTATTAGTTGACAATTGATATTTTTGTTTAATTTTGCCGTAAAGCACTTGACCCATCCAAATGTTCGCTTACCATCAGAAAATGAATCTATTTTTTGACCGTCAAAATCATCAAATTGTTGAATTGCTTCGACATATTCCTTTTGATATAATTTTACATTGAGTGTCCCAGGAAATGGGACATAACCGAGTTGTGATTTAAATTGTTTTGTGTAGCCTTTCAATGACATATAGTAAGCACCTTCACCCATACCTGAGATTACTTCGCCTTTGAGTTCTATGTATGATGAAAACGCTCCTAAGCTAGAACCTAAATGTGAATGCAGTTTAACAAGTTCTGCATAACCTTTGTTTGTAATTCTCACAAAAACTTTTCTTCCCTTCATAAATCTTTCAATAAATCCACCGTCTTCTAATTCTGTAAGATACTTCGAAGCAGTTTGTTGAGATTTTTGAAGACTCTTTCCAAGTGATGAACTAGTTAACTGAATAAAATTATATCTTGCTCCCTTAGATAATAACTGGGTTAGGGCTGTAATATGTTTAATTTTAAGATCAGACATTCAGAATTAAGTAATACCAAGTTCTGTAAAGGTTTTTAGAATAACATCATCATGATTTGATAAATTTGCAATTCGATGACCTACAATATACTTAATTCCAGCTTGTTTTGCACTATCTAGTAATCGCTGTGTGATTATTCCGTCTAGGACAAGATATTTTATTCCTGATTGTGTTGGTAATTTGCCCACCAGTTCACTGATTGGTATTTTGAATATCTGATTGTTATCAGTATCAAGTGCGACGGATTCTAATGTTTCATTTAGACTTGGGTAGATTTTTCCAATAGCGTCAGATAATGCTTTATCATCTTCACTTACAACATTAGTCTCAGTAGATTGTTTTTGCATTTTTTCAGCAGTCTCCTTTAAAATATCTGCAACACGTTGAGGCGTTAGCTCCTCAACCTCAATACCTTCGTCTGCACGTAGTTCAACATCAACTTTAACTACTGATGTTAATTCCTTAAGAATTTGTCCGCCTGCCCTATCGCCATCTAAAAATGCTACAACATTCTTTTTTGATGCACAAATATCTTTTATAGATTCGTCAATAGTTGCCCCTTCAATGGCTAATGTATTATCATAACCAGCCCTGAGCAAGTTTAAGATATCGGCCCTTCCCTCAACAAGAATTATCCAAGGAGAGTCAAAAACACCTGTACCACAGTGAAGTTTGTTTGGTCCGTAAGTAGTAATTTTTCCTGATTTACCTTCATGAACGTCTTTTAACATAGTATCACCTTCACTAACAGATTTTGTAGACCATTTTTGCTTGATCGCTTTTGCTCTTCGAACAATATCTTCTTTTTTCGAGGCTCTAACATCATCAATAGCTTGCAGAGTAAACTTACAATCAAATGGTCCAACTTTATCTATACTTTCTATTGCAGCAGAAATTAACGCACAAGTATCAATATCAGTACTCATAGGCAATAATGCATCACCAGAAGTATCATTTTCAGTTGAAGTAATATGAACTTCTATACGACCCACTTTAGAAAGACGTTGAAGTTCGTTTAGGTTCAACTCAGGACCTAACAAGCCCTCGGTCTGACCAAAAATTGCGCCTATGATATCTGCGCGTTCAACTAGACCATCAACCTCAAATAATAACTTAACATGATATTTGACGATACCTGTGTATGGCAATTAAAACTCATCTCCTTAATATTCAATAACAAAAATTTTCAATTCATAGTTATAAGTGCTTGTGGTTATAAATTCAGTTTTTACTAGTAAATTTAACAAAAAAAGAAAAAATGTTACTCGGTGGTAAATGAAGAGCCACATGAGCAAGATTTTGTGACGTTTGGATTATTTATTTTGAAACCAGAACCCATTAGACTTTCAATGTAATCAACATTTGCACCTTTTAGGTGATCTTGACTCATCGAATCCACAAGTACTTTCACACCGTTTTCTTCGATTGTTAGATCATCCTCTTCAGCAGCTTTTTCAAAGCCCATGCCGTAAGAAAGTCCAGAACAACCACCACCTTGAACATATATTCTAAGAAATTCAGGTTTATCAGTTTCTTCAGCCATGAATTCTTTGATTTTCTCAGCAGCTTTTGCGGTTATGGTAACCAATTTTTGACTTTGTTCAGTAGCCATTGTTCATACAATTTCTCCATGCAAGTAATTCCACACCAAGACCTGTATCAAGATCTGCATTTCGTCCTTTGTTAATAGCAGTCTTTGACATATGAACAGCAAGAGTAGCATTAGATGCAATTTGTTTTGCCATTTTGATAGCTTCGTCCATCAAAGAAGATTGTTCAAAAACATGGTTAACTAAACCGATTTCTTTTGCTATGTTTGCATTAACAGGTTTTCCGGTGAAAACAAGTTCCTTTGCTTTTGCAATACCAACTATTCTCATCAATCTTTGCGTCCCACCCCAGCCAGGAGGTATACCAATTGTCACTTCTGGTTGACCAATTTTTGCATTATCTGACGCAATTCTGATATCACAAGACATAGCAAGCTCACATCCACCGCCTAAAGCAAAACCATTAACAGCTGCGATAGTTGGTTTTGTTATATTTTCAACAGTAGCCGTTAGTTCTTGACCTAGCTTTGCATAAACTTCTGACTCTTCTGGAGAAATCTTTGACATGTATCCAATATCAGCACCGGCAGAAAATGCTTTATCTCCTTCTCCTGTTATAATAATTACCTTTACCTTATCATCTTTTTCTAACTGTTTGAAAGTTTTGATTATTTCTTTAGCGACATCAACATTCATTGCATTTAGCTTTTCAGGGCGATTAATCTTGACAACACAAATTCCTTCTTCATTAGTTGTAGTTAAAAAGGACATACAGTAATTCACCACTCAATAGAATTAAAAGTTACTTAGAGCCTCTCACATTGCCCCAATGAGTCATTGCAGATGCAGCAGCAACCCATGTTCTCAAGTCATCATAAACTGGCACACCTCTTTTTTCAACCAATTTAGACATTTTTTCTGTGTATGGACCACCATTGGCTCCAACTAACAATGGTTTTGTTTTTTTCTTAGAAAAGTTAGAAAGGTAATCAACAATTGTCTCTTCAAGCGGGTCATCTTGGAAAACAAACCATGGCATAACGATATCAATATTCTTTTCGTCATAAAATTGCTGAATAACAAATCTATAGTCATCTGCAGTTGCCCCACCACCTACATCCGCTGGATTGCCACTATGAATAGGAACAGCAGGTGGGAAACGATCCTTCATTTTTTTGAGAAATCGTGGTGACAACTTTCCTATCGTAAGACCTAATCTTTCTAAATGATCAATTCCGCCAATCATCGGACCAGCACCATTACTGCACATAGAAACCTTGTTACCCTTTGCATATGGTTGCCAGGCTAAAGCTTTTGCAACTCCGACAAGTTCTTGATAACTATCTACAGAAATAATTCCAGCCTGCTTAAACGCGCCCATGATAATAGCGTTTGAACCGCCTAGAGAACCTGTATGAGATGCAGCTTGTTTCGCACCAGCAGCACTTCGTCCACTTTTCCATATCACTATAGGTTTCTTTTTTTCTTTCATGACTCGCTTTGCAGCATTGATAAACTTTCTACCATCACCAAATCCTTCAACATAAAGACAGATAACTTTGGTTTGAGTATCACTTCCTGCATACGAAATCATATCTGCTTCATCAACATCTGACCTGTTTCCATAACTAATCATCTTTGAAAGACCAAAAGAATCAGCACTCTCCAACATGCTAATTCCCATTGTTCCACTTTGAGAGAAAAATGAAACATTACCGAGTCTTGCGCGAACCATTCTTGCTTGGCCTTGAAATGCACAATCAAGACGATTTGCAGCATTAAACATTCCAATACAGTTTGGACCGATAACTCGTATCTTATGCTTTAATGACAGACGTTTTACCAGATCAATACAAACAACAACCAGATCAACCTTTGCTTTGATTGATTCTAATGTTGGGAAGCATTTGATTCCAAGAATTTTCTTTTGTTTAGGATTGATTGGATATACCTTGCCCTTGTAATCTTGTTTCCCGAGTGCGTCTAATACAGAATTACCAATCTTTCCTGGAGTTGCAGAAGCACCAACTAATGCAACAGATTTTGGAGTAAAGAATTTCTCCATTGATGCTATGTTTGGTTTAGCACGTGAGATCGAATTCTTTTTAATTTCTTTGTTAAGAATGATTTTTGCATCTACTACATTATACGATTTTGGGTATACCACAATAGGATTGAAGTCTATGCTGTTAATGTAATCTGCATTATCAACTCCAATTTTTCCAATTTGGACAAGCGCCTTTGCAATCATATTCAAATCCACAGGCTTACTTCCACGAAATCCTTTCAGAATCTTAGAGCCCTTGAGTTCGTTTAGCATTGATTTTGCATCTGATGTAGTGATTGGAAGCATCCTAAACGTAACGTCCTTGAAAATTTCAGTAAGAATACCTCCCAGACCAACCATAATCACGGGACCGAATTGTGAATCATTTTGTATTCCAACAATTAATTCAACTCCCTTTGGAACCATTTTCTCGAGTAAAATTCCTTTTACATTGACGTCTTTCTTTTTGGAAAGTCGTCCATACATGTCATTAAATGTCTTTTTTACATCAGCAATGTTATCAACACCAATTTTTACACCACCTACATCAGTTTTATGAAGAATTTGTGGTGATACTACTTTCATCACTAGAGGGAACCCAAGTTTTTTTGCATCTCTAACTGCTTGGTTGGCAGATGTTGCCAATGAAAATCCTGGCACTGAAACTTTGTACTTTTTCAGAATTGATTTGGCTGCTTCTTCCGTAATTATCTTATGATCAGTTTTTATTGTATCGTCAAAAATTTTTGTAATTAAATTCATAGCAGATCGATCAAAAAATTTCTTATTATATTAAACTTTTGTAGGCAAAAATTCCCTCTTAAAATTCCTATAAAAAAGATTCAAGTTTTGTTCCAATATAGGAATGTTTTTTTCAAAATCGTTACGGATTTTCTCTTTAACATTAGTAGATAGAGATTTTGTTTTATCAAGCCACAAATTAATCATAGAATCATCAACTTCTATATGAAATTGTAATCCTACTGCGGTTCCAATTTTAAATGCCTGATTTGGATAAGAGCTTGAATGTACTAATCTCATAGCTCCATGTGGTAAAGTAAAAGTTTCTTCATGCCAATGAAACACCGTAAATGGATTAGTAAATCCAGTAAAAAGACCAGACGAGCTTTGGTTCTCAAGTCTAAGATCATGAAAAAACCCAATTTCTTTTTTTGTACCTTTATGTACATCAGCACCAAATGCTTTAGCAATTAATTGAGAACCAAGACATACACCAAGAACTGGTAAATTATGTTCGACATAATTTTGTATCAAACGTATTTCGTCGGAAAGATATTCATGATTATCATTTACACTTTCAGGTGCACCTAAAATAATTAATAGTGAATATTTTTTTGTAGGAATTTTTTCTTGTTTTGCCTGAATGGTTTCAATTGAATAACCATCAGACTTTAGCAAGTGTTCAAAAAGCCCTAGTCCTTCAATATTTGTATTCTGTATCACTAAAACGTCAGCCATATTCCAAATTTTTTAAATCTGATTATATGTTAGTTATCAATAGGTAATGGAATTTTCAGAAAAAGAAATTGAAGAAGTGAAAAAATTTGTAAAACAGCTTAATTCTGAAAAATATAGTGTGATAATTGTAGAGGGAAAACGTGACTCAGCCGCACTAAGGAAGTTAGGACTTTCAGGTAAAATTATAGAATTTCATAGTTTCAATGGGCTAGTAAAATTTGCTGATTCTGTTGCTAAATACAAAAATATCATTCTTCTTTTGGATGGCGATCGTAAGGGCAGATATTTAACAAAAAGAATAATTGGTTTATTGGAACATCGAACAAAAGTTGATCTTTCGTTTAAGAAAAAACTAATTTCAGTTACAAAAGGCAAAATACGGTTTATTGAACAATTGGTATGTTACGAACCTTACTTTGTTTAGAATCTAAGGCCAAATACCTTTGTGATTAAATGCTTCTAAGACGCGACTTACAGCCAAAACCATTGCAGCCCTTCTATTGTCAATGTTATGTTTTTTGGAAAGGTCATGCATGTCCTTCAAACCTTTGACAATGTTAGTTTCCATCTTACTTGCAACTTCATCAAATGACCAATAGTAACCCATGTTGTTTTGCACCCACTCCAAGTAAGAGATGCAAACACCGCCAGAATTTGCCAAGATGTCTGGTATAACAAAAACTCCTTTCTTGTGAAGAATTGGATCAGCCTCGGGTAAAGTAGGACCGTTTGCAGCCTCGCCAATAATTTTGCATTGTAATTTCTCTGCAATTTCAGCAGTGATTTGATTTTCTAGTGCGCCGGGAACTAGTACCTCGCATTCTGTTGTAAGCAATTCTTCTGTAGAAATCTCTTTGCTGCCCGGATAGCCAATCACAGATCCTTCCTTTTGCTTCCAATTAATTAATTCCTGAACCTTAAATCCATCAGGAACAAGAATTGATCCCTTTGAATCACTTGTTGCAATACACGTTGCGCCCATTTTTTCTAGATATTCACCAGAGAATGTTGAAGCATTTCCAAATCCTTGCAACACAACTTTAGCCCCTTTAAGTTCAATATTCAAAATTTTTGCTGCCTCTCTTATACAATATGCATTGCCCAAACCTGTAGCAACATTTCGTGCTAGAGAACCACCGACAGGAATTGGCTTTCCAGTGATAGTTCCTGGTGAATAGTTATTTCCACTCATTTTGGTAAACGTATCCATAATCTGTGTCATTTCTTTTCCAGTTGTATAAACATCTGGAGCAGGAATGTCTTTCTGTGGAATCCAAGAAGAAAGAGCCATTACTTCTCGTTCCATGTATTCAACACCGCCCTCAGGGTCAAAGTATCTTATACCACCCTTGTATGGTCCTCTATCGTTATTATGCTGACATCTGAATCCTGTAAAAACTCTAATCTTACCATCATCCATTTTTACTGGAACTTTGACTCGAAGGAACCTATTCGGCATGATCAAATAATTTCTTATACCCTCATCGTCTATGCCTAAAACATCACACGCATCATTGACCTGTTTTGTTGCATTTTCAAATGGGTCTGCTTGTGCCAAGATGGATCAGATCTAACTCCAATTTGTATTTAAATGTCTCTGGAATAATCAAATTTTAAAAAAATTCTAATTGATTAATTCTATGGAGTAAACAACAAGATTACCTTTTTGAGATGTAAATATGCCTGATAATCTAGCAAACATACCATATTTTTTCTTACGAAGTTTAATGACCATGTCTGCTTCCTCACCTGTAATCATTTCCGTTTTACCTTTTACCCATTCATTTTTTGGCTCCCCTTTGAATGAACAAGAAACAATTCGTACATCCTGATTATTTTTAAGTCTCTTAACTTTACCAGTACTGTCCCTAGTTATGACATAGATTAGATCTTTATCAATTACAAACCAAACAGGAGTTCTAATAGGAGTTCCATCCCTTTTGTATGTTTCAAGGTTAATGTATTTTTCATCCGAAAATTGTTCTAATGGATCTCCCATACTTTATGAAAACAATTTACGTATTTTAATTCATTTAAATTTAATTTCAAGCCCAAAAAAAATAATCAACCCTTAAATTGACTTGAAGTACATTCAAGAATTATGATGGCATCGCGTGGCTATGATATGACACCAACAATGTATTCACCAGATGGTAGAATTTATCAAGTAGAATATGCTATTGAAACAGTAAAAAGGGGAACGCTTGCAATTGGGATACAAGCTAAGGATGGTGTCGTAATTGCTGTTGAAGAAAAACCACGCAGTCTTCAGGTTTCTGAAACCACACAAAAAATTTTCCAAATTGATGAACATATTGGTGTGGCTGCGGCTGGATATATTCCGGATGCACGTGTTCAGGTAGATAATGCCAGATTTTTTGCACAAAGTAATAAACTAACTTATGATGAACCTGTGGAAGTAGAAACAGTTGCTAAGCATTTAGCAGATCAATCTCATCAATTCACACAATATTCAGGTGTACGCCCTTTTGGTGTTGCATTAATTATTGCTGGAGTAGATAGAAAGGGTTCAAGAATATATGTGACTGACCCAAGTGGCACCTATGTTTTATATGCTGCAGTTGCTATAGGTGGCAACTCGGATGATATTACTAGCTTCTTGGAAAAAAATTACAAAAAAGACATGTCAGTAGATGACGCAGCATCGCTAGCAATTGCTGGAATAAATCTGAAATCTGATGAAAAAGGTGTGAATCATATTAAAATGTCAAAGATCAAATTGGACACAAAACTCTTAGAACGAATTTCTAATGAAGAACTAGAAAAATATGGTCAGATAGCAACGGAAAAATTTGCTAAATGATACTAGAGTACAGAATATAACATCAAAAAGATTGGTTGTATTATGGGTTTAGGAAGTTATTGGGGTGAAGTTATTGATGTTTTGCAGGAGATCATACCTGTATACGATAAAGTAAATTCGTGTATTTCGCTTGGAAAAGATTCTGAACATCGTAAAAGGGCAATAAAGGGGAGAATAAAAAATGGTGACAAAATTCTTGATGCTGGTTCAGGGTTTGGAAATATGTCAAAAACTGCATTAGATATTGCAAATGGAAACATCTCCATCATGTTATATGATCCTCTTTTGCCAATGATAAAAAATACTGGTAGGCTATTTGAAGAAAAACCTGAAGTAGCTTGTGGGGTTTTTGAGCATGTACCATTTAAGGATGAACAGTTTGATGTTATTCTTTCTGGATATTCATTACGTGATGCCATTAGCCTAAAGATAGCTATTTCTGAAATGCATAGAATTCTGAAAAAAGATGGTAAAAAAATAATTCTACCAATTGTTGCATATGTGGCAGGTGGAAAATTAGGACTGAAATTTGCAACACTTTATGGCACATACAGAGTCTGGCCAAAAAATAAAAAGTTAGAATCACTACTCCTTGAAAAATTTTCAAAAATTGAATTTGATAAAGATCTGATGGGCGGTGCAATTATGATTGCCGTGTATAAATAAGAGTAAAGCATAATCCAAATCTTTAATTTTGCAATATACAAGATGATTTTATGCTAGAATATTCACTGAACATTATTGGAAGCGAATGGATGATAATTATTTTTGTTGCGCTAATTTTACTTTTAGGCACAAACCGTTTTCCTGAGGCTGCAAAAAAGATAGGTAAAATGGTGGGTGAATTTAACAAAGCAAAAAATGAAATTCAAAATGAAATGAAAGATGTTGCAAAGGAGAATATTGAAATTTCTGGTCCTGTGAAAAACGAAAGGCAGAAGCTAGAGATAATGGCTAAAACGATTGGAATTGATTCTAAAAAGAAAACTGATGATGAGCTAAGAACAGAAATTGCTGGTAAGATTGGTCAGAGAGAAATAGATAAACAATCTAAATAAAACTAATATCTTAATTTTCTAGATCTTTTTTCAAGCGATAAATATTTTTTGTAAGTCGTTTATTTGCAAAATTGAAATACGCTTTTACAATTTCAAATCCCAAATATCTTCTGCCCATCATTTTACTAACGACAGCAACTTGACCAGAACCAAGAAAAGGATCAAATACTAAATCTTTTTTTTCACTTGAATACTGGATAATTTTTTTGATAATTTCAGCAGGAAGCTTTGTGGGAGTCTTATCATCTCCAGTCCAATATTCACGTTTAATAGTCCAAACATCTTCTTTGTCTTTATAATGTAGGCTTCTTCCATCAGATGTCTTTGCATTTTTTTCAAATCTTGAATAAGGAAAAAATTTGCGTTTTTTATTATCCTTGCATACGTAAATGCAATGATAATGGGAAGTTACAAATTTTTTTGCCGTAACTACACCAAATTGATATTTCCATATGATATGGTTGACAGTTATAAATCCAATATCGTCTAATGCAGTAAGAATATCCTTAAGATTATTCCAACCTGAAAATACATACATACTTCCAGATTTTTTTAAGATGCGTGATATTTCAGACATCCAAGCATGCGTAAAATCATAGTAATCTTCAGCTTTTATTTCGTTGTAGCCAGACAAAACTCTAGAAGCAATTCTATTATAATTTGCTTTTTTATCTTTAAAATTTATGGCAAAAGGTGGATCAGTGATAACTAAATCTATTTTTTCATCAGGGATAGATTTCATTCCATTAATACAATCAAAATTGTGGATTTGATTCACTTTAAATCGCTTCAAATACAAACAACCCCATACATATCTAACATAATAATGAAATTAATTAAAAAATATAATTTTGATTAATACTAATAACTATCCATAAATGAATTATCAGTTATTTGTATTTGATCTTTGATTTTATTCGATTGACCTGTGCCATCTCTTCACGTAGGTGTTTTTTCAACAGTCGTTCATGCTGTGCTTTGTGTTTCCAATAACAGTTTAGAACCGCTTGCCTTGATTTAGCTCTTTTTAAGGCTGCCTGGTAATTTCTGTGAAGTGAAGCCACTTCTCCTGAATAGCTTGCCATATTTTTTGCTAATTGCGAGTATAGATAACAGTTTCGAATTTCTGATATCAACTGTGCAAATATCAATAGAAGCACAAATACGCAAATCGATCATAAAACTATTAGATAGTTATAACCAAAAATTTGTATGGAAAAAGTTGCAATTGTTACAGGTTCATCAAGTGGAATAGGCTTTGAAACAGCTTTAGCGTTAGCAAAAGAGGGTTATTTCACATATGCCACAATGAGAGATACCACAAAAAGTGACAAAATCAAAGAAATTGCTCAAAAAGAGAAGCTGGAAATTAATATTTTGGAGCTTGATGTAGATGATGAAAATTCTGTCAAGACCGCAATTGCACAGATTTTAGATCAAAAGCAAAGAATTGATGTGCTGGTAAACAACGCAGGATGGGGTCTTTGGGGATGTGTGGAAGATGTATCTGTTGATGAATTCAAGGAACAGTTTGAGACAAACTTCTTCTCAATTATAAGATTGATTCAGGAGGTTGCGCCTACGATGAGAAAACAAGAAACAGGTACTATAGTCAATATCGGCTCTGTTGCAGGTCGTATTGGATTTCCAGCATCTACTGCTTACATCAGCTCCAAATTTGCGCTAGAAGGACTAAGTGAATCATTAAGGTTTGAGCTTAGTCCATTTGGTGTTGATGTTATTATAATTGAGCCGGGCGTTATCAAGACAAAATTTTTTGATTCTATGAAAATGGCGGAGAAAACTAGATCGGATTCAGCATACAAAAACATTACAAATAAGGTGATTTCAGGTGTGAAAATGATGTCGGAGATGGGAACTGAACCAAGAGAAGTTGCAGATACAATAGTTAAAGCGGTTAGCGAACAAAATCCACTACCAAGATATATTGTTGGAAATGATGCATTGATGTTCTTGGAGGCAAAAAAAACCAAAACAGACATTGAATTTGAAAATTACTTGAAAAAAGAACTATACGATGAATAAATTGAATAATATTTGCTTAGATTGAATACCTATTTTTAAAAATATTTACGTGGTTAGATTGATATACGGTTTTAACTGATTTTTGTCTAAGTCAACAATTTGTACGTGTGAATAATATGAAATGGAAAACATTACAGCATAACGGGATACTCTTTCCTCCTGAGTTTAAGTCTCAGGGAATTAAGATTAAGATTAATGGTGAACATATTGACCCTAGCCTGATTCAGGAAGAAATGATATACCAATGGGCAAAAAAGAAAGATGCACCAAAACCAGGCACCACAGAAAAATATGTTGAGGATCCTGTCTTCCAGAAAAATTTTATTTCAGATTTTGCTAAAACCTTTAATGGAAAATTTAAGAACTTAAAATATACTGATGTTGATTTTACTCAAGCATACAAACTTGTAGAAAAAGAAAAAGAAGCCAAAGAACTGATGACAAAGGAAGAAAAAAAGGCGCTTGCTCTAAAACGAAAGGAAATTCGTGAAGAGATGAAAATAAAATATGGAAAAGCAATAATGGATGGACAAGAGGTCGAGGTTGGAAACTATATGGCTGAGCCGCCAGGAATTTTCATGGGTAGAGGTGAACACCCGATGCGAGGACGATACAAACCACAGGTTACCTCTAATGACGTAACACTGAATCTTGGTAAAGAAGCCAAAATTCCTGATGGTAATTGGGGGAAGATTGTACATGATAGAAACTCGATGTGGATAGCAAGTTGGATGGACGCTTTAACACAAAAGCGAAAATATGTTTGGTTGGCTGATACTGCGGGAATCAAACAAGAAAGAGATCAGGCTAAATACGACAAGGCAAAAAACTTGGCCAAAGAAATTGAAAATGTGAAGACGCATATTGTTAAAGATATGCAAAGTAAAGAGCATAAAACTAGAAGAATAGCTACTGCATGTTATTTGATTTATCGTACAGCAATGAGAGTTGGAGATGAAAAAGATCCGGACGAGGCTGATACAGTTGGTGCTACCACACTACGAAAGGAGCACATAAAACTTACCGGAAGTACTATTGAATTTGATTTTCTTGGAAAAGATAGTGTAAGGTGGCAAGAATCAATTCCAGCAGAAGGATTTGATAAACAATTTCATGATAATCTGAAGGAACTTATCTCAAACAAAAAAGATAAACAAGAAATTTTTGATGGTATTACTTCAAGACATGTCAATGCCTACTACTCTACATTAGTTAAGGGACTGTCTGCAAAGGTCTTTAGAACATATCTAGCCTCAAGTGTAGTTTCAAAATACCTTCGTGATCATGATAATATTAAATCAGAATCTAATATGAAAAAATTATTCCACGCAAAGATGGCAAATTTGGATTCTGCTATTATGTGTAATCATAAAAGAACAATTCCTAAGAATTTTGAGCAATCATTACAAAAGAAAAAGGATACTTTGAGCAATGTGGAAAAGTCAAAACCGTGGCTAAAATCTGAAGAATCTCTCAAAAAGACTCAATCTAAGACATCAAAAACAGAAAAACAGAGAGAGAAGCAAATAGAGCGAGTTAAAAAAATTAGGGCTACTATGAAAAAACAAAAAGAAAGGCATAAAGAGAGAATTGAAAAATTACAATTACAGATAGAACTAACACAGAAAACAAGAGACCATAATTTAGGAACATCTCTTAGAAATTATATTGATCCAAGAATTTTCAAAACCTGGACTGATGAGGTTGGAGCTGAATGGGAGAAGCTTTACACATCAGCATTACAGAAAAAATTTCTTTGGGTAAAAAGTATCAACTCTAAATGGAATGATATTTCAAAGCAATATTAGATTCAGAATCATTTAATTGCACTAAAAATTTATGCGTACTTATGCCGGGGTAGCTCAGCCTGGTCTAGAGTGCCAGTCTCTCCATAGAAGGCAATACTCATAATCTGGAGGTCGTGGGTTCGAAACCCACCCCCGGCATTTAATTGAAATTTTTCGTTACTGGCGGAGCTGGATTTATCGGAAGATATACTGTAACAAGATTGTTACATGATAACCATAATGTAACAATTTTTGATAATTTCTCTTCAAGCTCTAAGAATGACATTACACATCTACTTGAAGATGGTGCTGATCTTGTTACGGGCGATATTCTAGATTACGATTTATTGTTAAAATCCGTATCAAATCATGATTTTGTAATCCATCTAGCTGCACAGACTAGTGTTTCACAGTCAGTTGTGAACCCCAAGACAACTGTCGACGTAATAGTTGATGGTACGGTTAACGTTCTGAAAAGTTGTGTTAAAACTAATGTAAAAAATCTAATCTTTTCATCTTCTGCTGCAGTTTATGGAAATTCCCTAGATATTCTATTATCTGAAAATTCCCAACTTAGTCCTCTATCAGCATATGGTGCAAGCAAGCTTGTTGCTGAATATAATTTGCGTACATTTTCAAAACTTTTTGGTTTGAATTGTATCTCGCTTAGACTTTTCAATGTGTATGGAAATAATCAGTCATCTGAAGTAGGTGTAATTAGAAAATTTTTAAAAAATATATCAAAAGATGTGCCAGTTGAGATTTTTGGAGATGGTACACAGACAAGAGATTTCGTTCATGTATCAGACGTAATACAGGCATTTTATTGCGGAATCAGAAATATTGAGGCTAAACGTGGGGAGGCCTATAATATTGGAAGCGGAACAGCAACATCAATAAATGAATTGGCATCATTATTGACTTCTAGTAAAGGAAAAGATCTACAAGTAATCCACAAACCAGCATTAGAAGGTGAAATTAAAGATAGTAAAGCAGATATTTCTTTAGCAAAAAATGATATCGGATATTCTCCACAAATGTCATTATCTGATGGGCTTGCTAGTTTGGTTTGACTTTATCTTGATGGCTCAGAATAAATTTAATTTTGTTTTACAGATATTATAATATCTTGAAAGCTTTGGAATTTATCTCTACCACACCAAAATCCATAAAGAATGGGCTCAACAATCGTTAGATTTGTTGTGTGATAAATAGAATGTATAAAATTTTCATTATATCCTACAGTATGTTCCGGTACGTCAGAAAGCATCACTGCATGATTATCTTCAAAATGTTCAAATAAGATATTACTTTTTTTTTCCTGCATTAATGAAAGGGATTCCTCATTCAAAAGAAGAAAAGTGGATAAGGAAAAACCATTAGGTTTTGTAACCCGGTTTATTTCTGATATATAATTAGGTAAATCAGAAGGTAGTATATGAGTAAATACTGAAGTTGCAAATACTAAATCAAATGAATTATCATTATATGGAAAACAAAATTTGGCAGGAGTTATTTTTCCATTAGGATTGTATGCTTTATTATAAACATCAACATGCGTAAAATGAAAATTGGAAAATTTAGATGTTATATTTTTTTGAGACCATTCTATACCAGATTTGAATACATCAAACCCACAATAACGCCCATTTTGATTAAGATACCTAGTAAAAGGAATTGCCATACGACCTATACCAGAACCAATATCAAGAATATTTGCAGATGGGGTTATATTACACGAGTCTACAAAATATTGAAAAAATTCTTGACCAATTTTAGTAAAATCACCCTCACCAACAAAAGTTCTACCTGATGGAGTAAGATTAGTTTTATCTTTTTTTAAAGCATCAGACAAATCATAAAATAATCTATACATACGATAAACTTTCCATTTTAGTTTTGGGTGATGGTTGAGAAATTTGAAAACCAATTACATACTCAACGGCATAAATTAAGATCTATCCCGCATTAAATTTGCCATTGAGAATAACAATACTGAAGTAATGCTCATCATAGAGCCAAGTAAAATCGATACTACACTCCCTAACATGTATCCATACAATACTTTAGGGTTATGAGGATCTAGATAACCATCAAGCCATATAACACCCATAATCAAGCCAGATATAAAAAGCAGGATTCCTGGTATCCCATAAAAATACATTGGATGCTTTATTGATACATACTTTAACGTAGTTCCAATAACATGTGCACCATGTTTTACCGGATGCTCCGTTGACGTATCGCCAATATATGATACTTTGATTGGCACTTCTGCAATTGATAATCCATTTTTTGATATTTTTACTAAAATTTCAGTAGATACAGCCATTCCAGATTCTGTGGGATGTATTAGATCAATTGCTTCTTTTGAGTACGCCCTAAAGCCTGACTGGGAATCAGTTACTTTCAAGTTTGTGGCAGAATTTATAGTAGATGTTATTATCTTAATTCCTGTTTTTCTATAACTTGGTAAATTCTTGTCATCTTTTAAGGATCTAGAACCTATTACAACATCAACCTTATGCTTTAAAATTACATTGATAAGATCCGGGATCTGATCTGGGTTGTGCTGCCCATCCCCATCTAATGTTACCATAATTTCTGCATTGTTTTTCCTAGAATAATCAAATAACGTAGATATTGTAGCACCATATCCCTGATTTTTTTCGTGAGAGATTACTACTGCACCAGCTTTTTTGGCTAGTGCTGCAGTGTCATCTGTTGAACCATCATCACATACTATAACTTTGTCAGCATGAGGTAACGATTTTTTAACGACATCATTAATTTTTATTTCTTCATTATATGCTGGAATACAAACTATTTTCAATTTGATAGATTTTAGAAAAAAGACACTAAGATTTTAATGTAGACATAGATTAGCCTCTTAATTATGGCTAGAGCTTTAAATGAGTTCTTTCACCAAGTAAAAGCTGCGATTTTGTATTAATGTCATGACCGCCATCTATCTGAGAATTATGAGCAATGATACTAGATGACAAATTTACTTTGGCATAAACTTTACAATCTTTCATGAGAATAGAATTTTCAATATTACAGTTTTCTAAAATACAGTTGTCACCTATACTGACATAAGGTCCTAATCTTACAGCATTTCTAATCTTACAGTTTTTACCAATAATGGCTGGACCAATTATAGAAGAATCCTGTGAAATCTCTGTATTGTTTCCAATTATAATATTATCTTTGATTGAAGCGTCTTTTTCAGCTAGAAATTGTTCCTCTGTACCTATTGAATCAAGTACCAATCTGTTCGCATGAATTATGTCGTCTGGTGTTCCAGTATCTTTCCACCAACCCGTAACAGTATCATAAGCAATCGTATTTCCCGTGTCCATAAGCAATTGTAATGCATCAGTTATTTCCAATTCACCTCTCATCGATGGTTTTAGGC
>LULR01000137.1_pt1 | contig 23764 bp, 35 predicted proteins | sample 729471 | NCBI WGS metagenome assembly LULR01 (sample SAMN03860284, study PRJNA289734) | marine metagenome | biome: seawater column; feature: ocean; material: water; isolation source: Red Sea water column Station 108 - depth 500m | place: Saudi Arabia: Red Sea | collected 2011-10-15 | depth 500 m
CTCCTGATGGCAGTGGTGTTACAATGTGGTTTATTGCTGGACCAATGATTGGATTATATCTAGCAGGCATAATTCTAGTAGAACGTAAAGAAAAGCAAACACTGAAGACTTAAATCTACAATTTAAGAAATGAAATTAAATGTTTGAATCATTGATGATGTTTGTTGGAGGTTATGAATGGGTATGGATTATAGTTATAGTTGGTGTATTACTATTCGGTGCCAAGAAAATTCCTGAACTTGCAAGAACTCTAGGTAAATCAAAGGGAGAATTCGAAAAAGGAAAAATGGAAGGAGATAAGGAATTAAAAGATCTCAAAGAAAAAAAAGACGAATAAATCTTATTTTTAATTATTCTGAACCCCACCGAGTAAATAGATCATGTTCAATATTGAATTGATCTAAGCATTTACCAACTACATGATTTATCATATCATCTATTCCTTTTGGCTTTGTATAAAATTCAGTAACAGGAGGGAGTATTATAACACCAAGTCGTGCTAACTTCAACATATTTTCTAAATTAATGGCAGTTAATGGTGTTTCACGTACCACAAGAATTAGTTTACGTGATTCCTTTAATGTTACGCCAGCTGCACGTGCAACTAAAGTTTCATCATAACCATTTGCAACACTAGATAATGTTTTCATGCTGCATGGGATAACAATCATACCGTCAGTTTTATGAGTTCCACTTGAAACATTTGCAGCCATGTTTAACTCATCAGAGTTTTGTGTTGCAAGAGATTTTACATAATTAAGATCATGATCAGTTTCCATTGTAATACATTTTTCAGCCCATTCCGACATTACTAAATGAGTTTCTATATTCAATCGCTTGAGTGTTTCCAGTAATCTTATGCCATAGATAACTCCAGTACTACCAGTAATGCCAACCACTAGCTTCATACGTATACGATAACAACAGATAATTTTAATGAATGTGTAACATGTGGTTAAATATTAGAATCAACTACGTCCGCTTGCTCATCCTTACGCTTGTTAAGCCAAATTTTTACACCACAAGCAGTCATACCTGAAAATAAAATTAATCCTACAAGAATCATTTCAACACTCATAATATTATTTAGAAATATTGTTGGCTAAAAACATGCTCAACTTCATATTATGGTCAAATTACCATTAAAATGTGATCAGAAGGCCTGAAATCCAAAAAATTGTTAATGGTTACGATGATTTTAGAGTAGCTGTTCTTGGAAGTCATTCTGCTCTTGAAATAATGGATGGTGCAAAAGATGAAGGACTAGAAACAATTGTTTTTTGTCAAAAGGGTAGAGAAACTCCATATCAACGATTTGATAGAATTGCTGATGAGATTAAAATTGTGAAAAAATTTAGCGAGATGTCATCAGCAATAAATCAAAAAATGTTGCGGGATACTAACACAATAATTGTGCCACATCGCTCCCTAACTGCATACCTAGGCTATAATGTAATTGAGAATTCATTGAAAGTACCAATATTTGGTAATAGAAGATTATTTCAGGCTGAAGAGCGTAACAATAAGAAAAACCAATATTATTTGTTAAAAAAAGCCAGAATAAAATATCCGAAAATTTTCAAAAATCCTAAGGATATAAACCGACCTTCAATTGTAAAGGTACAAGAAAAAAAACGGAAGTTGGAAAGAGCATTCTTTACTGTATCATCATTTTCTGATTACAAGAAAAAATCTGAGGATAAAATAAAACAGGGTATTATCTCAAAAAGTGACTTAAAGAACGCTGTTATAGAACAATTAGCAATCGGTACGTATCTTAATTTTAATTATTTTCATACACCAATTTCAAAAAATGTTGATTTTCTTGGAATAGAAAGACGACTACAAACCAACATACACGATTATAATGCATTACCAGCAAAACAACAATTAGAATTAGATATTGATTTACAAAATATAGAGGTTGGGCATACACCAGCTAGTGTACGTGAATCACTGCTTGAAAAAGTAATAGCAATGGGTGACAAATTTGTTGCTGCTGTAAAAAGAGAATATTCTCCTGGAATTATTGGTCCATTTTCATTGCAATCTGTAATTACAAAAGATTTGGAAATTATTGTGTACGATGTATCGCTTAGAGTTCCAGGAAACCCAATTTTAGCTACTACTAGCCCTTATACAAAATATCAATATGGTCAAACTTTTGGTGTTGGACGAAGAATTGCTATGGAAATTAAAAAAGCATATGAAGATGATGTGTTAGATAAAATAGTAACTTAAACTTTCATTGTTTCTTGCAATAAATTTTTTCTAACTAATATTGGTATTTTATAAAATACAGCAAGTGCTATTGCATCAGATGCACGATAATTTCGTAATACTAGTTCTGTTTTACCAGTAAAGTACAGATTGGCTCTAAGTGCTTGACCACTTTCATAGATTTTTACTTTAACAAGAACAATTTCGTTTACTTCACAAATCTCCTCAAGCATTTTATAAATAGTAGGGACTGATTCCTTTCCAGAATAAAATTCAGATATATGCCTAGCCACTTCACCTGAAAAAGCATGCATATGAAATTCCTTACCATCATCAGACTTTAACAAAAGTAGTCCTTCAAGACCATATTCATCAACAAAACCAATATGTGTGATCTTTACTATTTCATAATCTTGTTCTTGAGCATCATTAATTTTCAAATCAGTGCACTCATATGATAATAAAATGTCTTTCTAATAAGCATAAATTATAGTTTGTAAAAATTTTTGTTAGTATATGGAAACCACTAATCCAAAAATAAAAACCAATGACAGAATATTTCTAATTATTGGTTTTATTGTGATCGGTATAATTTTTACACTGTACTCAAATGTCAATGATTTTTCAATAACGCCTGACTCAATGCAATCTATTGAAAGGTTGGCAATTGGATTCTATATTATTCTGCTAATGTCATTTGGGGCTATTGGGTATGGTATTTATCGATATCACAATCGAAAATCTACAGAAAATAATAATGATATTTTAACTATCATTGCTAAAATCACACTGAATTCTAAATCAAAAAAAATCTTTGTTGCCACATTCGTTGTATATGGTATATTTTTTTCTCTAACTGCAGGATTAATTGTCTACCAACCCGATGTGATCTTTTCACATCATTATGATGCAATAGTACCATCAGCACACATGAATGTCTGTTGTGGTGAGCCTGGATACATGCCAACAATAATCGTATATATTACTGAACATGTTGGTTTACAAATTATTCCAATAAATCTGGTACTTGTTATTACTGTGTCATATCTTGTTGGCTTGAATACTTCCCTGGCTGTAAAAGCTATATCAATCACTAAAAAAAGTGGTGGCTTAACTAGTATTGGTGCAGTAACCGGTTTATTTGTGGCATGCCCAACATGCGTAGGTACATTTTTCGCACTTTTTGTTGGAACATCTAGTGCCATAACATTCACTGTTATACTTACACAGCTTCAAACATTATTTGTCGGTATAACAATACCAATACTTTTACTCACACCAATATTAATTGCAAAACAAATGCGGAAAAATGATGATGACTGTGTATTTAATCCTAGTAACAATTAATAAAATTCTAATTAATAATAAATCAAAAATGATTCAATTTGTCTAAGACAATTTTGAAAATTTCATCACTATCAAGTAGAATACATGGTATGTTATTTTCACTACACGCCTCACCATTTTCAGTATCACGCGTTACCAAAATCATATTATTTTGTTTTGCGTAACTTATTACTGAGAAATCAGTATGGAGATTTAATCCCTCCGCACGTAATTTTTTTACGCTATATGCCTCAAAACCAATCTTCTCTAATTTTTCATCCATTCCATCATCCATTTCATCAACTAAAATTTTCAAAGATTTTTTGGACATATTGAGGCTAATGTGTGTGATGATTTATTGGTTTATAATTAAAATTAAATTTTTGATGCAATAGTTTTAATTTTTGTTACAAATTGTAATTTTTTATTAACAGATAATTCTGGTTCCATGGTGATAAAAATGGTATATTTTTTAACATAGATAGTAATTTGGGTAACATTTTCTCTTTCTGTATGTACGTAACGAACCTTGCCTAATTTTTTATCATATGCTTCACGCATTTTTCGTGCCTTAGCAGCATCCTTACAAAATTTTTCTTGTTGTTTTTGAGATTCCAATGAAGTTTTACGATCCTTCATAATTCCTTCGATTATGTTTCCTTTTAAATCAAGAATTGATGCAAATCGCATTGCAGTATTTAATGCTAAAATATCTTCTACAACTTTGAGTAATTTTGCATCTTTAGTTTGAACCATGATTCAACACAAAAAGTTGATTATATATTTGGATACCTAATTACATTTTACACATTTTACTAGTAAATAATCAATTAGTTTTTCATGTGATACCTTTTTCATTTTAAGTAATGATTTGAATAGTATATTTTCAACATATGACGGATAGGTTATTAGTATATTTTTTCTTAATATTTGCCTATTTTTAACATAATAATCAGTCAGTGGTTCAAAAACATCGGGACCAATTTTCATTTTTTTAATAATTCTAAATTTTTCACATGTTTTTGAAATTACAAAATCCTCGCTATAATGTTCCGATGACCAAGTCAATGATAGAATTCCTAATTTCATATTAGAGTTTTTTGTGGTAACTGGTATAGCAAACGTAAGTATACCATCATTTTTTAAAACTCTATATGATTCAGAAATAAAATTATGAAACGGTTTAAAATGCTGTGCAGATTCTAGTGCTATTATTCTTTCCATAGAATTTGATGATAATGGAAATTTAGTAGCTGTAGAATTAATAACATCAATCATAGAATTCACTCTATTTTTATTCAAAGTTTGTTTTGCAAGTTGTAGTTGATTATAATTAATATTCAAACATAATATGCTAATACTTGGATATAATCTACTCCACATCATTGATGGTGATGATAAACCACTACCAACATCAAGCAATGTATTTGTTGAATCTAATTCCGTAAGTTGGGCAATCTTAGTGCAAAGTCTATTTTGTGCATCAATTGGTGAGGTATCATTCTTATGCCAATATCCAAAATTTAACATGTTCCCGCCAGTAGCTAATTGCATTACTGGAGATAATGCATTGTAAAGATTTACAACATCATTTTCGTTTCTTCTAAATGTCCATAGTGCCATCTCTATTGGATTGAATTTTAGCAATAATGTGAGTGATTAGTTGGATTATATACAATTTAGTGAGTTAGATTATGGAATTTCTAATATTTCACTTGCACAGTGTTTGTGTACCCAATTTCCATCCTCATTTTTTGCAATCTCCTTTCCTTTTTCTATAAATGCATCACAAACGATACATTTGGTTGAAAATCTTGCCTTCATACCAATCATGTAGTAAAATTAGTAAAAAGACTAGTTATTCAATATGTGTAAAGCATTACTTTATCTAAATTCAATCATGCGTATACATAACCATGAGTTAGATCAAATTTTTTGAGTGATTAGGTAAATCAAAGAAGGCAAAGTCGGTATTATAATATAATATTGATAATGGTTGAAATGATACCAGCAGAACCTAACCAATTTTGGGATGATGCTCATAGGTATGCATTCACTACTGGTGAAGAACAATTTGTTAGTGAAATTGCATATATTATGACAACATTACATGAAGAAGGTTATGACAATTAAACAATATTAAACCAAAATACAAGTAGAAAGCTAGAAGATCTAAGAAACTCCTGACGCTAGTTTCAATGTTTCATCTACTAGTTGCTTCAATCTAACTTTTACATCATCATCAGATATTTTATTATCATCAGCTGTATCAGCCATGATAAAAACAGGCCTAGGATTTGTGATTACATTGAAGTATGACATTAATTGAGTTAACAGGGTTTGAACATCAGTAAAACCACTATTACTAGCTGCAACAATAACTAATCCAGCTACCTTTCCTGCAGTTTTTTTGTAATCAATATACTCAAATAGATTTTTCAATGCGGAACTAAAAAATGAATTATAAATCGGAGTACCAACAATCCAGACATCAGCTTCAGTAATGTCTTTGATCGCTTCTTTAGTTTTATCACTAAAATTTCCATCTCCAGTATAGTAATCAATTCCACCGTCTGATAGATTGATTAATTTGACTTCTAACTCCTCTGAATTTGAATTATTAAGATACTCGGTAACATATTTCATGAAAATTTGTGTTTTAGCTATTTTTCTTGGACTAGCGGAAATTACAACAACCTTCATATGAGATTTTTTTTCTTAGTATATTTAAATTAAAATGATTACTGGACATTCTACACCCGAAGGAACAAAAAAGTTTGCAAAAAAGCAAAATGAAAGTACACAAAAAAATTACAAACTCGTTCAGAATCTTACACTATCCAATGTTGGAATTGGTACATATCTTGGAAATCCAGATAGTGAGACAGATTATTTGGTTCAGGATGCTGTTAAGAAATCTATTTTTAGTGGAGTTAATGTTATAGATTCAGCTATTAATTATCGTGCACAAAAGGCAGAACGTTCTGTAGGAAATGCAATAGCACAATTAATTGATAATAACGATATTTCTCGTGAGGAAATTTTTGTTAGCACAAAAAATGGATATGTTACAAATGACGGAGACATTAAGGAAGATTTAATGCAATACGTAATGAGGGAATATGGTAAACCAGGAATTGTAAAGGAAGGTGATATTTCTCCCGGTTATCATTGTATGACCTTACCATATCTAAACGATCAACTGGAAAGAAGTTTGAAAAATCTTGGATTAAATTGTATTGATCTTATGTATTTGCATAATTCTATCGAGGGACAAACACATATTTCTAGAGAGGAATTTTTAAAAAATCTTAAGGAAGTTTTTAATTTTTATGAAAAAAAACGTAAGGATGGTAAAATTAGATTCTATGGAATGGCGACGTGGGAATGTTTTAGAGTAACACCAGAAAACCCTTTGTTTCTACAATTATCAGAAGTCATGGATCTTGCTATTGAGGTAGGTGGAACAGAACATGGATTCAGGTTTATACAATTACCATTCAATCTAATGTTTGATCAAGCATATCTAACAAAAAATCACAATGTGAATGGAAAAACTATATCATTCCTTGAAGCAGCCAAGACATTCAATCTTGGTATATTTACAAGTGTTCCATTATTACAGGGCAAACTATTAACTGCGAATGTAATGCCAGAATTTGGAGATTATAGTACATCTGTTCGCCATTTACAATTTATCAGATCCACCCCAGGAGTAACTGCACCATTAATTGGTCAAAAATCAGAAGCACATGTAACTGAAAACATGCAAGTAATGAAAATACCACCACTATCAGAATTAGAATTTAATAATCTATTAAAAAAAATGGTTAATAGAAATTAAAAAAATTATTTTAGTCTTTGTCAATAAATTCATTGGCTTGTGGAGGATCAGGACTCAAACCCTTTCGTTTTCTAATATCTTGCAATAATGTTGCGCCTATTGATTTTGGTACTGGTGTCCACGCCTTAAAATGAGTATTCCATATTGCCTTACCAGCAGTTTGCCCTCTCATCTTCTCAGATATATCAAAAGTTTCAACAGCAGGTACTTCTCCAATAACAATACTGGCTGCCCCCTTTTGCTGCATATCAAGTACCTTTCCACGCTTACCTTGTAAAACACTTGATACATTACCAATTAGATCAGTTGGAACACGTACCTCAATTGCTAACATTGGTTCTAAAATCATTGGTTGAGCTGATAAAAATGCGCCCAAACATGCTCGCCTTGCTGCAGGACCTAATTGAGATAAACCTCTATGTGCTGTATCTTCATGTGGAACAAAGTGAGTGAATGTAAATTTACAGTTTCTGACTTGTTCCTTTGTAAGTCCACCCTCACTCATTACTTCCTCAAACCCAGACAAAATTGAATCGGTAGATTCATCTACAAATTGTACACCTTTGGTACCGTTAATCATTACATTTCCACGAGAATCAAATCTCATTACTTTCTTTGCAACATCCGGTTCCCAACCATGGTCACGAAGTATTTGTGCAGTTTCTTTTTTATCCTTCATTTCACTAAGCGTACCATCTCTACACATCTCAGCAATTTCAGGTTCCAAAGGTTGAACTGCCATGAAAATTTTATTGTGACGGTTAGGTGATTTTGCCATAACAGCGTCAGATGAACCAAGAATGGTTTCTCTGTAATTAATTAATGGTTCAGATGTAATGATCTCAATTTTAGCATCTTTAATCAAATTCACTGCTACATCAAGATGTAACACACCCATTCCAGCCATGATTGTCTCACCAGTTTCTTCATCAATTTTAATGACAAGGTTTGGATCTTCTATTGTAAGTTTACGTAATGTTTCAACAAGCTGTGGAAGATCTTTTGGATGTTTTGGTTCTATTGCCATCTGAACTACTGGTTCAGAAACATACTTTGATGGTTCAAACAAACCAACATCCTTTACGCTAGAAATTGTTTGTCCAGCACGAGCCTCAGTCAGTCCCAAAAGTGCTGGTATATTTCCAGCTCCAAGCTCACCAACTTGTTCCCTAATATTTGACATGAAAAAGTTTACTGATTGTACTCTGCCCTCACGCTTTGTATCAATGATATTGATAGTTTGCCCATCTTTTATAGTTCCAGAGAATAAACGACCGATAGCAACAGGACCAGCCGCAGGATCAATTGTCATATTTACAATCATCATTACAATCGGTCCGTTATCATCACAGCTCAGAATAGATTTTCCTATATCTGAGTCAAGGTCACCTTTCCAAATTTTTGGAATTCTATATTTTTGCGCAACATGTGGTGGTGGATGATGTTTTACAACCATTCCTAATACTGCATCAGCCAGAGGTGCTTTTTCAATCAGCTCTTCTAAGTTACCAGAATCTGAATATGCATCTATAACATCCTTGAAGGTTACACCTTTTTTCTTCATTATGTCAATATTGATTGCCCATCTATCTTTGGCTGATCCAAAAGTTACACTACCATCCTGAATGGAAACTTTCCACTTATCCTTATACTCCTCTTCAGCATACGTATCAATCAAATCGTTAAAGTTTGATACAACATTTGCAAGTGTTTCTTGCATTTTTTCAGGTGTCAATCTTAATTCTTTTATCAATCTATCAATTTTGTTGATGTATAATACGGGCCTAACTCTTTCTTCCAATGACATCCTAGTTACAGTTTCAGTTTGTGTCATAATTCCTTCTACAGCATCACATACTACAACTGAACCATCAATTGCTCTAAGACTTCTAATCACACGACCAGAAAAGTCAACGTGCCCAGGTGTATCAATCATATTTATGACATAATCATTTTCACCTTCTTGATAATGTAATGTAACATTTGCTTGAACAATAGTAATTCCTCTTTCTTGCTCAGCTTTCATAGAATCCATTGCAAGTGCAGAACCAGCAGATGCTGGCGAAATAATTCCGGAATGTGCTAAAAGACTATCACTCATTGTAGTTTTCCCATGATCAACATGAGCAATGACACCAAAATTTCTGATCTTATTTTTGTCACTGATAATTTTCATTACCTGTTCCGTTGATTTGTATTTAGCCATATTGCGATTCCAATTTGAACTGCTATTAAATCTTGTGAGAAAAAATTTGTTAGATCACTTTTCATTGATCCAAGTGTAACAAAAAATTTTATGTGACTTTTCTTTCTCACGTTCTATCATTTCGCCACATTTCTCACACCTAAACCAGTCATCCATATCTCAATACTAACTGAATATTATTTATATTCATTTTTTGGTGATAAATAATGGAAATTTCTGTTGGTCATACTCCAGATGCTGATGATGCATTCATGTTCTATGGTATGTTTACTGGAAAGGTAACCACCCATGATTTTGCAGTAAAACATGTGATCGAGGATATTGAAAATCTTAACCGCAAGGCAATGTCACCAAAACTTGATGTGACAGCTGTCTCTGTTCATGCTTGTGCGTATATACCTGAATATACAATTTTACGAAGTGGTGGAAGTTTTGGTATTGGCTATGGACCAATTGTCACAGCAACAAAAGAAATGACTATTGATGAACTTCAAAAAGCAAAGATTGCAATCCCAGGTAAAATGACCTCAGCGTTTTTACTTTTACAATTAATGATTGGTAAGTTTGATTATGTTGAAATGAATTTCAGTGATATACCAGCAGCTGTAAAAAATAGTGAAGTTGATGCTGGATTAGTTATTCATGAAACACAATTATCATATTCAGATGAGGGCATTATCAAAGTTTTAGATACTGGTGAGTGGTGGGATGAAGCTACAAATGGTTTACCTGTTCCATTAGGAATCAATGTTATGAAAGATAGATTTGGGTTGGAAACTATCCAAAAATTTGATAAATTTTTACAGGAATCTATTGAGTTTGGTCTTAAGCATACTGATAATGCAATTGAATATGCAATGAAATATGCCAGAGGAAAACCAAAGGAGTTAGTCAAAAAATTTGTAAAAATGTACGTAAACGATGTAACAGTCAATATGGGTGAAAATGGTGAAAAATCTATCAAGAAGCTTTTTGAATTGGCTAGGGAGAAAGATTTAGTTCCCAAGTTTGATCTGAAAATTGCATAATTTTTAAATTAACAAAAAATGGATAAATTATTCGCGGGTTTTATAACTAAAATATCAATATACTAATCATTGAAATCAAAATTAGATACTCAAAATATGTCGATCTATGATTTTGCTGGTCTTTTATCTATAATTGATGATGATTTAACCAAGTAATCATTTAGAAGATCATTTTAATCGAGATACTTATTAATAATTTCAAATTATTGCGTTCATGAAATTATTTCTTGATTTTGAACTCTGTGATGAGTGTAAATCATTTATTGCCGAATTGTCATCTGAGGATTCGTTGCTCTTTGATGACATAGAGAGAAATGAAATTTCAGCAAAATTCATGCGACATCTTACATACAATCATCCAGAAGTAATCCAAGCAATAATTAAGGAAGTAAAAACTCAAAAACGAAAACCTGAGTTTGATTTATACAAATAATCCTAACAAAATTATAGTATAACAAATTGAATAATTGATAAGTTGCTAATTGATAGGAGGATGCTCATTGGCGGTGTGATTATGGTTGCGATTGGAATTACAATTTCTTGGTATCTCACAGAATCGGCACCTATAGGTAAGGCTGATATGACTGAAGATGAAAAATTAAACCTAATACTAGCAGAACGTGAAAATTCTGATTACCGTTTACTATCTGGCATACTAATTGGATTTGGATTTTTATTGATACTTGTTAGTTTCGGTGCAAGACGAAAACGAAAGGGTGATGCTGAAAAAATTGAAAAAAAACCACCAGCGTAAAATCAAAATTCTTTGATAGTATTAAAAAATGTGTCACGTTGTATCGGTCTTCTCTTAATTTCTTTCACTAGTTGTACAAGATCTGAGAGTGATGAATCAGTTGGTTTACCAGCAGCACGATAAACTTCTTCAGAGAATGCTGTTCCAACAAGATCATTGCCACCATGTGATAATGCAATCTGTGCAAGTTTTTTCCCATCTGCAACCCAATAGACTGAAATGTTGTTCAAATAGCCAGATAGAATTAAACGTGATAAGGCAATCACTTTTAAATCATAAATCGACGAACATTCTTGATTTAACATATTTTTTTGTTCAAGTTCAGTGTTTTCTAAACTAAACTTAAGTGGGATAAATGTTAAGAATCCACCTGTCTTTTGCTGTAAATTTCTAATCTTCAATAAATGATCAACAATGTGTTCAGGTTTTTCTATGTGACCATATAGCATTGTAGCATTACTTTTGATACCAAGATTATGAGCCTGTTCCATAGTATCTAACCATTCTTGACCGCTACATTTTCCACGTGCTATTTTTTCTCTTATTTCTGTATGGAATAATTCTGCGCCACCTCCTGGTAACGAATCAAGTCCTGAATCCTTTAGCCTAGATAATATCTCCCTTATAGAATTTTTTGTAATTTTAGAAAAAAAGAAAATTTCTGCTGCAGTGAACGCTTTGATTTTTAATTCAGGATGATTTTTTTTTATAACCTTCATCATAGATTCATAATAATCCAAGGACAATTTTGGGTGAAACCCACCTACAATATGCATCTCGGTTGCACCCATAGACTTTGCAGATGATACTCTTGATTCAATTTGTTCTGTGGTTAATGTATACGCATCACTATCATTCTCCTTTCTATAAAATGCGCATATTTGACAACTTGCAGCACAAACATTCGTATAATTCAGATATGATGATGAAGTAAAAGTAACTTTATCACCAACAAATTTTTGACGTGTTGTATCAGCAACAGATCCAATTGTATAAAGATCATTATGTTCCATTAATTCAATTCCATCTTTCATGCTCAATGATTCACCAGCAATAACACGTTCTAAGGCCCTTGATTCGCCAACTAGATTTTCTAACATGATTTGCATAAATTACATCTAAATAAATAAGTAGAGGAACACTGAAAAAATACAGTTGGTTCTGCCATTAATTGATGAAAATAAACCAAAATGTTATCTTTGCCACGAATTATTTGAAAATATGGAAGAATTAAAAACACATCTAGAATCTGCCCATAAAGAATTTTTTGAGAAATACGAAAAAGATTATGCATGAATTTAGTTTAAGACTGTTAGATTACTCTATGATTTCATAATACATTTTGCAGTATCAATACTAACTTTTGCTAATTCAAATTCATTATCGATTGATAATGCTTTTTTAAAATATTTAATTGCAAGTTGAATATTCCCAATTTCGGCAGTACAAAGTCCTTTATACACTAATGCAACTGGGTTATCCACATCAATTTGTAATACCATATCATAGCAAGTTATGGCATCAGTGTATTTTTCTAATGTATGTAAAACTGAACCTTTGTTAATTAATGCACTTGTATTCTTTGGTTGAAGTTTTAAGGCCTGATCATACATTGTTAATGCCTGATGATAAAGTCCTAAATTTTGTAATGTAACTCCATAATCAATAATTACTACAATATTGGCAGGTTCAATTTGTAAAATGCTTTTATAAAATTTTAGTGCATAAGAATACTCCTCATCTTCAGATAATTGATTTGCCATTTCTAGCATATCTGATATTTTATGCTTCAATACATTCTAATGAAATTACAAAATAATAAATTCTAACTTGAGCCAATAGTTGACAAAAGCTCACGAAAGTATAAACAGCACAAAAATTTGATAGAAACTTATGCCTCTTGAATCAATTATTGAATTTATTTCTACATTAATGACAGATTATCTATATGTTGGGGTATTTCTTGCTGCGTTAATTGAAACAGTAATTCCACCAATACCAACTATGGTAGTTTTCCCGACAGCTGGATTTATTGCATCACAAAATGGTCTTGGATTACTTGAATTATTTTTCTTGGGAATTTTGGGTGGACTTGGTGCATCGATCGGTTCAACTGTAATCTATTTAATTGCACTAAAACTTGGTAGAACTGCATTACTGAAATATTTAAAATATGTCAAGGTTTCTGAAAAAAAACTAGTGAGGGTTGAAAAATGGTTTCAAAAATATGGTGATAAAGCAGTATTATTTGGCAGGATGGTACCAGTATTTAGAGAAATGATTTCTATACCAGCTGGCTTACTAAAGATGAAACTGGCAAAATTTCTAGCATATACAATTTTAGGTTCTTGTGGTTGGAGTATAACACTAATTTTCATTGGTTACTATTTTGGAATAACGGCTATAGAGTTTTTATAAATTAATTATGATGAATGTTTATCACGTGGATCAATTTCCAGAGATTTGTTAAAACAATCTACTGCCTCATTGTATCGACCAAGACTCCTTAATACAATACCCTTCAAATTCCACAAATCTGGATCATTTTGATTTAATGATATGGCACGTTCAAATGAACTTAATGCATCTTCATATTGCCCATCTTCTAATTGTTTTTTCCCGGTTTTAGATAACTCATCAATTGATGTCAAGTATACACCAACTAAATTATGTTGATTATCTATTTAACAAATTTACGACAATCACAATTAATTATGGTACATGTGTCCTGATTTTTTATATGATCATAAGATAGATGGCCGCATTTATCATCCTTACAAACATATCGTTGAAGTTCTCGTCTAATTACTCCCTGTGCAATTTTATTGGCATCTTCTTTTGAAGCACCTTTTTTGTCCATATAGTAATGAACAATGTGGTTGTAAAGTCGCTCTGCGTTGAAAGTTTTTTCTAAACTCACGTCATATAAAGAACAAAAATATACTTAAATTTTCATGAAATTTTCTTATTTTTACGCTGATATCATGATTTTTTAGAAAAATGTTGATCATACATCTTTCTACGCTTTGGATTTGAAAGAACTTCATATGCCATGTTTATTTGAGCCATTTTCTTCTCTGCATCATCACCCTGCTTCCTATCTGGATGCCATTTTTTTGCTAGCTTTCTAAACTGAGTTTTTATCTCATCTTGATTAGCGTCTTTTTGTATTTGTAAAGTTGCGTAATAATCTGGTAAATTTTTACTTAACAGTGATTTCCTAAAATCTTCATCGCTAAGTTTGTTTTCCCCTTTACGTTCAAAACTAACTTCATCACTCATCCATTCAGAATGATATTTTTCATAATCTCGGTTCTTTTTTGATTCCCATTCACCAGTGTCATATTCAGTTTTTTTCCCACGTATAGAACCACGTGCAAGAAAAATCAGCACGCTAATAATTATAGCAGATGCTACAGCAAATACAATTACCATCTCAGATTCTGTGAAACTTTCTAATGTATTATCTACTTTCATTGGGTTAATGTTATGTTCAGAATCATAGAAAAATTGTTCTGTAATTTTTGACTCATCATATATTACAGATATGTTATAATGCCCACTACGATTTAACTCATAATCACCAATTATCATGTCATGTGTAAAATCTCCAACTGGTATTATGATAGTTTGATTTAGTATAATTATTTCATCTGGATCAGTAATTATAACCTGTAGTGCAGTCTCAGTTGAAACGCTACCATAAATCACAATTTTATCATTATCTGTAAATATAGGAAGATCCACTGATAGATTTACAGAATCGGCAAATGCTGTAACAGGTATTAATGAGATCAAAATAATGGTAGAGTATAGAATTTTTGTGTATTTCATGGATATTTCAGTTAGTTAATTATGTTTTATTTGATTATTTGCTAATTGATCTCTCTAATAGTGCTAAAATGTGTAAGTTTCATGTTAATCACAGTCACAATTGTGTTAAATCTCGTTAACAAAGTTGTGCTAATACTTCTATGGGTACTTGTCCTGAATGCAGTACAAAGATGTTCCGAATAGGCAAGGGTTAGGAACATTCAACACTTTTTTCAATGTTTAGTATAGATGCCTCACTTAGTGTGAAGTCTATCGTGAATTTGTGCAAGAATCAATTTTGCCTTTTCTTTATTTTCGTATGAGTCATGACTTTCATCCATTATAGCATCAATCTCATAACTTTTATCAACTAAAATATTTGCAACATGCTCATCAAGTGTTCTTTTACCAATTAAATAATAAGCAAAAACTGTATTTTTCTGTCCAATCCTATGCAATCTATCTTCAGCCTGACGATGTATTGCTGGACTCCAATCTAGTTCAGCGAATATAACATATTTAGCGCGCGTTAGGTTTATTCCCATACTTCCAGCACGCAAACCTGCAACCATTAACTTTGTATCCCCGTTTTGAAAACGGTCTATATTTTCCTGCCTGATTTTGTCATTTTGTCCTCCTATAATTGATGAAGGTCTGAATTCCTGTAAACTTTCATGTAATAATTTATGAATATATTTATGGTGGCAAAAAACTACTACACTTTCTTCAATCTCCATGATGTTTTTTACAAAATCAGTCACATGATGAAGCTTTGCTACTCCCGCAGCCTGTCTTTCGCTTTGAATTGCTCTTTGATATGATGCTAATTTATTGAATTCAGTTTCTGCATTTTTTTGCTCTTCCTCGAGTTTACTCCAAATCTTATTTAATTCGTTTGTATAGTAAGTTTCATCTGCATCAATTGTCTCCTTGTATCTTACTTTATCCTTTAATTCCTTTAATACATCTGACTTCTTTCGACGAAGCATAACATCTCTTTGTAATACGTAACGTAAACTATCACGTTTATTTGGTACTACAATCGCCTTACCTTTTTCATCTTGATAGCAAAAATATTCACAAAATTCCTTAAAATTACCCAATAACCCTGGTTTTAAAATATCAACAATGGGCCATATCTCAGAACCATGATTGTATATTGGAGTACCAGAAAGACCTACTCTATATTTCGTTGATTTTATAGATGCAAGTGTCTTAACTGCCTTATATTTCTGGGTTGTTTTAGAACGAAGATGTTGTACTTCATCACAAACAAGCGTTCTAATTTTTAATTTTGCTAAATCATCTTGACGTTTATGCAACAATTCATAATTTATAAGATAAAAATCAGAGTGAGGAATTTCACTACGTTTTCCTGATCGTATAGATGTTATAGTTGGTACATCATTTTCTACAATACGTCCATTCTTACTCTTTTTCTTCATAAATCTCTCAATTTCACGTTGCCAATTAGTCAATGTAACAAGAGGTGCCACAATAAGTGCTGGTAGTGATTGCTTTTCTGATGCAATATATGCTAATGTTTGTACAGTTTTGCCAAGACCCATATCGTCAGCAAGTAATGCATTACCTGAAGATTTCAAAAGAAAATCTAATCCCATTTTCTGAAAATTAAGTAGCTTACCACGAAACTGTTTTCCAGCAACAGCTTTTGAAAGTTTTTCAATTTTTATTTTAGTTGGTTTTTTAATAATTTTTGCGCGTAATTTTCGTTGCCAAACAGATTTTGATAATATTTCTAATGGATATCTTTCTAAAATTAGACTTATTTGTTTTACATTTTTTTCATTATCTGGAATGATAACTTCATTGGGACCACTGCCATACCATAGCTCTGGGATAAGCTTTGAAACCATCATTACTGCTCTAACACCAGTTATTTTCCATGTCCATGATCCTGAATACTTGTCAATTGTATATTCAAGAGTTCCAAACGTTTTCATTGTTCCTTCGTGATTCTCGAAAATTGTTTTACTACTTTATGAATCTTGATTTTTTGATTAAGATCGAGATAATTCCAAAATAGTGATATAGGGGTAAAGTGACTATGTATGATTCAATCAGTTTTTTATTTTAATCATGCTTATGCTCTGTATTATGACAATCACAATTACAAAGACTAGTTTTATGATCGTTTAGACAATCTATACATTCAAAATGCTTATGATTTTCACAGTTAGCGCATATCATTAACACAATTTAAGACCCACCATTTGAAAAGTTTTTGCTAGAAGTTATAAGGTAAATTTCCCTAGTATACACATTGAGTCTGAAGAGGTACATAGCTACTAGATGTATAACCATGTTTGCTGTTTTGATGATAACACTACTTCTTACAATTGCGCTAGTAGGCTCCAATATGGATATTATTCTAAAGCAAGGAATAGTTTACCAAGTCAGAGCTGAAATTACAGAAAATCCTGCCATAGCTGAAAGCTTTGCAACCGTTGAAGAATTTGAGCAATTTGTTCAAACGCAAATTGATGAACGAATTAAAACACTTGGACTTGATAATCCATGGTATTCTCCACAAAGAATTGGATTGACTATGTATAAAATATTAATACTCGATTTTGGAAATGCTACATTTCTTACAAGTGATTCTGGCTCGTCTAATGTTGGTGATATACTTCTAGAAAAGATCCCAAGAACTGTTTTATTATTCACTACAGCAACCATAATTATTTCTATAATTGGAATATTTTTGGGTGCACTAGCAGGAAGTAAGGTGGGTTCTGTGATTGATCGAATCACTTCAACATTTGCAGTAGTCAGTAGTAGTTTTCCTGTTTGGTGGATAGGTATGCTCATGATCTTTCTATTTGCATTTACATATCATATTTTTCCTGCGAGGGCAACACCATCTATACTACCAACAGAACCAGAATACATTTTTGCACTTCTTTACCATATGACATTACCATTAATCACAATTGTAATGATTGGGTTTGGTGCATGGGCATATCTTGTACGTAATTTTATGGTAGGAACACTGCAAGAAGATTTCATAATAGCAAAAAAGGCAATTGGTATTAGTAAAAAAAAGATTATCTACAAACATGCATTAAAAAATGCAGCCCCACCAATTGTTACAATTCTAGCATTAAGTCTTTCAGGCTCACTTGGTGGAGCGATAATCACGGAGGCAGTGTTTGATTGGCCTGGAATGGGACGACTTTATTTTGAAGCTATAAGTGTGATGGATTTACCAATTATAATTGGAGCAACGTATGTGCTTACGGTATTATTTTTGATCAGTATACTTGTTGCTGATATACTTTATGGCTATTTTGATCCAAGGGTGAAAACGTAATGAGTGGTATAAATGCACCCGAAATAAGAAAGGAGTTTATTAAAAGTAAAGTTGGTCTTGTTGGTATTGGAATTTTATCATGCCTTATAATATTGTCAGCTGTATCAGCAATTACAATTCCTATTGATACGTTCAAACAATGGAACAATCCAGGCAGCTGGATATCATATCCAAAAACATCTGTACCAGTGTGGGTAAATTATTTTGTCTCAGAAAAAATTCCTGAGCATCTTATATTAGATAACCCTGTAACCATAACTAAAGATGACGCAATATCATTAACATCCAATCAATTTGGTATGCAATATTACTATGATGACTTTCCAAGTGATTTTATTTATGAATTTAATGTTGAATATTCAGGCTCACACTTACTGCAAATTTCTGTAATTAGACCAGATCAATCAGAGATACTTCTTTTATCGAAAACATTACCATATTCAGATACAATTGTTATGCACAATGAACGAATTTTTTCAACTGATAATAATATTAAAAAAAATGTTCAAATTTATTTTTCTGAAATGGGATTATACAACCAAAGCATGTCTAGTGAAGATATGATATTTGCAAATATAGATGGTGAAGTACTAAAGGGTGATTATTTGTTTTTAGTTAATATTTATGGTGCTAATGAAAAAATTAGTTCCATTGATTCCAAGTTAATTGTTGGTGGAAAAGCATATGGAATGATGGGAACAGATGAATTACGAAGAGATCTTATTGTTGGCCTCTTGTGGGGAACACCACTTGCGTTGTTTATTGGTATTGCAGTAGCTGTTGGTTCTGTAATATCTGGTTTAATTTATGGTGTATATTCTGGATTCAAAGGAAAAAAAACTGATGAAGTTATGATGAGATTCAACGATGTTATTTATGCACTTCCTGCACTACCTTTCTTGATAATTCTTGCCGTAACTATCAGTAACAGTATATTTTTGTTAGTAGGATTTCTGATGATCTTTGGTTGGGTTGGTATTGCAAAGGTTTCACGTAGTATGGCACTTCAGATAAAAACTAGACAATATGTTGAGGCATCACAAATGATGGGACAAAAAAACTCAAAAATAGTTTTTAAACATATGATTCCACAGTTATTGCCTTACGCTTTTGCTAGTATTGCGATTTCGGTTCCTGCTGCAATTACAACAGAAGCTGGTCTAAGTTTTTTGGGTCTTGGTGATCCAACATTTCCCACATGGGGGCAGATACTACATGATGCAAATACATATGGTGCTGCAGCACGAGGGCTATGGTGGTGGATTGCACCACCTGGAATAATGATTGCAATTACAGGTCTTGCTTTTGTATTTATAGGAAATGCGCTGGATGCAATTGTAAACCCAAAACTAAAGAAATGATTAGTTCTGAAAACTAAATTTCCTTATTGTTGAGATAGATTCATCATTTAGTTTGATTGTATATGTCGCAGCATTTGGATCAGAATTTTTTGTTTCTCCTAAAATTTCAGCAAATTTTGATTTTTTCTCTTCAGTTGCACCGGCTTCATGTGTACATAGATTGAAAGCTTTAAGCTGTAAATTATTTTTAAGTAAATATGCAATGAACCTTTTGTATTCTTCTACATTAAACCAATCAATATTGTTTTCATCACATGCAGATATCCATACATCGATTGAATTATGAAAAAATACCCTCTTACGAATTATATCTAGTGCAAGTTCTGACATTTAATCACACGTATCTAGAAATCTGCACGTTTCATTTTAGAACCGCAACGAGGACAATCTCCACCCTTGAATCGGTGATTGCAAGTTAGACATACATATCTTACACCAGTACCCTGACCTTGACCAAATAATCCTCCACCAAGACCAAATCCTGAACTGCCTGATCCTCTCATTTTAGCCATGTATCTTTTTCTTAATAGCAATGGAAATATGATGAAGATTGCTAATGCTGCGCCTAATCCATATGGAAATGGTAAAACTAATTGTAACCCAATACTAACAGCTAATGATGCAAATAAAAATACTAAATAGCCTTTATAATTTAGCATATTGAAAAATCATTCTAGAAAGACAATTATTGATACTAAACCAAAAAAATTATCTAAATCAGTAAGTGATGGTTTAGCTGGACCTGAAGGATGTGAATGAACTATTCCAACATAACTAAGATCCAATGGTAATGGGTTATGAGGAAAACCTGCAAAATCTGCACCAGTTTCAGAAAATGGTGGAACGACTAATTCGTCTATGTATACATCACCACGCTTTGATTTACCACGAAGAATTAAAATTCCCTCGTTAGGATGATTCATTTTACAAAATGATAATATGCCATCTCTTGCATCTTTTGTTAATGATATTTTACGTTCCAACTTTTTCTTTTTTAATTCAGACATATTACTTCGATCTTATAGTGTATTGTACAGCAGAGATCTGATTTAAAACTGATTCCAATGAGCTTATCCATTTTGGAATTAATTCAGTTGCATCCATTAATTCTTTCTTTGCAGATTTAATTTTTGATTCTAAAATCGATTTATCATTTTCATGTTTACTCAATATAGATTCCTTTTGTTTTAATTCTGTAACGTCAAGAGCTGACAATTTATTTTCAATATCACTTTTTGATTTATGAAAAATTGAAATTTTCTCAATGAATGTATCTAGTAATGAAAGTGTTTCATCTATCTGTGATAATGATTTGCTTGTATCTTTAACTGATACAGAACCAGATTGTACACCATTTTTCGTAGATTCTAATATTTTGATAATATCTTGTCTATTAGAATCAATTAACATATTATATGGTTTCGCAATTAAATTTTCTAATAATTTTTTTTGTGGTTTATCAAGTGATGAAACATAAACATATTTGTTTAGTGGTCTTGAAATCTTGGTGAACTGTTCTTCTATTTCATTTTTAATTTTATTTTTCTCATCGGACATAGAATCCAGTTTTCTAGTAATCTGTAAAAACTTCTGATAATTATCACTATTTTTAATGGATTCTATATTATTCTGATCATCTGTTATTTGATTTTCAAGACTTTCAATATTTTTTTTATCTATCTTTTTCTCTTCTCCTAAATTGATGATTGATTTTTTTGCTTGAGCAATTTTATTCATTGTATCAGTAAGTTGTTCAGTTTTAGTTTCTAATTCAGCATGATTTGAAATTAATGTAGTAATTTCATCATTTCTATCAGTCATAGATTTAAGATCATCCTTCAATTTACTAGCGTATTTCTTTGCAAATACATTGATAGGTACTGAATGTCTTCCTAATGCATCACCTATTTTCTTTAGCATTCTACCAGCTATTACGTTAAATGATTTCACGTCTTCATAGGAATTTATTTCTGGTAATTCAACAATTGATTCTCTTTTGATAATGGATATAACCTCCTTTTTCCCACGCTCAACTAATCTTCTGAGATGTACATCCATATCATCGACTTTGAGTGTGTCACGCTCTAGATCAATAGCTATATGTAAAATTGTTTCAGAACTTGATTTAATTTTATTTCTAAAGGTTTTAGTCTCAGCAATTATTGTTTTTGCTCTGATTGTTCGTATTTCATCAATGATATCAGGTATATCTTCAAGTGTGATTTGTTTTTTTTGAGGAATAGTTTCTGCTTCCTGTTTTTCGGGTTTTTTCTTACCCCAACCAAATACCATGATTAAATTTAAAATTACAATTTTAAATATGTTAAACTGTCTCCCTGAAGAAACACATTCAAATATCAAATGGAATGCCTAAAATATTCATAATCTCTATTTTACTTGTGAGCGATACACGGTTTATTATTCTAGGAGTTGGATTGATATTTTCTGGTATTATTTTCCTGTCAGTTTTCGGCAGTCAATCAGCTGAAATAACCTTACAGGAAGAATTTTCCAAATGTTTTGAATATCACGATGATTCCCCTCCAACTGAAATTGACTGTGAGACTGCATCAGAAAATAAAATGATAATATTTACAATTACAACATTACTGATTGTATGTGGGATTGTTTCCTTAGTAAAGGGAATAAAAGGTGGATGGGATCAAGATGTAAAACCAGAAGACATGGTAGGACCTGGTAGATCATTTGATACACCTGATGAACCGGATAACTCTGAACAGAATGATTCAAAATAAAATTATATTCTACAATGAATTGGATAAATAAATGACAACGACATTTTTTACAGAATTTATTATATTAGCTGGTGTAGTTGGTGCAATACTTGCGTTCTTGTTGGTAAGACGTTGGCGTGAAGAATAAAATTTTGTTTTTAGATTTTAATTTCGAATAGATCATCCTTCGAAACGCCTTTCCATACACCTATCATTCCTTCTGCCTCTGCTGGCTCAACATTAGTTATTTTCTGAATTTTAATGTGATCAGGGTTTGGTGGCATCCATAACATTGCCATATAATCACCAACATCGCCAGCTTTGTTTGGAAGAGCCATGATGATTTTATCTTTTGAAAAACCATTTTCAGTTAATGCATTAGTTGATTTCTCAATAAGATCCTGACGACCATGTGTAAACAAATAAACATTTTTTGATGTATCGATTTCTGCCATTAATAATCATCAATTATGCTCTTACTTTTATGTTATACCAAAACAACAAGCGCCGGGAGAGGAAGAGCTAAAAAAAAGCTTAATCCGTTGCCGAAAATTGCTTATTTTTTCAGGCGAAAAGCGACATTGTAATCTAGTTTCTATTTAACCGCTAGAACGTCCTCGTCATCTGTTAAGTGCCTCAAAAAATTCCTTTCTTTTTATTCTAATTTCGATTCTTGATCTTTCTTTAACATTTTATCAGATGCTGATAGTTCATATCAAATGTTAATAATTAAATTCTCTTAAGTCTCCATAATCCATACAGTCAAATTGTCAATATTGTCTCTAAGAACGTCTTTCCAGTCTTTCTTAACTTTCTTGGTAAGCTGATACAATGCTTGTAAGTGCTTATTTCTTAATGCTTTTGACAATGGAATACGAATCATTGACTTGTCATAATCTACCATAGTATCGTAGTTTCTTTTGGAAAACACATCCTTCATCTTTCTAAATGAAGCTTGGATCTGCTTGTCATAATCATGAACATCCATTCTTTTGTGATTTTTTTCTGTTCAGTCATTTCAAACACGGTTGGGAAAAAAGGGATTTAACCATAATGGTATACGTCGGGAGAGGGATTCGAACCCCCGCGTGCGGATGCACAGACGCTATCCTGTATAAGATTTCGAGGCGTCCGCCTTACCAG
>LULR01000187.1_pt1 | contig 23252 bp, 25 predicted proteins | sample 729471 | NCBI WGS metagenome assembly LULR01 (sample SAMN03860284, study PRJNA289734) | marine metagenome | biome: seawater column; feature: ocean; material: water; isolation source: Red Sea water column Station 108 - depth 500m | place: Saudi Arabia: Red Sea | collected 2011-10-15 | depth 500 m
TGTCTATCCTTTCAAGAATTTTTCTAGCAAGACGTTGTTTTTCAAATGCCCTACCAAATTTGTCATGCCAGTCTTTTTGATATTGTTTAAGATGTGACTTATCATCAGATTCTAAATATTTTGTTATTGCATTGCCTGCAAAAATTCCACCCATACCACAGGAGTATATTCCGCCTGCTGTGGTTGGCTTTGATTGTCCTGCAGCGTCACCAGCTATCACTATATCTCCAGTGACAAAATTTTTGATTGGTCCTTTGATCCATATAGGAGCAAAAATCTTTCTTATAGTCGAATGATTTCCTTTACTCTTCAGAAATTGTTTCATCATGTTTGATACATTAATCTCTCTGCCAGCAATACCAACTTTACCAGTGCCATTACCAGATGGAATTATCCATGCAAAAAATCCAGGATATTTTATATTGTCAAAATACACCTCGACTCTACCATCTTTTATCCAATCTGCATAAACTTCATACTGGGCAGAAAGTAAAACACCATCTCTCTCATTATTTATCAAAGCACCAACTCCCCTACAATCTACTAAAGTTTTACATCTAATCTCACCATCAGTTGTTTTAACACCAAATTTCGTTTTTTCTTTAAAACCAGTTTTTACTCTAATCTCAGCACCAGATTGTTCAGCTTGCCTAGCCACTTGCTTGTCAAGTTCTCGTCTATTTATCACAATAACTTTCTGCTTTTTTGAATTGATTTCCATATTCTTGCCACTAGGTGCGTAAATTAGAGCTGAATCAATCGTTGAATCAAATGTCTTTTGTGTTGGTTCTACTCCTAATTCAGATAATGCTGATGTACTAACTAAACCTCCACAATGATCAGGCGTTCCAATCTCGAACCCTTCTTCTAAAACTAAAACAGAATGTCCTTTTTTTGCGATTTCCCTCGCAGCCATTAATCCAGAAATACTACCACCAGCAATTACCGCATCATATTCCTCCATAAACACTCAAAATATCTATTAGTACAATTATGTTTCGAATAAATCGCAAAGTTTTTCATAATACATAGTTCATGCATGTGTATGGCAATAAAGCAGGTTATTGTAGTAAGGACTGATCTTGATATGGGAAAAGGAAAGATTGCATCCCAGGTTGGTCATGCATGTGTATTGGGCGCTGAACATGTTAGAAAATCCAATCCTGAATGGTTTTCCGAATGGTGGACAGGTCAAGAAAAAGTTGTGCTGAAAGTTGTAAATCTAAAGGAACTTGAGCAAGTAAAACAGGATGCTATTGAACTTGGTGTTCCATGGTCTGAGGTCACTGACGCTGGGCATACACAGATTGCTCCTGGAACAACTACTTGCATATCAATTGGTCCTGCACCTGAAGAAAGTATTGATAAAATCACTGGAGATTTAAAACTTTTATAATTTTTTGTTATTCACTCCCAATCAGATATAATGTAGATAGATTCGCATGTTATTATGAAAACCAGACAAAAAGGGATTTTATTTTTTGCAGTTGTTGCTGGAATTATGTTAACTTCTGCAGTTACACTAGCGGTAAACCCTGCACAATGGTTTGGGGATTCTGGTCTTGAGGATGATATCAATATTCCAACTGCTGAAGAATTTGATGCATTTGATCCTGATACACTTGGCTTGGATCTAGGCTATAATCCTGGTGAAAAATTACAATTTTGTTCTACAAATGATCAGGCATTATCAAATCAATATGTCAAAGAATACAAAATACCTACTGAATGCACACAACCACTTGCAATTACAGTAGATCATAATGGTAAGGTGTGGTTTGCAGAAACAAACACTGGTGACGTTGCAAAATTTGATCCACTAACGGAAACTTTCACTGAATATAATAACACAACATGGGAGGATGTAGAAAAAATCTACATTATGTCTGCACTTGAAAACAATGTGCAACCATCAAAATTACGTTCTATGATCTGGGGAATTGATTATTTTCCTGATGGAAGTATTTGGTTTACTGATGAAACCACAGATGCAATATGGAAATTCACAATAGATGAAGAAACATACGATAGAATCTCCTACTCAAACACCGATGATAGTAAATCATCACTCCCACAAAAATTAGTTATAGATGGCTCAAAATTTATTATTAATGATTTTTCTGGAGGCAGGCTTTCATTTTTGGATTATGCACAAGATAGGGAAGGATTACGTCACTACTCAATTCCATCTGTTGTACCAGATGCTGTTACCAGTGATTTTGCAATTGATTCAGGCAAGAATGTTTGGTATACAAATTGGGTTCCAAGCGGTCAAGGCATTCTAGTTAAGTTTGATTATCCTGGTTATGAGTTTCAATTAACACAGGGTGAAGTAACTCAGGGTTTACTTTTACAAGATTTTGTTGAATGGTATAATTTTCCACCAGGACTTACTACACCGAATGGTGTTACAGTTGGACCAGAACAGAAGATTTGGTTAGCTGATACATCAAGTAACTACTTTTTCAGTTTTGATCCTGAAACTGAAGAATTTACAAAATACGTAACATCTGTTCCTACGATTGAATCTTACGGCAATGCATCTGGCGTTATAAAAAATCCTGTGTCAAGACCATATTGGATTGAACACTATGATGGTAATATCATTATGAATGAACAAACCGCAAATCGAATTGGTGTGTTCAATCCATCCACTGAAACATTGATAGAATATACAATTCCCTCCAGGAATCCAAATTGGGCTGATTGTGAAGGAATTGATTATTGTGGAGTTGCACAAGTATTTGATTTTGCACCTGATGGCAAAAAAATTTGGTTTACTGAGTGGGTTGAAAACAATATAGGTGTCGTAGACACATCAATCCCACTCCCACTTTCTATTGACATTGATAAACAAGAAATCATCTTGGGGAAAGGTCAAACAGAACAAGTTATACTAACAGTAATCAAAACGGATAGTTCAATTGGCAGTCCGATTGAGATTAATGTAAACGGTAACCTCACAACTACATTTTCGGATATATTACTTGATATTGAACTATCTAATCTTTCACTTACTGATGATGTAACATCCATCCCAATAGAAGTTGTAGTAAGTGATCATGCATTATCAGGAACACATAAAGTACTTCTTGGTGTCTACACCGATGACATTGCTATTTCTCAGTTTATCATAGTGACAATAGTGTGATCCCAAAAATCGATTCTGAGATTGGAATATCAACGTATACAACAACTTTTCCTGGTTGTGGTGGAATAATCAGAAAACAAAAAGAAGATTTCCATGTCTCTGAATTAATAAAGGAGAAATCCAGTTCTAAGATTTGCTCTGAATCTGGTTTTGCTGTGTACAAGTTACGAAAACATGGCATTGATACAACTCATGCATTAGCTGAAATTTTTAAAAAACATGGCATAAGATTAAAATCACTTGGTCTGAAGGATGCTTCCGCGATAACAGAACAGTTTGTATTTACTACATACAAAACTGACAAACATTTTGAAGTCAACGGGCAGAAGTACAATTTAACGAAAGTTGGATTCACAGATAAGTTATTGTCAAAAAAAGATATGATCGGGAATCATTTTAGAATAAAAATTGATGGAGCGTCAAATGAATTAGGAAAATTTAGCGAGTTTGATAAAATTTTGAATTTTTATGGGTATCAAAGATTTGGTTCACGTAGAGCAGTAACACATCTTATCGGAAGAGCTATAATACAGAAAGACTTTACTGCTGCAATACATCTACTGCTATCTTTTACTTCTGAATATGATAGTGATGAAAATACCAAGTTACGGCAATTAATGTCTGATACATCAAAATATTCTGAGGCAATAGAAATAATTCCAAAAGGTATGGATCTTGAAAAAATTGCATTGAAAGAAATGATAGAACATAATGATCCAGTTAAGGCTTTACGTGCATTACCACTATCAATAAGGAGGTTTTTTGTTCAAGCATATCAATCATATATTTTCAATCGTACTCTTAGCAGTTCCCTGGACGCTGGTGAAGAATTGTTTTCACCACAATCTAACGATGTTTGTTACAATAAGGATGGTGAATTGGGAAAGTTTGAAAACGATCCTTTACAAAGATTATCTATACCATTTGTGGGATACTCATATTATAAAAAAACTCGATTCCATCATTATATTGAAAAGATTTTACATGATGAAGAAATAACTCACAAGGATTTTTTTTCTAATGTTATACAAGAAATAAGCAATGAGGGTGGTTTTAGAAATTCTTCAATAAAATGTGATGATTATAACATAGATGATAATATAGTATCATTTTCCCTTTCTCGTGGTTCATTTGCAACAATAGTTCTACGGGAGATAATTAAGCCAGAAAATCCATTGGCATCGGGATTTTAGGCATATTTCTCTGAAAGCAGACGTATGGGTAAACAGAATTGATCAAATAACTAAATGATTTTTTTACTTCTCGTTTAATCCATATTTTTTAATCAGTTCATATGTCAAATTGGCTAGCATCAGATGAATCTGATTCTATACTTGTCCGTTATTCCACTTTTATCATTTTCTCTATAGCTGCTATATCTGCTCTAACATTGTTTGTTGTATTTCAACCAGTGATTGAAAGTATTACGACTGAAACTCCTACGATAGTATACGTCATGTTTGTACCAACATTCATTATTGGATTTCTTTATGGATTAAAGATCACCGAACGTGTGATGAAACCATCAGAGTCGAGAAGTCCCCTTAAGCGCGGAATCGTAAAGATGTTTTTGTTCTTCTTCGTCATAGGTGGATTGTTCAGTTCGGTAAATTTTGCATTACATGGGGGTAGTATGATGCCTAATGGTTCTATGTTTGACGTAGGAATAATTGAATGGATAACAGAATTGATCAAATACAATGGTGGCGTAACTTTCATGATTGTGTCTAGTATAGTTCTGATGGCTGCGGCAACTCGAAAAATTGTTGGGTTAGGCAGTGGTTATTTAGGTAAAATCATTTCATTCGTTGGAACATTTGTTTTCTTTTCAATGGTTTCAGTTAGTCTTACACAACTTGATCCAACTCATTCACAGGTATTTCTCTACACATTTTTCTATGCTGGTATAATCTCCGGTGCATTGTATGAGATGAATAAATTAACTACAAAACAAAACATGTGGGACGATTATTCAAACGGTTATCTATAATTCGTCTTGATTTGGTGCATTCTTCATTATTTCTTCTAATTCCTGGTCCTGTATTACCCACATTCTATATTTCCAGCATTCACCTTCTGTATCCTTGTTTTCTCTACATTCCTGTAGTTTCATTTCGTCTAACCATTTTGCACATTGTGGATCTTGAAAACCATTTACTTTACAATCCTCAAAAAGACCAACTTGCTGCCTTTGTATTTCATCACCAAACATAACATTTGGACCTATTGCTAATTGGAGTATTCCGATTGCACCCAATGATGCTGCCACCATAATCATTCCTATCCCAACTTTTCTATGATGATGTGGTTCCTTCATGTAATCTTGAATCTTAATTAGTAGAATTTAATCCTTAAGGTGATCAGAATGAGAAGATTCTATTCAAAAATAGTTTGTTATATTACTTTGACCCTCTAAATCTGATAATTCAGAAACTTTGATACCTATTCGTCTTATTTCGATGGTTTGCTCTTGAAGTGCCTCTTTGAGCAGTTGAGCTGAAACTTTTTTTATTTCATCCAAATTTTGCGTAGGGTTTCTTAACATTCGAGATCTTGTTTTAGTGGAAAGATCATTTTGTATAAGATGTATTCCAACAGACCTAAACATCTTATTCTCCTTGAGAACTGCTGAGTGTAATTTTTCGCATAATTCAAGCATATTTCTTTCCAGAAATGTATAGTCAATTGAGTCCTCTTTCAGCGTAGTAATTTTACTTAGTTGTAATGTGGGTGCCCTTATCGTTACCGGTTCATCATCAATCCCTCTTATTGCATTATGGATGTATGTACCAGCCTTTCTTCCAAACATATTGATTAATGTAAATACATCAAGATTTCTTATTTCGTCGATTGTTTGAATATTTTCTTCTGTTAATTTTTGTTCGGTTTTTATTCCAATTCCAGGTATATCCCTTATCTCTAATTTTTTCATAAATTCAGAAATCTCATCTGGTGTAATGGTGGTTAATCCGTCAGGTTTTTTGTAGTCTGATGCAATCTTTGATAATAGTTTGTTAGGAGATATACCAACAGAGCATGTTAGTTTAGTTTTCTCTCTAATTTCATTTTTAATTTGCTGTCCAATATGCCCAGCCTTTGTAAAATTCCATTCCGATTTTTTGGAAATATCAAGATATGCTTCATCACGTCCCACATATTCAAATATGTCAGCAAATTTTTTTATTATATCCATAGATTTTTCAGACATTTCTGAATAATATTCAAAGTCAGCAGGTAGAAAAGCTGTATCATCTCTATCCTTTAGTTTTTGTTTTGCAAATTGTATTGATAAACCTGATTTTACTCCAAATTCCCTTGCTGTGTAATTCGCAGTGGCAACGGCACCGCTGTCACCACCCCTATCGGAAAACATACACACAACAACAGGTTTTGCTTTTAGATCAGGCTTCCTAATTTCTTCACATTGTGCATAAAAATAATCAAAATCCACATGCAGAATAATTCTTTGGTTCATGAATTTGGTAATACAAAAAGGGATATTATGATATCGAAAAAGACAATTAACCAAGCACCCAAAAAATAAATCAGATATGTCGTATCCACTTACCGCTGAAAAGGATGGGATTAAGATTCGTCCAGATAAAATGCAGCCTGAAACTCTGTATCATTGTCTATACCAAAATAAAATAATGCTAGTTTACAAGGATCAAAATGAAATATTAAATTGTTATGAGATTGATGATAATGAAATTGTTTGTAAGGTAAAAGAGTCAGATGGTAGCAGTATTGAAAAAATTCTAGAAGAATATATTGAAAAAGAAAATTTGAGAAAAAAGTAATTTGTCCATAAACTTTTAATCGCATATTAGCGGATTATAATAAAATGAGTTATGAGAATGACAAAAGTGATGCAGAAGAAATACTTTCTGAGTTTCAAAAAACTCATGGTATTGAACCACAGCCAGAACAAGAACCACAGCCAGAACAAGAACCACAGCCAGAACAAGAACCACAGCCCATTAGTGGCGCGCGGTAAACGTATTACTCAGGCAATAGATGTATCACAAATGATTATGAAACGAATGAACGAAGTAGGATATGAAATTAGTGATGTTCGTATATCTTCTGATTCACTAGTATCCAAGGATGGGCAGAAACGCAATGTGTCAAAAATTGAAATTGATATAAAAAATACTTCATCTAATTAAACAAAACTTCATTTTAATTTTGTTAATAATGCAGAGTATAAGAAAGGTAAAATTGTTGTAGCCTCTGCATGTATTGTTGTCTGTTTTGCATTTTTTGTTACTTTCCCCCAAGATATTGCTTCACGAACTAATGCACCACTCAAACTACCATCAAATTCTTGTGCAGTAGTAACGTATACAGCAAAATCTAAACCGTCTCTATATTGGTTCCACCAAAGTGTATGATGTTTTGATATTCCTCCACCAATCATAAATGCACCTGATTTTTTTGCTTTAAAGATTATACCTGAAAGTGTATCAGCATCCTTGATTATATTTAATTTGAAATCAGAATGTTTTTGTACAAATAACCAAATCTGACTTCCTACAGCACCATCCATGATACCTGGAACTATTACTTTTACATTATTTTTGTATGCAGAGTGTAGAAACGAATTGTCTTCTAGATTCTTTCCAATCATTTTGCATATATCTTCAGTTGACATCTCTCGAACTCCGTTGGCATATTCTTCCTCTAAAAATAATTGCATTTTTTTTTCAATCAGTGGACCATAACTATCCATAGGAACCAAAACATTACCTAGTCTATGGAAATTTTCATCAGCTAATTTTACATCATCCATAGTAAATGAACCTTCATTATAATTTGAGAAATGTCTAGCAATGTCATGATCTAATGCACCACATGTTGTAATAACTACATCAAACCATTTTTTTTCTATCATATCTTTTACTACACCTCTTAATCCAGTTGATATGATAGCACCAACAAATGATAGAAAATTAATACACTCCTTATCATTGATCATCTCAGTTAATACAGAAAGACCATCAGCCAAATTACGTGATTCAAACCCACCTGACTTGGATAAACTTTCAAAAATTTTATCAATAGATGTTCCCTCATTTATGGAAATATCTTGAACTGGTTCACCTGATTCAATCATAAATTGAAACAACAATTCATGTATAAAATCCTGACTTAGAAAAAACTACATTTGTATCTGGAAAACCTTAAAACAGTCAAATGAGACATGACCACAAATGACTGGAAAAATCAAGGTTGCATTAGTCGGTATTGGTAACTGCTTTTCTGGTCTGATTCAGGGAATTGAGTATTACAAGCAAAATCCTTCACAGGAGGTAATTGGGATTATTCATGACAAGCTTCGTGATTATGGTATACATGATATTGATTTTGTAGCGGGATTTGATGTTGGTGAAAACAAAATTGGTAAATCAATCAATGAAGGAATCTATGAATATCCAAACATGGTTGATTGGATTCCAAAAGATAAGATGCCAAAGACACAATCCATGATTTATGAGAGTCCTGCTCTAGACGGAGTGGGCATTTGGGTGGAAAACAGGGTAAAGCCAATTCAAAGTGGTAAAAATGAGATTGATTTAGAAAAAGAGATCAAAGATGTCCTAAAGAAGACTGGTGCTGAAATCGTTGTATCATACCTTCCAGTAGGCTCTGAGAAGGCAACTCAATTTTGGGCTAAGATTTGTCTCGATACTAACACTGCATTCGTGAATTGTATGCCTGCATTCATTGCATCTGATGAAGAATGGGCACAAAAATTTATGGATAAGAACATACCAGTTGTTGGTGATGACATAAAGGGCCAAGTTGGCGCTACAATTGTTCACAGAACTCTTGCTAGGTTATGTAATGACCGAGGGACGAAAATAGAAAAGACATATCAGATCAACGTTGGTGGTAACACAGACTTTCTAAACATGAAGGAACAAGAACGACTTGTGAGTAAGAGAATATCTAAAACTGAAAGTGTTCAAAGCCAACTTGATGAGCGTCTTGACGATGATCAAATTTATGTTGGCCCTTCCGATTTTATTCCGTTTTTGGCTAATACCAAGTTAATGTTCATGAGGATAGAAGGAAAACAATGGGCAAACATTCCATACAACATGGAAGTTAGGCTTGAAGTTGACGACAAAGCAAACTCTGCTGGCATAGTAATTGATGCAATTAGATTGGCAAAAATTGCTCTCGATGACGGTATTGGTGGTCCAATCATTCCTGCAAGTGCATATCTCATGAAACATCCTATAAAACAAATGAGTGACCCAGAAGCAAAAACCGCATGTGAAAAGTTTGTTGCTGGTAGCAGTTAACGTCCTTCATTCATAAAATATTCACAATAGTTGTTAGCATAGTCAACTAAACTTGTTCGAATTCGATATTCGTTGTGTGCGATCAGATCTCACATGGTTTTCATTAAAAAAGTGGATATTTTTGGCTTCAAATCATTCGGTTTCAAGACTACAACTGTAAACTTTGAACCTGGTTTAGTATCTATTTCTGGACCTAATGGATCTGGTAAGAGCAACATACTAGATGCAATTATCTTTGCAATGGGAGAAAACAAAGCAAGAGTTATGCGCCAACCAAATCTCAGGTCACTTATACACGATATTGATGAGAGTAGGCATGGACCCAAACTTACACGTGTCAAGGTTCAGTTTGATAATTCTGATAGGAAGATCCCTGTACCATATGATATTGTTAATGTTACACGTGAGATGAATGACAAGGGTGAAAGCGAATATTATCTTGAAGGTAAAAAGATCAATCGAAATCGAATTCTAGACATTTTTGATATGGCTAATGCTGGTCTTAACCAACTAAACGCGGTTCAGCAGGGTACAGTGACCAAGATTTCTGAGATGACGAATGAGGAAAAAAGGAAAACTCTCGAGGATCTTGTAGGTCTTACAGCTTTTGATGAAAAAAAGGCTGAGGCTGAAAAAACACTAAATCAGGCTGATCAACGTTTGGAGGTCGCTATGGCAAAGATGGGTGAGGTCAAAAAGCAAATTGATGAGTTGGAAATTGAGCGAAATCTGAAAATGCGCCATGAGATGATCGGGCATGAACTGGATCGATTTAGAGCCATAGAGGCAACAGGAAAACTAAGAAAAATCAGGAATGAAAAATCTGAGAAAGAAGAAAAACAGCGCACCGATTTATCAGAGAAAGAACAATTGGAAAAATCACAATCTGTTCTAAACAATGAAATTGAAAAGATAGAAGAAGAAAAATCAGCTTTCAAGATAAAACTAGATGCCTTCCAACAGGCTAAGTCAGGCATTGAGCAGGAATTGAGTACAGAGCAGGGAAAATATACTGATGCTGACAGCCAAATAAAAACTTCGAAAAAAAGACTAGAGGATATTGTAAGCAGAATTCCGGATATCATAAACGAACTTGAAAAAATGGAACAGAATCAAGGTCAAGTGGATTCGGAACTTGAAGAAGTGAAGAAATCTATTCAAGAAATAAAATCCTCGAAGAATTCTATAGATAAAAAAATTGAATCCAATGATTCCGAAATTAAATCTGTTCTGGAACGTCAATCAGAATTATCTGGTCAAAAAAATATAATTGATAAAAAAATTCAAGATCTTAAAGATCAATTACATGATGCAAAATTAGAAAACTCACAAACTTTGACACAACAAAAAAATGTACAAAATAAGATTGACAGTAATATCAAAACACAGAAATCTGTGGCTGCTGAATTAGAAAACCTCAAAGAATCCTCAGAAAAAATTTCTAAAGTAACTTCTAATAACAACTCTGATGACATTGAATTGAAAATATCAAATCTTTCTGAAAAAAGAGAAAAGATAGAAAATGATATAGCAGAATTAGAATTAATTCTAGATAAGTCATCAAAGGCTGGGCATCGATATAATGAAAAGATTAAACTTGTCAAGGATGTAATGCACGAAGATTATACAATATCTCAGTTAAAGGGTGATGCAAAAAAACTTGGCATTGTTGGTTTTGTATATCAAGTACTTTCTTGGAACAAACAATATGAGCGTGCAATTTTGGCTGCATGTGCTGATTGGATTAAGGCTGCAATTGTTCCAGATTTTGAAACACTAGTAAGCTTAGCACAAGTTGCTAGAAACAAAAAATTACCTAAATTAAAAATTATTCCACTTAATGCAATACCTGAATTTAGAATGAAAACTCCCAAAACTCCTGGACTATTAGGTATTTTATCTGACTATGTTAAATGTGATAGAGAATATCTTCCTATTGCCAGATTTTTATTTGGAAACATAATATTGGCACAAACAGGGAAGGATGCACATAACCTATCTAAGGTTGGTTACAAGGCTGTATCTATCAATGGTGAGTTCTTTGAATCTAAAACAAACGCTGTAACCATAGACATTAATTCAAAAATATCAAAGTTGACAAAAATTATTTCCCAAAGCTCCACCGTTGAGGGATTATTACAAACAATTACATTATTGCGCAAGCATGTACAAAAGAAAAAATCAAATCTTAAGAAAATTGAACAAAAACAACGGTATCTAATGAAGCAGTTACAGGTATCTGAAACAGAACGGGGTAATGCAACACATACTCATTCTACTTTAGAATCTCAGATTAAATCTAAAACTGATTTGTATAATACACTTTCACAAAGAATCTCAGATCTAAGAACGCAAGAAGAAAGATTTCCTACAAAAATAATTCAAAACTCATCAAGTATTGAATCACTTGAGCAAAGGATTAACCTTGTAAGACAAAATTATTCTGAAACTGAACAAACTACTATTGCAAACAAGCTTTCATTCCTAAATGAGAAAAAATCTTCGTTGAATACTGAAAGGAGTGCAATCATAAAACAACTGAGTGAGAAAGAAGCATCTATAGCTGTAGTGGAGGATAGGAAAAAACTTAGAAGAAGTGCACTTTTACAGGAGCAAACTTCCATGTCTAAAGAAAAAACTGAACTAGAATCTATAATTACGAAAGCTCAAACTGAGATGAATGAATCTAGTGAAAAATTGATAAAATTAAGGGACAAAGAACAGGAACTAATTTCCACATCAGGTACGTCTGTTTCTACGCTATCTGAGTTTGACAGTCAGTTAAGTGAACGAAATACGAAGGAGCGTACAATTACAAGCGACATTAACAAGCTTGCACTAGAGTTGGACGGTCTTAAACGTGATCTTACTGAAATTAAAAACCAAGAGTCATCACTAGTTAAAATTTTAAATTTATTTGATCTTGACGATTCAATTGAAATATTTGATGTTAGTCCATCAATTGAAGCGTTAGAAAAAGAACAAAACGCATTGGCTGCATCACTTAACACTGTAGCACCTAAACGTTATGTGGAAATATCAACAGGATATCGTTCAATGTCAAGCAGAAAGAATGAGCTTGAAGAGGAGCGTAATTCTATTGTAGAATTCATTGAATCTGTAGAGAAGGACAAGCGTCAGACATTCCTAGATGGATTTGATACCGTTGACAAAGAAATCAGGGAAATATTTACCAGGATGAATGGTGGAAACGCATGGCTTGAGCTAGAAAACGAGGACGATATATTCAATTCAGGTATTGATTATTTCATACAATTCCAGAACAAACCTAAGAGAGAATCAACCTCCATTAGTGGTGGAGAAAAAACTCTAGCTGCAGTTGTTTTCGTCCTCGCATTACAAAAACTCAAACCTTCACCATTTTATCTATTTGATGAAATTGATGCACATCTTGACGGACCAAACTCAGAAAGTCTGTCTAAAATAGTTGAAGAGAGATCGCAAGGAAGTCAATTCCTTATGGTATCTCTAAAGGATACTGTTGTAGAAAAGGCAAAACTGATCTATGGTGTATATCCTAAAAATGGCGTTTCGCAAGTTGTGACATACAAGGATAAACGGGTTCCTACGATAGCTACTTAGTTATATCAACAAAGCACGCAACATTTCTTCCATCATGTGTTTCAAGTGAGGGCACATTTTCACACTTCTCAATTGCATATGGGCATCTGGCACGAAATCTACAGCCAGAGTAAAAGTCTATGTCAAGTGGTTCATTAATGCGGATTACTTTTTCTTTGTACAGGTTACTAGGATCAGGCTCAGATATTGCGTCAATTAATGCTTGAGTGTAAGGATGCCTTGGCTCTAACAAAACTTTGTTTATTGATCCAGTCTCCATAATCTTACCAAGGTATAAAATTATTATTTCCTGTCCAAAGTGTCTTGCAGTTGCAAGATCATGTGTTATGTAAATAAATGAAATGTTATTTTTTTTCTGTATATTTTTCATAAGGTCAAGTATTTCCGCGCGTATGGAAACATCAAGCATGGAAACAGGTTCATCAGCTATAATGATCTTTGGTCGTAATACTAATGCCCTGGCTAAAACTACTCGTTGTCTCTGACCCCCAGATAACATGTGAGGATATTTGTTTGCGATTTCTTCAGACGGTTCTAATTTCACTTCTCGTAGTGCATCTAAAACAATCTTTTCCCTTTCCGTGGTGTCACCAACATTATGAATTTCGAGTGGTTCAGATACAATATCCCTAACCCTCATTCTGGGATTTATGGAATCATATGGATCCTGATGAACCATTTGACAATTCATTCTTATTTTCTTTATACTATTATCATTATCAGTGACCTCTTCTCCATCAAAAATAACTTTGCCAGAATCTGGTATTATTGCTCGAAGAATTAATTTTGCTATTGTTGATTTACCAGAACCAGATTCCCCAGCAATAACAAGAACTTCATCGTCATGAAGAGTGAATGTCACATTTTCAACTGCCCTTACCACTGATGTTTTTGAACCAAACAAATTTTTTTTAGTAAACTGTTTTGATAGACCCTCAACTTTTAGAATCTCAGCCAATAATCAATTATTGACTAACTAGTATATCAAGAAATCACAAAATAATTAACAGCAGTCAAAAAGGATTTATGTGGTACTATTTTTGGTGCCTTTTATGAGCTTAAAATCAATTCAAAAGGAGCGTGAATATACAAAATTTGTCATAGATGAAAGACTTTGTTATTATGAACCATCTAAAAATAAAACAGAGAAAACGTTTGTTGAAGAACTATCATACAGTTTAAACCAAAAACAAAAATCAATACATCCAAAATTTTTTTACGATAAAAGTGGCTCAGAACTTTTTGAAAAGATATGCAAATTACCAGAATATTATCTGACAAGAACTGAAATTAGCATATTGAACAAACTAGATGATAAATTATCAGCATACATGGATGAGGAATTTAGACTTGTAGAGTTAGGAAGTGGTTCCTCATATAAAACTAGGATACTGATTTCCATCCTTGAAAAATTACAGAAGAATATAGAATATTTTCCAATTGACATTTCTAAGATACTAAAGGAAAGCACAACAACACTACTTGATGATTATGAAAATTTGCATATGACTGGAATAATTGATAACTATGAAAGTGGATTGGAATTTGTAAAAAACTATGATGACAAGAAAAATCTAATAGTATTCTTAGGTTCTAGCTTTGGTAACTTTGATTATGAACCTGGATTAAGATTTTTACATAAAATAAATTCATCAATGAAAGACGGTGATCTATTCTTAATTGGTTTAGATCTTGTAAAAGACAGGGATATACTAGAGCAAGCATATAATGATTCACAGAATATCACTGCACAATTCAATTTGAATGTCTTATCCCGCATTAATTCAGAACTGGATAGCAATTTCAATGTAGACAAATTTGCACATTATGCAGCATTCAATGATTCAAAAAACCGAATTGAGTTATACTTACGCTCATTAGAAAATCAGATTGTGAATATTACCAAGGCAGGAATTATGTTAGAAATGAAAAAAGACGAGTTGATTCATACTGAAAACTCGTATAAATATACGATTCCAAAAATCAAAGAAATGTTTTCCAATACTGGTTTTCAAATTAAGGATCTATGGTTTGATGATAAACAGTATTTTTGTTTAGCATTACTTTCAAAAAATGACTAAACATATTCAGCACATCTGAATCCTGAAAATAGCCATCTTTCATCTAATCTGAAAAAGTTCCTATAGCTTCCACGTATGGAAATTGATGGTGTAGCGAACGAACCACCCCTTAGCACTTTTTGATTTGCAAACCACTTGTCGTTGTACTCAGAAAATCCAGTCTTAAATCCTGGATATCCAGAAAATTCAGATGACGTCCACTCCCATACATCACCAATCATCTGATGACATCCATAATGGCTTTTTCCATTTGGATATGATCCTATTTCATCACAATTCCAAATGTATGATTCAAGCAAATTTGCACGCGTATTATCTGGTGGATTATCGCCCCACGGGAAAATTGTTTTCCTTTGATTCTTGTCATCCCAACATGCAGCCTTTTCCCATTCAGCCTCTGTTGGTAATCTTTTTCCAGCCCATTTACAATATGCATCAGCCTCATAATAGCTAACGTGACAAACTGGTTCACTTGGATTTATTTTTCGTTTTCCAAGAAAGTCGCAGGTCATCCATTTCCCATCAATCTTTTCCCAATACATTGGTGCTTTCCATTTTTCATTCTGTACTTTATCCCAACCATCAGAAAGCCAATATTTGAAGTCGTCATAACCCCCATCATCAATAAATTTCATGTATTGTTTGTTTGTTATTGGATATGCGTCAATTTTGTAATCATTAAGATAGACATTATGTTCAGGCAGCTCAATATCGTAACAAAATTCATCACCAGTATAACCCATTTTATACAGCCCACCATTGATTTTGATTGCTTGAGATTCCTGTTCTGGCGTCCTATGCATTGAGTTTTTTATAACAGGTCTGTATCTGTCTGCTAATAGATGTTGTAAATCATAGATTAACAATTCTTGATGCTGACACTCGTGGTTTATTGCCATAAAGAATAATTGCTTAGTTTTTTCATCTAACTTTTCATTCTGTAAAATACCATCCACTTTGTTAGTCATCATATGGAAATACTCAAAAACTTGATCAACTGTAGGTCTAGTTGCTAGTCCCCTCTTATCTTTGTCATGTGGTTCCCCAAATTGATGATAATACGAATTAAGATATTCACTAAATTCATGCGAATAAAATTCATAATCTTTTATGGCTTTACTCATAACAACTTCTAGTAGCCAACTAACGTGTCCCAAATGCCATTTTGGTGGGCTCATAAAAGGAGCTGTCTGCACAACAAAATCGTCTTTTTCCAGTGTTTGTACCAAACTTAGTGTTCTAGATCTTGCTTCATTGAACTGCCCAAGAAGAGATGATTTTTGTCTTGAAACTGTTGCCATGCCAAATCACTTTCTTCATATACATATTATATTTTTCACTAGCTGTAACAACTACACTTTCTAGTTTTATGTTTAATACATCCCACCAATCGATGATCCTGACAACCACAGATCATACATTTTTTCTTATTTTCATTCATTTTTTATTATGGCCCACAGGAAGTTACATCATATAATTTAGCCAAAATTTCTTTAGCTGTGTTTTCATCTTCAGTTTCTTCTATTTGCTTCTTCAAGGTTTCAGCTAGACTCAGTGCGAATGAATTCAGTGATATATGACCAGCAGTTTGACTATCGATACATTCATCTATTTTTTCAATGTATTTTGATTTATCAAACGCCGAGATTTTGATTCCATCAACTAATCCTGAACTGAAAATATAGAATGAACCTCCAAATCCTATGATTATAATCGCTATAATTGCAACAGTAAATCTTACGTTTATGCCCATGTATTTCACCTATTTAGTAGCCTTTAGCAAATAGCACATTTGTAGTGCCTGAATTTTTACAATAAATACATGTTTCTGATTTTTGTTGGCTGTCAAATGGGATAACGCGCAAGTCTGCACTCGTCTCCTCTTTAATTTTGTCTTCACATGTTTGATTACCACACCAGGAACAGTCAATCATTTTCCCATTCTCTAATTCTTCTTTGAATTGTTGATATTCAGAAACCCTAACAATTCTCTCATCAAGTATTTTTTTAGCAGTATCAAACATTTCTTTCTGAATGTTTTTTAGTTCTGAGGAAATTTTCTCAGCGAATGAATTAATATCAATATTAATTTTTGTTTGATTGTGTCTTTTTACCAATACTAATTGATTTTTAGCGATGTCTTTAGGACCTATTTCGATTCGTATTGGTATACCCTTCATCTCCCAATCATTGAACTTGAAACCTGGAGTAAGTTGCTCTCTGTCATCCAGATGAACACGTAAATTGATTTTAGACAAATCATCCCTGATCTGGTTTGCTTTTTGTATCACATTTCCTTTTTCATCATCAGAATAATAGATTGGGATTATAACAACTTGTATAGGTGCTATTTTTGGTGGTAGTACTAATCCCTTATCATCACCATGTGTCATTATCATACCACCTATCAATCTCCAGGATACTCCCCATGATGTTTGCCAAGCAAATGTTTCAGTATTATTATCATCAAGGTATTTTACATCAAATGGTTTAGAAAAATTCTCACCTAGAAAATGAGATGTTCCCATTTGTAGTGCTTTACCATCAGGCATTAATGATTCAAGTGTATCAGTGTAAATAGCTCCAACAAATTTATCCTTCTCACTTTTTTTTCCAGTGATTACTGGAACTGCCAATTCCTCTTCTATAGTTTTTTTATACAATTCTAATATGTCTGCAACTTCTTTTTCAGCTTCATCCTTCGTAGCATGAACTGTGTGTCCCTCTTGCCACAAAAATTCTGATGTTCTTAGAAATGGTTTTGTCCCCTTAATCTCCGCTCTTAATGCTGAATTCCAAAAATTAATCTTTAGTGGTAGGTCTCTCCAACTTCTTATCCATTTAGAAAAAAGTGAATACGCAAGAGTTTCAGAAGTTGGGCGTAAAGCAAGTTTATCTCCAATTTCTGAATCACCTGAATGTGTAACCCAAAAAACTTCAGGATTAAATCCCTCAAAGTGTTTCTTTTCTTTACCAAGTAGTGATTCAGGTATTAGTATCGGTAGAAATCCATTCCTATGACCAGTTTCTTTCAGTTTTTTATCAAGAGATTCTTTGATTGATTCCCAGATAGAGTAGCCGTCAGGTCTTAGTACAATTAATCCCTTGACTGGTGCATAATCGGCAAGCTCAGACTTGATAACTACTTGTGTATACCACTCACTAAAATCTTCACTTTTTGAAACAGTGATACCAAATTCTTTACTCAATTAATCCTCCACCAACAATCATTATAATGATTCTTACTAGTTTGGTATTAATTTACTTGTTAGCAAGTCTCTTACTCTTAATGAATTTCCAAAGCGTTTTTGTCATTTCGCTAGGGGTAACATTACTCTTGCCAAAAACCTGTTCAAGTGTTTCATCACGATTCTTGAAACTTATGGAGTACCCGCCAAAGACCTTCTTCTTTGTTTTACGTTTAGCCTTTGTTTTACGTTTAGCCTTTGTTTTACGTTTAGCCTTTGTTTTACGTTTAGCCTTTGTTTTACGTTTAGCCTTTGTTTCTGCTCGCTTTTTAGCCATACTAGAGATCATCCCCCTTACACAAAACCTTTCCTGTTACTCTACTCTGAAAATTTGGGCAGACAAAACATGGTATAAACTGCACTTCTTTTTTAAGAACTGGGCAATCGACAAATTCCTGCTTCATTCTTTTTAGCATTTTTGGACTAACTCCTTTAATCTTCAGTTTTCCCTTCTCATCCATCATTCCAGATTCTTTCAGCTCTGCCTTTACTTCTTTTGAAAGCATCTGTCTCTTTTCTGTACTTTTTATTTCTACTTCATACTCGAACTTGAGCTCATCTGACATAATGTGATTCAAAATTTTATATGATTTAATATTAACTATAGCGATCTCTGATTTTCCATTAAGCTTAATATTGTTTAGAAATGGGTCTAATGCAGAAAGCAGTTGTTAGCAATTTTTGATGTTGAGGGAGTTCTTTACGATGCTGAATATCTTCCTATTTTAGCTGAAAAGGTGAATAAGGAAAATAAAATCTGGGAAATTACAAAAAAGGGCATCGAAGGAAAAATCGATTGGGTTCAAGGTCTAAAAGAACGTGTTCATCTTCTTCGTGGAATAGATTATGATACATGTATTGATGTTGCAAACTCTATGCCAATAATGACTGGTGCGAAGGAAGCATGTAATGCATTGAAAAGTGCGGGTTGGAAAATAATGGCTGTTTCAGGTGGTTTTACGATTATCACTGATAGACTCAAAAAAGAATTAGATCTTGATTTTGTATATAGTAACGAACTTGTCTTTAAAGATGGTAAACTTGACGATGTAATTGTAAACGTTGATGCCGATAAAGCAAAATCAGCTATAATTAAAATCAATGAATGGAATGAGAAAAAAGAAGATATCACAGTGATTGTGGATGGCGCTAATGATATCAAACTTTTTGATATTACGGGTTTTGGGATAGCATTCCGTGCTCAAGATCTAGTCAAAGATTTAGCTACCGTCACCCTTGACGAAAAGGATTTATCAAAAATTGTTGGGCTAATTAATTCACATTATAATCTAAAACTAGAATTGCATGCATCAGTGTAATATGCAAGATGACGTTACAAGTTATTCCAGTGAAATTTCAAAAAGAAGTCGAGCCTAATGACGACCTTGTTGATTTGATTATAGAATCATTTGAAATTAATGATGATACTTTCAGAAAGTAAAAGGATAGTAAGAATGGAGAATGGTGTAATTATAGTTGAAACGAAACATGGATTTGTTTGTGCTAATGCCGGGATTGATGAAAGCAACGTAGAAGATGGTTATGCAACATTACTACCTAATGATCCTGACAGGTCAGCTAACTTATTGAAAGAGAAAATTAAACAGAATACTGGAAAAAACGTAGCTGTAATAATTTCTGACACGTTTGGAAGACCTTTTAGGTTGGGTCAAACAGATATTGCAATTGGAATCGCTGGTCTTGAACCTATTTTGGATTACAATGGTAAACCAGATACATTTGGTAAAATTATGCAGGTGACAGCTATAGCAGTTGCTGATGAAATTTGTTCAGCATCAGAATTAGTTATGGGGAAAACCCAAAAATGCCCAATTGCAGTAATTAGAAATTATAACTTTAGTTCATCTACTGCAAAAATTCAGGAAATGTTACGATCAGATCATGATGATCTATTTCGATAATTGCAAATAATTATTATGCTCAAAAATTAGTGCATTCTATGTTACTAAGGACAGAATTACATTGTCATAACGTTTTTTCAAATGGAAATGTCGGTGCTCTGGAACCAATTCATGATTGTAATGTCACCATCTCTAAACAGTTAGAACAGGCATACATGGCAGGACTTGATGTACTTTTTGTTACTAACCATAATACCATTGATGGGTACAAACAGATGCTTGAATATAAAAAAAATCATCAGAAATTTGATGCGTTAAATGTGTATCCAGCGGAAGAAGTTACAACAAATAACGAATCGCATGTTTTAGTCTATGGACTTGATCATACTATAAAATCTGGTCTCTCGTTACATGAGGTATTAGATGAGGCGAAAAAGCAGAATGCGATAACTGTTGCTCCACACCCATTTAGTTTATTGGATGCATTACGTGAGGACTCTATTCACTGTGATCTGTTTGAGGTGTTTAACAGCTCCAATGTTGATGTATATTCAAATCTCAAGGCAGAAAAATTTGCAAATGAGAAAGGATTGAATGTTGTTGCGGGTAGTGATTCTCACGTACAGTCTACCATTGGCAGATCAACTAACCTAATAGATTCTGAGAACAAATTAGACGATGTTATTAATGCAATGAAGCACCAAAAAATAACCATAGAGAGGACTGGATATGTACAACCAAAGGAGGCATTAGAACACATAAGATACAAGATTGAGAACTCGGCTTTTTTTATAGACAAATATACTTCACAGTTTTATCCACGTGTATTATGGTCAATCAAATTACTTTACAAATTGTATATGGTTGACCCTGAAGGAATATTTTGGAATATGTTTTACAGAATGTCCATTTCTGCACTCAAAAGAATCTCTAAAAAGATAAATTTTGAAGGATATGATCATCGTTTATTCCGAGAACGCAATTTAGTAAACATCTTAAAGATGGCAATTTGATTATAGTTGGGTGATTAAAATTTCGGAATCAACAAAAACATTAGATGCAAGAGGATTATTCTGTCCATCACCAGTTCAACAGACAAATGTTGAACTTTCAAAAATGCGTATTGGTGAAATCCTCACTGTACTTGCTGACGATCCTGCTGCTGAGGACGATATAGCAAGTTGGGCAAGAAGACTTGGGCATGAAATAGTAAAGCTAGAAAAAAATGGAAATGAAATCCATTTTGAAATTAAAAAAGTAAAATAATTCTATTTCCGTTCTGCTAAATGTTTATCTGCATCAATTGCAGCCATACATCCGAATCCAGCCGCTGTTACAGCCTGCCTGTATCGATGATCATGAACATCACCTGCACAAAAAACACCCGGTACACTAGTTTCTGTATTATTTTTTAATACAACATAGCCATTTTCGTCCAACTCAATTTGCCCTTCAAATATTTTGCTATTAGGTTCATGTCCAATTGCAACAAACAAACCACCTGCTTCAAGTGTGGTCTTTTCATCATTTTTTACGTTCTTTAGAATAACTTTCTGAAATTTTTGGTCACCCTGGATATCTTCAACTGTATGATTGAAATGAACTTTAATTTTTTCATTGGAGAGTGCGCGTTCTTGCATTATCTTGCTTGCTCTGAATTCATTCCTTCTATGTACAATATGCACAGTTGAAGCAAATTTTGTGAGAAAAGTTGCCTCTTCCATTGCCGAGTCACCACCACCAACAACAATTAGTTCTTGATTTTTGAAAAATGCACCATCACATGTTGCACAATATGAAACACCTTTACCTGCAAATGTTTGCTCACCCTCTAGACCAATTTTTCTTGGGTTTGCACCAGTACAAACTATCACTGAGCTTGCTTCAAATGTGTTTGAGGCAGTTGAGACTTTCAGAGGGTTATTTTTAAAATCCACAGATGTTACGACGTCATCCATTATTTTCGTCCCCATTTTTTCTGTCTGTTTTCTCATTGTAATCATCAAGTCTGGACCCATTATTCCCTGATCAAATCCAGGATAATTCTCAACATCTGTAGTATTCATTAATTGCCCACCAGGTAATATGCCTGAAATTAGTAGTGTGTTGTGTCGTGCACGTGAGCAATAGATCCCAGCAGTATATCCAGCAGGACCTGCACCAATTATTATAACATCATATTTCGTCTCTTGGTCAGACATACGTTCTTAAACAAAGATTCTACTTTAAAGATGTTAGTTGTCAAGTAATGCTTGATGTTTGTTGCAAAGTTTTCCAATTTTTAATTGTGAGTGTAGTAAATCCTTCTGCCAATGTGCATTATTCAGCCTGCAATCCAAACTATCACAAAATGCATCACCACTTATGTAATAAAAAACAGCCTGAAGCAGATATCCCTCAGCTATCTTTGAAAGTCTTTTGTCATGGTAATTCAAGAACTTTTGGTCATAGTTTTTTTTAGCATCATGAATGCTTAATCCCTGTATCTTACATTTCATAGCTTCGAAATAGTATTCCTTAGGTCTGGCTGGTGCCTCAATCATCCCAGTTGTAGATATTATGGCAGGGTTAGAGCAAATTACTGTTCTAGCATGGTACCTACCGTCAGCAGTATCATAAGTACAAATTAATTTATTTGTAAAAATAATGTGTAAATTACTCGAGTCAGCATCATTTTCTGTAATAGTATCATAAATGACATTTTGAATTTCAAATGCATCATACATTACAACATCCTCAATTCTTTCAGCATCTTCAACCATAGTTGTTTTTTCCATAATTTTGGTATCCTGGCAAACCTGTTTCTCAAAATCTATTTCTTTCTTGCCCGGATTATATGGATTGAATTGTGTTTTGGGGTCAAAAATTCTGCAACTAGAAATTTTTTCTATTGCATTTTCATTAAGAGTATTGAATATAGATTTCTTAATTTCTACATCAGCAGAAAAAGTTTCTATGAGAAAATTTTTCAAATTTGAAATCTGTATTTCCTGCAC
>LULR01000111.1_pt1 | contig 22833 bp, 18 predicted proteins | sample 729471 | NCBI WGS metagenome assembly LULR01 (sample SAMN03860284, study PRJNA289734) | marine metagenome | biome: seawater column; feature: ocean; material: water; isolation source: Red Sea water column Station 108 - depth 500m | place: Saudi Arabia: Red Sea | collected 2011-10-15 | depth 500 m
CATCCAAAAGATTGACTTTGTTGGGCATACACCTATGCATGCACCGTCAGAGATACATCTTTCTGGATAAAATACAAATGCTTTACCTCTCTTCCAACCCTCTACAGGTTTTACACGAAGTACGTCTGGGCCAAGAGTTGTACAGATTTCTACACAAAGTGCGCATCCAATACATCTCTGTTCGTCTACATCTGGAAGTATTGCTATTGGCATTTATTTCACTAAATTGAATCTGTTCAATCGCTATTTAAACGATGGTTGAAATTCATAACACGGTTATAGAAAAAAGATCGCTTAGCTAGCACTAATTAGATAAAGCAAAATAAAAAAGAAAACGTGATTCACACGTATTACTTTCTCATTGCTTCGATTTGACCGGAAGTAACCCAGTCAAGTAGTTCTGCAGATGTTGGATTTAGATCTGCCTTTTGTGCCATTAAATTAGCTACCCAAATCCAGTTAATCTGGTTTAAGAGTGGTTTATTTGCCTCATCACCAGCACGTACCTTTGCTAATAGTGCTTGGTCCTGTGTTTTTGCCCACTCGTCATAACTTCTTCCCATGTTTGATCAGATCTTAGCTAGCACTAATTAAAGCTTATGCAGATTTTCCAGATCGTAATTTACTACTATGTTTGTAAGAAGATTTTAAGGTACAAGCTATGTGAAATTTTTCTATGGATGTCAAGGTTTTGGGCGCAGCTAGTGAAGTTGGTAGATCTGGATTTCTTGTTAAGTGTGATCGCACTAATATACTATTAGACTATGGGGTGATGTTTGCAAAAAGACGTGATGATCCCCCGTTATACCCATTACATATCAAGCCAAAGGATGTAGATACTGCTATTATAACACATGCACACTTGGACCATTCTGGATGTGTGCCCTCTTTGTTTATAGGAGGAAATACGCATGTTTATGCCACGCCCCCAACTCTTGATCTAAGTATATTATTAATTGAAGACATGTTGAAGATTGAAAAAAATAAGCATTCATTTGATTATAGACATGTTAACAGTATGATCAAAAATTCCAAAGAAATTGGGTTCGGAGAACCTGTAAAAACTGGTAATGCGACATTTGAATTACGAGCTTCCGGCCATGTTATAGGCGGTAGTACGGTTCTAGTTGAATCAGGGGGTAAACGACTATTTTACACCGGAGATATTAATCTAAGAGGCTCAAGAATGTTACCAGAAGCGGACTTGGACATAGGTGATATAGATCTACTGATCACTGAGAGTACATATTCTCAAACAAATCAAATGCCACGACAGGAATCAGAAAAAGGATTGATTGAATTTGCAAATGAAGTTATGGATAGAAAAGGAATCCTGTTTATTCCATCATTTTCAGTTGAAAGATCGCAAGAAATTGCATGTGTCTTAAAGAATGCAAACTTTCAATATCCAGTGATCATGGATGGTATGGCATTAAAGGTAAACGATATCATGTTTCGTTATCCTGAATACCTGAAAAATATTAACATTTTTAGTGATGCAATTAATCATGCTTTTTTGATAAGAAATCACGGCGACCGAAAAAAAGCTCTTTCACAACCATGTGTTGTAATTTCTCCTGCTGGTATGCTAGTTGGAGGAAATGCAGTATACTACATGCAAGAGTTAGCTCTTGATGAGAAGAATGGAATTGCAATGGTTTCATATCAAGGGGAAGGTACTCCTGGAAAAAAATTATTAGAAACAGGGATGATTTCTGCACGAGGTAAAGACATAAAGGTAAAAGCTGCCGTAAAACAATTTCAGTTTTCTGGTCATGCTGATAGGGATTCACTTTTTGATATGATCAAGAACATTAACGGTAATCCCAAAGTCTTAACTGTTCATGGCGATGATGAATCTTGCATAAAATTTGCAGAAGAAATTCATGAAAAGTTTGGTCTAGATGCATATACGCCCAAACTTGGTGAACAGATATCTGTGTGAGATGCCTGATCTTCATACTAATATCAATATTCATGAAACCATTAACAGTGGACAAGTTTTCTTATGGGAAAACCACAAAAATGTGTGGTTTGGAATTGATGGATCAGACGTAATTCAGGTAAAACATGAACCGTTTGAAATTCGGACATTATCAAAAAAGTCAAAGGATTTTTTCAGAAGCGATGATAATTATAAAAAAATCCTAAAAAGCATATCACGGGACAAAATTGTAAAAAAGGCTATTAAACGCTATCCCGGGCTTCGCATAACTAGGCAGGATCCTTTCCAATGCTGTATTTCATTTATCATTTCAGCAAATTCAAACATACCTAATATCAAAATGCGTCTCCAAAAATTATGTAAAAAATTTGGTACTAGGGTAAATTTTGATAAGGGTGAAATTGATTTTGATTACCTAAAAAAAGCTGATTATCAAACTGCAAGAGAATCTCTTTTAAAACTACCTGGAATTGGAGACAAGGTTGCAGATTGTATCATGTTATTTTCTCTTGAAAAACTTGAGGCGTTTCCCTTAGATACATGGATTTTAAAAATTTTACAAAAATATTATTCCAGTAAATTTTACATCAAAGAAAAAATAACAAAAAAGGAATATGAAAATACTCGCCAACAAGTTTTGAATCATTTTGGAATCTATTCTGGTTACTCGCAACAGTTCCTCTTTAAAATGGAGAGAGACCTGAATGAAAAAAAGTGGTTGTAAAACCCTTAATAGAGTAAAAAATTTTTATTTTTTGGGCTCATAGCTCAGCATGGATAGAGTGTTGGACTTCTAATCCAATGGTCAAGGGATCGAAGCCCTTTGGGCCCACCATTCTCTTAATAAAATTATTAATGTCTATAAAGTAACCAGCATCATGAGTGACATTAAACTTCAACTAAACAACAAGATCATAAAGCCTAATTCTGAAATTAGGGGATCGGTTGCCGTAAACTATCCTGGCAGGTTTGATGGTATTGTGATTAATGCTCAGATTATAGGTTCAAACAAGCTAATAGTTTACAAATCATACAACGAGAAACAAATTTCTCAGAATGTGTCACGGTTATTCATAAGCAAAGATGACATGCCTCATAACAAAGTTGAGTTTACAGCTGCAATTGAATTTGAGCCTGAACATCCCCATGATGTAAAGTTTCGTGCTTCAATAATTGAACAACATAAAGAGATAGAAAGTGACCAGTTGTTTGCAAATTTTTCAGTCTAGAATCTAGCTTTTGATACTACAACCTTTCCTGTCATCCAAGGATGCGGCTCACAGTGATATTCAATGGTTACAGGCGTGTTTGGTGGAGCATCTGTAAACAGGAATTCATATTCTTCGCCTGGTAAAATTACACCCGTAGAACCAAAGTCGCCACTATAACTATCAGTGTAACGATGGTCTGGTGTAACAGTATGTGCGGTCTCATCAACATTTTTCCATATTACATGATTGTCAATGGTTAATTGCAGATTAACCAATTTTGGTACAAAGTTATCCTGTTGGTCCGCATTTGCAGAACCCATAATAGCCTCAATGATAGTAGATTTTACAGGATGTAAAACATGTTCATCAACTTCTGGTTTTGCAAGCTGTTCTGGTAGCCAATACATTTGGTAGTAACCAATTGATACAGCAGATGCAATCAACACAGCAATTAATCCTATTCCATATTGATGACCAGAGGAAACCGTACTACTCAACGCTTTGCACTCATTTCTAAAAGTCTTATAAAGCTTCTTTACTGATGATGAAGGTTTTATGGTTTATTAAGATCAGATGTTCCAAGGTTCAGATCCTTATCCAATTCTGTAACATCTGATTTAATTTCCGGTACTGATGGTTCGGTAACTTGACCTTCTGATGGTTTGTTACTATCTGGTTTAGAACCCCCATTTGTTGGCTCCAATGGTTTTTGAGTACTAACTAGAGGCTTGGTAGTAGTAGCTGGCGGCATTTGTGGTATGTTTTTTGATTGGGACATTGCATAGCGGTAGAGATGGAAGAATCCACCAAAGGTAATCAGAATCACGCCTGTTAGCCACAAGTTAACGTTATTCATACCTGATAGGAACGCATTGTACGCAGCTATATTCAAGAACACTTGGAAGGCAAGCAAGCCAACAAGCATCCAGTTTGTCCATTTTATTGATAGCTTGATTTCTGACACCTTTTTTGGTCCGTTTGCTTTGGCAAGCTTTGCCTTTCTTTCAGCATCTTTTGCAAGATGAATCATCATTAGGGTAAACCCAAAGCTTAGTGGTACAAGTAATATCATTACAAGATAGAGGTTTATCGGGTCAATTACCAGCCTTTCTACTAGTGGAATTGTAGTGTCAGGTGGAATGTAAAAGCCCCAGTATGTTGTTACCAGTATCTGGGAAATTCCCGTAATGCCAAACGCAGTGACCCAGGGACGATCTTTCCATGAAAACTTTTTGTATCTATCTAGAAATGGCGTAAGCAGTAATGCGCCGATAAACAACGCAGGCCATAACACACCAGTAAGAAACTTGTCATACTGTGTTCTCAAAAATGCATAGAGACCAGTAAGATACCATTCTGGAACCGTAATCCCTGGTGGAACAGTTGGCTCGAACTTGAAACCAAGATCAACTGGAAATACACCACCGGCCAAACACATTGCACCACAAATGGCCATTACCATCGGTACATCGAAGACCAAGAATCGCGGGAAATGAACTGCCATCAATCCGAGCATGACGATGGGCAAGATGAAGACGTGTTGGGCATAGAACCTTAGCACAAAGTCATGGAAACCTGCACCAAATGCCAGTTCACGAATCATGGGACCCGCAACTGGAATGGAGTTGGTAAGCGATGCCGCAATGCTGATGGCAAGCTCCGCTCTTTCACTAAAGATAATGTCATATCCAGTAAAGGCTTCAAGTATTGTAACAGTACCAAGTATAACACCTGTTACCCACAAAATCTCATTTCTTATTTTGTATCTGCCACTAAAGTACTGGTAGTACATGTGAAGAATAGCTAACATAACCATTGCATTTGATCCATGATAATGGAGATTTCTAATATGGAACCCAAACGGTACATCGTTGTTGATAAACGCAACACTGTCCCACGACCTTGTCATGATTGGTTCGTAATAGAACATCAGTAACGCGCCAGTTACACCCAAAGTGATGAACATGATGAACGTAAGCATTCCCAAAAATCCAAATGGACTTACAAATCTTGCTGGGAAAGAAAACTTGATTGCAGTAAATATGGTTCGGTCTAACTCATCCCAAATCCAATAAATGAACGTGAGTAAACCGTTACGTCTCTCAAGCGAAGCGGCCATATCCTACTACTCCGTTAGTGTTTACGCCCCACGTTGGAGGACTAATGTACATAAATCCATCAGTGTCAGCTTCAAAATCAAGTTTGGGAAGTGTGTTTGAAGGAGGTGCTTGCAATGATGCAGGTCCTAGATATGAAGTACCAGTTCTGACATCATACATACTTCCATGACACGGACACTCTCCTCTCATTCGTCCTTCGTCAGGCCAGTATTTCCACAAACACCATAAATGTAAACATACCATACTATATGCCCTAAAGGCAGATACATCTTTTCTTCCTCCGCCAAATTTTTCTGGTAACCTAATAAATTGCCATTTCCTAAACGCCTCCTCATTTAGAACTTCATCAGTAGTTTCTGGATAAGTGATAACCTCTGCATGATTTATTGGATAAGTGTTAAGATTTGCTTGTGTACCATCAGGCAAAATTACAGGTACCTTTTCAAGAGTTGAAGATGACGGGTTTGGCATAAACTTGCCCCAAGGTACAAACGGTGCAAAAGCCACGGATGTTCCTGCAGCACCTAGAAGCTTAAGAAAGTCTCTCCTGGACATTCCTCCAGATTCTTTTTCCTGCTCAGACATTCAAGCTCACGTATCGGTAAAATGGATATAAATCTTATTTCAGGATTGGATCACCGTAGAAGTTTTTCTAGTTTTTTTAACGGCTACCGAAATAACTATTGCCGCAATAACAATAGTACTGACAATAATCAATAAGGAGGTTTGTGGCATTTCCTTCTTTTCTTTGGAAATAACAGGGGGTGGTTGAACAAATGTATGATCTACGTTGAATGAAAGCACCTTTGTTGCTTCGTTTTCGGCAAGATCTTTGGCTATAATCTTCAGATCATATATTCCGTCATCAATCTTGGTTGTGTTATATGAAAAGAAAGTCATATCCTCAAACGATTGGTCATCCGGGAATAAAACTGAAATAGCCCCACTGTCAGCCAAATTTTCATCATTTACTTTAAAGTCAATTTGCAACGAGTCAGAAACAAGAGTGCCATTTTTAGGTAATTTGACTATGATTTCCGGTGGAATGTTATCTACAGTAAAAGAAAATGTCTTTTCAATATCATTTCCAACAATGTCGCTCGCATGAATTCGTAAATTGTGTGACCCATCAGGCAAAATTTCAAAGTCCAACGTTTCAGATTCAATCTCCTGCCCATCAAGATAGTATTTTACAAAATTAAGATTCTTTTCAACTATTTCTGGTGAGGTGACAAATGATTTGTTAATGAACTCAGGAATGACAAATATTATTTCAGGTGGCGTGTCATCAGGCAAAATTGTTGTAAATTTTGCAGCAAGTGAAAGAGGTTCTGTTGTTGATTCTCCACCAAATAGGGTAGAATGAACAAGCAGTGTATACGTTCCAGTCTGATTGATTGGAGCATACAACACTGTTGAGGTATTATCCTTATTTTTTACGGGAAAGAATCCGCCACCCGAACTAAATGGGCTTGTTCCCAACCAGTCAGTAGTTGGCCATCCCCAAAAGTGGCCAAATACACCTGACGGAAAATTTGTCTGTACAATTTTTCCCTGAGGATCAACCATAAAGACAGAAAAGTTTGTGTCATCGTTTTCCCATTCCAAATCTATTGTAGCAGCATTTATTGTACTGTCTTGAATGTCAAAATAATATTGCCTCCAATCACCAGCCATGTACCTGCTTGTCATATCAAAGGCGCCCTTTACATAACCGCTACCGTATAAAGACTCTCCACTTGAACCAATAATCACGTTTAGTTTATTCTTCTCATCAATTGTTTCAAGAACGCCAACAGATATTGGCACATTAACTTCTTGATGTTCACCTTCAAAGTTCATGAATCCTTGGTACACACCAGTTTGCATATCAGCAGGTACAGAAAGTACGGCCGTTACCTTTGAGGAATTTTTTGGCGGAATTAAAATTTTTTGTGAATTAACCGATACATCGTCCCACAATTTATTTCCAAAATAGCTTGCAGAAAGAGTATAGTCCATTGACGTAGAGTTTTTGTTGGTGTTTCCAGACCAGTAAGAATATCTCTCTGGTACTGGGTATATTCCCACAACCGGTTCATTGTCAAATTTTTCCGATGGATCAGATATACGAATCTCTTGAACCGTTCCCCAAGAACCTCCTCTATTTACTAAAGAAAGCTCATTACTTGAAATTTCAGCGTCATCGTTTTTGTCTTTCCAATCATAAATGTATAATGATGAAATTTTCATGTCGTCAGCATAAACCGTGTCCGTTTGATTCATGAAAGTGTCAAATGGAAAGCGAAGATTCAAGACCATAAGTGAGGCGTCGGCTGGAATTGTGGTTGTTAGGTTTGATTTTGGTGAATCCTGAACACAGTAACCATCTGCTACAAAGCAGTTTGATTGTGATGATATATCCACTGGTAGATCAGCTAGTTTGACATAGTTTGGTCTATATGTTTTTGATTTGTTTAAGATTGGATCCTGTAGTTGTACTTCCGTTATTCCATCCAATTCCGATTTTTCGATCAATTTTAGAGTTACTGGATTTATTGTGATATCAAGTGTCTTGTTTGTTGGGTTTTCTATTGTAAATTCAGTAGTGGTATTTTCCCCAGGATGCAATCGACCGCCATACCAGCTTGTCATTGGGAATATGTTATCGGAAATTCCAAATTTGTCAATTCCGATTGAACTAGAATTAAATGAGTGCAGTTGAGCATCAATCACTTCTTTTATGTTTGAAAATGTAGCATCATTATGTACGATAAACTTTCCGCCATGACCATGGATCGCTCTTACTGCATTTAGGGCGTTAACTAAGCCTGTGCCCTGTGTCATTGAATCATTTTTGATATCATCTGCAGTAGACATCAGAATGTTTCTTATTTTGAATGGATCATATTCTATCTCCTTTTCATTCAAGCTCTCCACTACAAGAGCTGCACTACCTGCTACAATGGGAGCAGACATGCTAGTTCCCCCAAAAAGTCTGAAAGGTTCATTATCTGAATCCGCGGAAGATTTTGTCACTAACGTTGGAACAAAGCCATATGCCCCAACACTCATCAGATCTGGTTTTGGGTCACCAATTATTCCTGGTCCCCTACTTGAAAAGTCTACAACATGATCAGAATGGTCGGTAGTATTACCAAATCTTGGCATGTCCTTGAATGGACCATATCCAACAAAGTCATTGTTAGTTACTGCACCAACTGACAAGCCAAATGATGAGATGCCTGGTGTACCAATAGTTCCATAACCATGTCCAGAGTTTCCAGCACTTGATACAATAGTTACACCCGTGTAATTTTCATGCATAGATCCTGGCGTTACTAGTGCGTTTAGAATTAGTGATAATACATCCAAACCTGGAGCATAGCCAGTATTTGGAAAATTAGAAATTCCCCAGCTGTTAGAAATTATATCTGCTCTTGGACCACCAGTGTATATCCAGCTGTTCTCCTCATTATCAAATCCGGCAGTCCATAACCATGCATAAACTGTGTCACCAAACCATAATGCCTTAACGGGAAGAATTTTTACATCCGGAGCAATGCCCTTTATAGAAAATTTTTTTGTGTTGTTGTAGATGTCATACTCCATAGTTCCCTTGGATGCTATTACCGATGCAGAAGATGTTCCATGTGCAAACGGGTCGTTCATAACACCAAAGAACCTACCGTCTTTATCCATAGCAGGTAATAGGGTACCATTAACTGCACCTAAATTATAATCAATTTCTGCCTTTTTTGAAAAAACTCCATAGACATCTACAACTTTTGCACCAACAGTTCCTGCCGAATAATCATCCTGGCGTTCCCAGAAATGCTCCGTTTGTGGCAGATCTGCATCATATAGCAATAATTCGTTTCCACTGCCGATTGTAATTGGAGTTTCATCGGTAAAGTCAAAGTCATAGTTTGCTTTCGTAACAAAATCTTCATCTATTCTCTTTGTATAGTCCAACCAAGAAGATGACATATCTGGCGTAATGGTATCATATACACCAGATTCGTTTGGATCAGTTACCAAGACAGGAACTACCTGAAGTATTCCGCCGTGTGGCTGATAAATTACTCCTAGATGATATATGCCACTTTTTGATTCAATGTAGTCACTTTTACTTTCTCCAATTTTCATGTCAGAGGTTAAGGTACCGTTAAAAACAGGGGAACCAAAACGCGGGTACAGCCCATTGTAGACGGAAATGTCTGTACCGTTTCCTTCTTGTATAATGTCTAAAAATACGCCATCATTTTTTACATAGACCGTTGAGGTTACATTCTCTGGAAATTCCTTTGTGTAATTTTTTAATATTCCAAAATTGCTAATTTTTGCAGCAAAGGTCGAATTTGTAATAACAAGCCCCTGCCCATCTGCATCCAACATTACAGGTTTGTTGTCTTCATCCCTTAGCAATGATTCTCTGATGTCGGGATTTGAAAAATCAACGCCGGTATCAACAATTGCAACAATGACTCCTCTACCAGTTTTATTGTACAGGTCATGAACCTTCATGGATTGTGCAATGTTTCCAATTTGAGTATGCTTTGAAGCTGCATTATACGCAGCATACTTTGAATGAAATTCTAAGGGAAAATCCTCTATTACATGATAGCCACTTGCGCTTAGTTTACTCGCGTGACTCTGATTAAAAATACCCACTGAGAAAAACCCACTATCAGCATCAACCCCATATACAAGATTTTTTGTTTGAGGATATGCATCATGAAATGAACCTGAGCCAAATACCAGATATCTTTTAACACTATTTTGCATTTCATGTATATCTGTAGATATTAGATCAGATTGCGGCTTCAAGTCATGGTCTACGTCCACATGTTCAAAGTCTTCAAAAATGCCGCTAGAATTTTGTTGTAGTAAAAAAACAAAAAAAAGAAATGTAGTTACAAGTAGTGCCAGTTTTGGCATGATTCAAAACTTGTTCAATCGACTATTATAACTATCTTCTTCGTGCAAGTATTGTAATTTGTAAAGCAACTATGACTGCAATGGACCCAACAATTGGAAATAACAACGAGTTTACCTGTAATGATGCCTCTTCAATATTTGTAACCGCCGATGACATTGAACTTACACTGGTATCAATCTCAGATACACCCGTATTGATTTTATCACTGGCTGATTCTAGTGTAGTTCCAAATCCGTGTATATCAGATTGTAACGAATCAAGTTCGGTAGACGCTGTTGTTAATACCTGATTAAGACTTACGATTTCCTGAGACAAACCGGCTAGATCCTGACCCAATACTAAGCTTGCAGCTGAACCATGTGAAACTGTTCCCTGGTGATTAGCAACCATATGAAAGACGTATGTGCCTTCTTGTGTAGGTTTGTATTCAACAAAGTATAATCCCTCATGTAACCTCTCAAGTTGTTGTGTGAGACTTCTTACACTGTCTGCAGGAGTGTGAACATGTGATGCTGCTAGTAACTTTTTGACTTCTTCATGTACTAGGTGCCCATCACTTGAAACCTGTACAAACACACGAAAAGGTCTATCTGAAGCTGCAATTTCAGGTGCAAATACACTTACCTGTATACTACGTTCAATTGGTATTGTTACAAGTTCTGAATCTGATACAAACTTTATGTTCATTTTTTCGGACAATCCAGACTGGGAAACTAACTCAACAACATATGTTCCGTAAGGAATTTTTGTTGTTGGTTCCGACCACCTCATTAAAGTGATGCTAAATGACCCATCCTGTTTTGTCATTGTCTGCTCAAAATCTGCAGTTGTACCATCAGGTGCAAACAGCCGGATAATTACAGGTTGATTTGGTGTGCCCTCACCATATATGAATAATGGATGTTGTGGAGAATACACGCTTTGATTTGTATTCAGTTCAAGAGTTTCCGCAAATACCGCAGGTGAACTTATCACAATTAATGAGGCAATGATGATGAACAGTAATGATTTCAACCGTTTTTGGTGCATTGTTGTCATAGATATTGTTTCTGAATGTGTTTTCTAAACTAAAATAAAAAAAAGAAAAAAGGGGGGTTAGATGTTTCTAGTCTATACTACGTCTATGTCGACAGATACGGTTGGTGACAGGGCAGTTGGATTAGATACGCTCTCCCATACAAACACTGTTGCAGTGTATGAACCGGAGCTCGTAGGTGTCCATGACTGAGCTGCAGTCATTGATTGACCAGCAGTCAGTGAGCCTGTAAGCCATGAAAGTGATACTGTAACACCTGATGCATCCTGAACTTGTACTAAGTATGCAAATGCTTGCTCTTTACCTTGGCCATTTGTCACGTCAGCAGCAATTTGTACCTGTTGATCCACTGAGACTTCAGCTACCGAGTTACCAGATGCATCGACTACGCGTGCACTGGATGCTGGTGCTCTCTCAAGTGGTGGGAATGCTGTGCCAACTGTGGTTGTGGCTGCAAAGAGTAAGTTATCTGAACTTGTGTAATCAGGTCCAGGTAGTGTGTAATCAGTTACTTCAGCAGTTACTGTGTCACCTTCTGAAACTCGTAATATGTTACCAGATGATATGCTTGTGGATGTGAAGTTGATTGTACCTTCGAATATACCTGTGCCTTCATCAGTTTCACTTAGGGTCTTTGTAAGACCACCGGAATCTGAATCAGAGTATACATCAATGGTTATTTGATCAATTACTTCATCGTCAAGGTCCTCATCAGGATCTACTACTCGTATGACTGTGCTTCCACTAGAAGATACGCTGCTATCTAGGAATTCAATGCTAGAATAGTTCCATTGGATAATTGCTGATGCCAATGCAACGCTTCCATCATCGTATTCATAAGTAACAGTTACACCATCGTCCTGGCCAGCAGTTCGGATTTTTCCGTCTTCTGGTCCGGAGTTACAAGCCGTTGCGCCTGCTGATAGTGTTGCGCTAGTACCGTTAATCGATTGGCCGTTCAAACCTTGCAAGACAATGTAACCAGTGAATACACCAGTGTCTTCACCATTCTCCTTTAGGGTGTATGTGCTTGAACACATTTGTCCGTCTCTGGTTGATACTTTAACAGGCAATCCTGCAGTACCGATAGTTTCCTTCTTGTTACTGTTCTTGTTATGGTCTGGTGCGACTACTTCAATATTTACAGTGTCAGTCCAGTCGTATACCGTCTTGTCTAATGTTATGCTCGCTCCGAAGTTGGATATTGCAATTTCTAACTCTACGTCTTGTGAAACAGTGTCGCTTGATGATGGTGCGACTGATTGTTCTCCTGCTCTACCTGCATCTCTGTAGGTAAGTGTGATTGTTTCACCAAGTTCCAAGTCAGTTGATGTAACTGAAGATGGAATTGTAACCACAGTCTGGAATACACCGGTGTTGTCACCAGTTTCTTCCAATGTTGTTGGGTTAGATGTGAAATCACTTGTTGTTGTTAATAATTCAGAAGAGTCTGCACTTGAGTCCCATTCAATTAAAGCCATGCTGTATGATTCAGCTGAATCGCTGTCAAGGTTCAAGTCTTCATCAGTTAGTGTCAAGACCATGTCTTGGCCCATGATGTAGACTGATTTATCAGCGGTCAGTTCACCGTTTCTTAGATCGAATGTTGAGGAATCAAATACATTACAAGTTAGTCCATTATCACAGTTAGCGTCTGCATACTTTACTTGGATTACAGTCTTTCCACCTAGAACTTGGTGAGAGCTTTGGGTTTCATCTATTGTGAATGATATCTCATACACGTTAGAACCCTGTTCTACCTCGTTCATAGGTCCTAGTTCAGTTCCTGATGCAGCCTCTGCACCAAAGGTGTAGATTGCTGTGGTTGTACCACTTGTAATCAAGTTAACTGTTCCAGGAGCAGTTGTTGCTTTCAGCTGGTCATCAGTAAAGTCAGAGTCTGTTACCTGTACCCATACAGTTACATCACCATCGTCTCCTGTTGTACCGTCACCGTTAAAGTCGTCCAAGTTGCTGTTAGAACCGTCTTTCAGCTCGTTATTGTCAAATGGTACAGGATACACTTGTCTGTCTAGTGAAACCGTACCAGTTTCAGAACCGATAGTTGAGGTTGCATACCAAATTGTAGCAACGCCAGTTGCGTCACGTGAGTCACGATAACCAATTTCCATGTCTTCGCCTATGTCATTTGGAACAGTAAACACGCCGATGAAGGTATCAGAATCGGTACCATCTTCGACTAGTTTGACAGTTACATCAGTATCACATACTGCGTCGTTACATTGGATAGTGAATATATCGGTTCCAGCAGTAAAGCTAGAATCACCAACATATGTCTCTATGATTGTGTTATCTGTGTTAAGATCTGCGTCTACAACAGTTACTGTTGCTGCGTCACCTACTGCATAAGAATTTTCATCCCATGTTACTACACCGCTGTGTGTGTTAGCGTCTGCTTGAGCGCCAACTGTTACGTTGGTAGAGCCCAAAACGTCAGTGTCACCAAAGTTTACACGTGGTGCACTGGATCCAGTGAGGTAGTTATCGAGCATTATGATTACATCAGCATCTTCTGGGTGTGTGTATCCTGCGGCATCTGATTCACCTGCGACGGTGTTCATTACTGCATAAGTTACAGAACCTTCGAAGACACCAGTATCAGGACCAGTTTCGACAGCCTCTATTCTAGAGATGCTGTTTGCTGCTACTCCTTGATCATAGTTGTTCAAGTCTGCTGCGATTACATAATCACCAGCAGTTCCTGCTGATCCAGTATCGCTTCCGATTGTGAATACAAGAGCTACTGAAGAGTCAGTTGTAGATGTGATTGTAGTTGTACCAGATGTGTACTGAACTTCACCACTACAGTTGTTTGTTACGCCAGTATTTGCATCGGAACCTGGTTCGAGTACAGCTGTGCCATCAATAGTTAGTGCTACTGAGTGGGCGTTTATGTTATCTGTGATTGAACAGATATCATAGAAAAGTACTTCAGAACCGGTTTTGGTACTTGCGTCCCAACCTGTGTTAATAGTGAGTGTATCCTCAGTGCTGGCTGAACCGGCTGTCAGAGTAAGTTTTACCCTACCGCTGTCGTCAGCCATATCTGCTACACCTACTGATGTACCAAATGAATCACCAGATGCAAATGATACGCCTGATTCGCCAGCTGTTACTGAGCCCATTACACCTTTAGTCAGCCACAATGGTGTTCCAATCTTGATTGTTGGAACTACATTGTCTGAGCTAATGTATAATGTTTCTACGTCTGATGAGTTTCTGTTCATGTCTGGGTCAGTTACAGTGTAAGATGCAGCTTCTGCTGGCATCCATTCTTCTCCAGCATCTAATGATGCTGATGCAGTATTGGTTGCAACTACAAACTGAGCAGTGTTGCCACCATAGGTAAGTGTGACAACATCGTCAACGTCTGCATTTGTTTTGGTGTCTACTGTAGATTCACCAACAGTGTCATGTGTAGTAAATACACCAGTGTTAACGTCTGTTTCAACAAATACATATGTTGTTCCGCTAGTTAGTGCGCTGCCGCCATCAGTAACTCCTATAACACCGTTATCACCGAAGCCTAGTTGGTCTAGTTCTGCGATGATGTTGGTAGTTGCTCCTGTTGTTCTTGCAGTTGTGGATGTCGTAAATGTCCATTTTTCAGCAGTTGTTGGGTCAATGTTTAATCCGTTGTCGGTAATTGTTACAGCAACATTTTCACCTTGTGTGACAAAGTTTGGTGTACTGATAGATGAGCCAGCTTCTTCTGGACCATATGTCATTACAACAGTGTCACCACTGTAAGTGAAGTAGTTGGTTGCAGAGAAGTCAATAGCATAGATAAATGGCCATGATTGGTCATTTGCTACACCTGTGTCATGTACATCGTGTCCTACTTGACCGTGTAACATACCTGTGATGTTAGTATCAGCGTGTACCATAGCTATTTGATTAGTTAGTACATTGAATGCTGATGCTGTACCACCGTTTGGATTGTCACAAGTTCCAGATACAGAACCACCAATTGTTTCCAGGTAAGTGGTTTCATCACCTTCAGCAAAGCCTTCAGGTACATCTAGTGATGTACCACAGGAAGTACCGAAGTCTAGTGAAGTTGATGATATTGCATCTGCGTTTACTGCGGATGACTTGTCAGCAACGAATGCTCTCCAAGTTCCGTCAGCAACTTGTGTCAGTTGTAGTGTAGACGTATTGAGATCCATAGTTGCAGGTGACTGGAAAATACCTGTGTTAGATATTGATGGGTCACTTACAATTACTTCTAAGACTTGTGCGCCTTGGACTGCTGTGCTTGAAACGTAGACCATTCCATTCGTGGTGCCTTGATCTGCATATGCCTCAGGAAGAATTGCCGAATCCGGCATTATTCCTGGGATAGCAAGAGTCATTCCACCAGCGAACATTATCGTCATTAATGTTAGACTAGTTAATTTTCGTCCTATTTCGTTTTTCATGTTATTGAAATTATTTTGAAAATTTAGTATATAACCCTCATGGACAAATCGTTCATTATTACAATTCAAGTTATATTTCCTACAAATACCGATCAAAAATTGTATAATTATTGGATCAGATCTTGTAATTATTGCAAAATTTGCCTAATATCTATTAAGTATTTTGGTTCTCTGTGATGACTGGTTTTGTGCCTAAAAGTCCCTTATAAAGGGCAGTTGCCTCGTTTTCGTCCTTTGGTCCCACTAGAACGGCAGAGCCACTCTTCATGAAGCTGACAGAGAGGTCATTTGTCCTCAAAGAGAGTCCCAGATCACCCAGATTTTCCACTGTAAAGCCCCTTTCCTTGGCAACAGAGGTAACAGCATCAACGTCTAGCTTTACTTGGTAGGTGGGTGTGATTGAAAAGGTTCGTTTTCCCTTGTTGCGGCCACAAAGTTCCTCAAGTATCAGCTCCTCCTTTACTTTTTCCTGCTTCGTGCCAGAGCCACATATAGAACACTCTTCAACCCTAGAAACTTTTGTAAAATTAAAAATTAAATTTTCCAAGTCAACGTGCAACACCTTGTCCTTTAGACTTGGTTCCTTTCCCGTAATTATTTTTACAGCTTCGGAAACTTCTATGCCGCCAATGATAGAAAGTATTGACGGATGCACTCCCTCAATGCTGCAAGTTGGCATTGAATCCTCGTCAAGTGCAGGAAACAAGCAGTGGTAGCAAGCTGATTCGTTTGGTAAGATTGTAAACGACTGTCCTGTAACTCCAACAGCGGCGCCGGTTACAAAAGGAATTTTCTTTTCAATGCAAGCCTTGTTAAGTGCGTAGCGTGCATCAACACTGTCAAGTGCATCAACTACAACATTACAACTATCAACAACGTCAATTGCAGTGTAATCATTTATTGAAACAGGTAACTCTTCTATAACTATGTTAGGATTAAGTTTGCGCAATTTTTTTGCAGCTGTCTCAACCTTGACCTGTCCAACGTCATCTTCGTTAAACATTGTCTGTCTGTGCAAATTAGAAAGCTCGATTACATCTCTGTCAACAATACGAATGTTTCCAACACCCATTGCTGCAAGTCTTGTTACAATAGGATTACCCAAACCGCCAACACCAACAACACAAACCTTAGCTTGTTTTAATTTTAATTGTCCTTGATAGCCAATCTCTTCCAACATCACTTGTCGGGAATATCTATCAAGTTCTTTCTCAGAAAGGTCAGACACCTCCTCCCCTGTATCATGGGAACCCCCTGCTACCGCAGGTAAGATGTACACTTCATCACCATCACTGAGTTGTGTATCAAGTCCGGAAGAAAATTTTGCGTTCTTTCCATTGACATAAATGTTAATCAAAGATCTTGGAGTACCATCATCATTCAAGACACGACGTTTGAAATCATCACCCATTGTTTCAGAAATTTTTACAAACGCATCATTCAATGTACTTACGCTAAGATCAGTTTTTTTTTCTCCGCCACCGCCATTAAGAACGGACGGGATTGTGAACGTAATAGCAGCCATTTACCTTACAACCGCCGAAATCTTAGCAACGTCAGGCTGCATTACCTCAGGTTTAGGTAGAACTTCCATTAATGATTCTGTTGCCTTTAATCCATTTCCTGTTACATAACAAACTGTAGTTTCATTTTTGTCAATCTTTCCATCTTCAACCATTTTCTTTAGGACAGCTACTGAAACACCACCAGCTGGTTCCGTAAAAATTCCCTCTGTTTTTGCAAGCAATAAAATTGCATCAAGTATTTCTTTGTTGTTTGATTCTTCCGCAATTCCGTTGAATTGTTTTAATCTTTTCAAAACATAACGGCCATCACCAGGATCACCGATCGCTAAACTTTTTGCTACAGTGTCAGGGTTTTCTACCGGTACAACATCTGTATTGTTTTTCTTAAACGCAGTAACAATTGGTGCACAGCCATTTGGTTGCGCACAGTTCATGTGCATTTGGGAAACTTTGTCAACCAATGAAACTGTTTCTAGCTCTTCGAAGCCCTTGCAAATTGCGTTTAACATTGCACCACTTCCAGTTGGAACAATTAACTGATCGGGCACTTTCCAATTCAGCTGTTCAGCAACTTCGTACGCTAATGTTTTAGAACCTTCAACATAATATGATCGCATGTTAATATTTACAACACCAACACCCTTACTATCTCCAACTTGTGCAGCTATTCTGTTTGCATCGTCATACGTTCCATCAACTGCAATGTAGTGTGAACCATATGAGAGTGCCTGTGCGATCTTTGCATGTTCAATATCACTTGGAGCAAAAATGTAACACGGAAAGCCTGCCTTAGCAGCATGTGCAGCAGTGGCTGATGCAAGATTTCCAGTAGATGCACATCCGACAGACTCCAAGCCAAATTCTTTTGCTTTTGACACAGCAACGCCTGCTGGTCTGTCCTTGAATGAAAATGTTGGATTAACAGAGTCATTTTTTATGTATAAATTGTTCAATCCTATTTCATTCCCAAGTTTTTCAGCCTTAACAAGCGGCGTCATTCCTGCGTTTATGCTAACAATGTTTGTTTTATCAGTGATAGGAAGAAGCTCGAAATATCTCCAGTAAGTTTGCTCACGGTTCACGAATGTATTTTTTGTCAAAGATGGAAAATGATAGTGAACGTCCAACGGTCCGAAGCACTCATCACAGATATACTTGAAAGTAGAATCATATTCTTTTTTACACTCTCTGCACTGTAAGTGAGTCTTCTGCATGTCTGATCACAGATGATTGAGTTGATAAAAAATCCTAATATCAAATTAAGTATTACTTAATTTTTTAAGCAGAAAATTAAATAAAATTATACATTATTCATCTAAAATACATAAAAAAAGCACGTAGAAAAAGCTACAAAAAGGAAAATTATATCAAAAATTTGAAAAATAATAAAATTCTTACAGCCTAGTGTTTTTTATCCATTTTTTAGAGAGTTATGAAAGCATGTACGCTCTCCAGTATGACATGCAGGACCAGATGGCTCTACAAAATAGATTAAGGAATCGGAGTCACAGTCAACCTTGATTTCTTTAACTTTTTGTGTATTTCCAGATTCTTCTCCTTTCATCCATAGCTTCTTACGGGATCTGCTCCAGAACCAAGAATTGCCAGTAGCCAACGTGCGCTCCAGTGATTCCTTATTTGTATATGCTAGCGTTAGAATCTCCTTCGTGTTGGCGTCCTGAACTATTACAGGAACTATGCCGTTTCCCTTTGTAAAATCAATATTGCTAATGTCCATGTCCATAATTTATCATAAAATGTGTGTTTGTTAATCTTTGCTATATCCTCACTGGAATTCCACTTTCTTTAATTATTTCTTTTACACGATCAACCGAGTGTGTCTCATAATGAAATATGGAAGCAGCCAACGCTGCCTCTACGTTAGTCTCTTTGAAAACATTAATCATATCCTCAGGTTTTCCACATCCACCAGATGCAACAACAGGAATAGAAACAGAGTTTACAATTTCCTTTGTTAAATTTACATCATAGCCATTCTTGGTTCCATCCATGTCAATACTTGTAAGAAGTATTTCTCCGGCACCTAATGATTGTACTTTTTTTGCCCATTCAATCGCATCAAGACCAGTTTCCTTTTTTCCACCATAAATAAAAACTTCAAACCAAAATTTTTTGCCATTGTTTGAAAATACATTTTTTTGGCCAGCAGTATTGTAGTTGCGCTTCACATCAACTGCAACAACAATGCATTGTCTTCCAAATAGCTCCATTAAGTCAGTAATTATTCCAGGTTTTTTTACTGCACCAGTGTTTATTGCAACTTTATCAGCGCCACTAAGCAGTATGTCTCTTGCATGTTGTAAAGTTTTGACTCCGCCACCAACAGTAAATGGAATATTAATTACCTTTGCAACTTTACTTACTAAAGATTTTATAATTTCTCTATTTTCTTCCGAAGCTGTAATATCTAGAAACACAAGTTCGTCTGCACCTTCATTGCTGTATTTTTCAGCTAGTAAGACAGGATCACCCGCGTCTTTAATTGATTTAAAATTCAATCCTTTTACTACTCTGCCTTTTGCGACATCAAGGCATGGTATTACACGTTTAGTTAGAGTCATTACAGTTTTTTTGCCTCCTCAATTGAAATTTTATCTTCATAAAGTGCTTTTCCCAGTATAACGCCAAATGGATTTGCTTCCTTTACTTTTGCAACATCTTCAACATTGGATATCCCTCCGCTGGCAATCACATTTGCAGTTTCAATTTTACTAATTTGTTGCATCCATTTTAGATCAGGACCCTGTAATGTGCCGTCCCTGTTTACGTTTGTTGATAAAAATTCTGTAAAGCCCATTTTAACAAATTCATTGACTGAATCAATTAGTGATATGTCCGTAGTTTGTTGCCAGCCGTTTACAACTATCAAACCATCATTGTGATCTACTGAAATTACTATTCTTTCATTCCCGTATGCTGTTAGAAGTTTGTCAAGAATTGTTTTTTCTTTGAAGGCAAGCGTTCCGATTACTATTCGTTGCGCAAATTCTAGGGCGTCTTCGATAATCTTTTCGCTTCTAAGCCCTCCTGCAACTTGCACAGGAATGCTTACCGACTTTGCTATACTCTCTAACAATTCAAAGTTAGAGCCCCTTCCAAATGTTGCATCAAGATCAACCAAATGAAGCATGTCTGCACCAGCAGATTGCCATTTTTTTGCAACATCCAGTGAATCGTCGCTGTAAACGGTTTTTTTGCTGGGGTCGCCCCTGTAGAGCCTAACAACCTTTCCTTCCATTAGGTCAATTGCGGGAATTATTTTCATTTTTTACACTCACTGAGAAAGTTTCTTAACATTAACGAGCCAACCTCTCCTGATTTTTCAGGGTGAAATTGTGTCCCGATGAAATTTTTCTGTTCAATTACGGCTGGTACTTTGATTCCATAATCAGTGTCTGCAACAACAAGTCCAGTATTTTTTGGTTTTATTCTGTACGAGTGCACAAAGTAAACCCATGAGCCATCCTTGACCCCATCCAAGAAGTTACTTTGTTGTTTAATTTCTAAATTATTCCAACCCATGTGCGGAATTTTCATTGTATCCGGTAGAAGAACTACCTCACCGTCCATGACATCCAAGCCCTGTTCCTTACCTTCCTCACTTTTTTCGAAGAACATTTCCATTCCAAGACAAATCCCAAGTACTGGCATGTTTTGAGTAACATAGTCCTTGAAATCAGTTGGAGAATAGTCACGAATGCTTCTAATCGCAGGATCAAAGTTACCAACTCCCGGTAGCAACAAGCCTGAATATTCCCTTGATTTATCTAAACCTGTGATGACATCTACTTGGGCGCCATTTTTTTCCAGTGAGTTTTTTAGACTGAAAATATTTCCGGCACCATAGTCAAATATTGCAACCTTCAATATTACATAGCACCTTTAGTGCTTGGAATTCCTGTTTGTTTTTTGTCTTTTGATGATGCGTTTCGTAAAGCGAAAGTGATTTGAAAAAGTGTTCAATATCTTCTTTTGACACACCTTCAATCTTGTTTCTTTTTATCAGCAGAGTTATCTTACTGTATGGTCGCTTAACTAAATCAAGCGCTGCTTCTGCAAGTGACTCATCCATTGGAACAGATGCATAGCTAAACCTAGTGATTCCAGTTCTTTTTCCAAGAGCCTTGTCAATTGACAAACCGATGGTTATTGCAACATCTTCAATCAAGTGGTGCTCAATCTTATCTTTTGATTTTGCCTTCACAGTGAGATCCATCATAGCGTGTGTTCCAAATGACGTTATCAAATGGTCAAGAAAACTAATTCCCGTACTAACTGAAGTTTTGCCAGAGCCGTCTATGTTTAAGCTTACATACACACTGGTCTCTTTTGTTTCCCTTTTGATTTTTGATTTTCTTGTTGCCATGATACACCAGTTTTCTATTTTCACCTAAACTAGATTTAATGCCTTCGGAATAAAATTAATTGATTCTAGAATGAAAGGGACATTTTGTTCGACAAAAAACTTTTTTTTCACCTCAGGAAGTTTGCCAGAGCCATATATTCCACAAAATGTAGTTTGGAAGCCTAATTCTGAAGCCCTTTGTGCCATGATAAGATCCTCCATGGAATCTCCAACATAAAGACAGTTTTTTGAGTTTAATCCCTTGATAGATCTAATTAACGATTCAGGGTTTGGTTTGGCAAGATTTCGTGGCTCATCCTCGAGAAAAACGGAATTTTCCACATTGAATTGAGTTAAAATTTCCTTTAGGGACGAATTAATTGCATTATATCCTCTTCCCGTTACAACTGCAATTTTATCACTGAATCTTTTTTTCAACACTTGCATTAGTTTAGAACTTACAATTATGTCATCATTTTCAATTAGCCCCCTTTCGGTAAACAATGAATTTTTCTGGAAAATTTTGTTGTATAATTCTGGTCCGTAAAATAACTGATCAAATATTGAACGAACATAATTATTTTTACTTGCTCCTGGATAGTCTAGCTTTGATTTTTCCGATGTGATTGTGCCAGTTTTATCTAAAAAATTTTCAGCAGACTTTATTCCGCTGTCATCTGCATTATTAATTACATCAAAAATGATCTCCGCGGGGTTTTTGTTTAATTTTTTGGCAGCGATATAACATAATATGCTAACATATGCAATATCTACCTCATCATTGAAACCACCAGTAGACTTGAAGCCTAGAAGCATTTCATTTGTTAATGGATTCTCTATAGTAATGCCTGACATTTCTTTTGCTGCATAGGAAATAGTTCTGTTTATTGTTGTATCATACGATTTGGTTACATCAATCAAAACTCCGTCACAATCAAATATGATGGAATCAAATTCGCTAACTTTCATCTGACTAGATCACGTATCGCTAGTAAAAACTTTGAATTCATTTCTTTGGTACCCACTGTTACCCTGAGGCAGCCTTCGTATTTTCCAAGTTTGCCTAATTTCCTTATTGTGATTCCCTGTTCCGTTAGTGCGTTGTATACACGTTCATCTAGATCTTCAGCATCAAATAATACAAAATTTGCCTTGGAATCAAATACATTGAAAATGTCATAACTTCTTAGATTTTTAATTATACGTTCTCTCTCTATTTTAATTAAAGAAAATATTGACGATATTTGTTTTGATTTCTGTAACGCT
>LULR01000553.1_pt1 | contig 22771 bp, 21 predicted proteins | sample 729471 | NCBI WGS metagenome assembly LULR01 (sample SAMN03860284, study PRJNA289734) | marine metagenome | biome: seawater column; feature: ocean; material: water; isolation source: Red Sea water column Station 108 - depth 500m | place: Saudi Arabia: Red Sea | collected 2011-10-15 | depth 500 m
AGTCTGCTCAGAGCAGCCGTAAGTTATTTCGCTGCCGAGATTGATCCGTTGCCCCTTGCCCTGAATCGCAACAAAGCGCTCAACGCCGCCATTACGCTCGGCATCCGAGTAGATTACCGGGGCGCCACCGTAGCCCAGGTAAAATCCGAACTCCTCGCTGGCGAAGGTTCCCTTTTTCTGGTTGTTGACGTAAACGCTGTAGCTACCACCGGAGATGTCGAAACTGACTTGGGCGCGGTTGGCGTTGTCAGTTACGGGTCCGTTGTAGCCGCCACTTGTGGTGAAGCTGCCTTCGTCCGCACCGTTAAACAACTCGACATAATCGTCGCCGTTGTAGATGCCGAAAGACTGTTTGGACAGCATGGACGTGATTTCAATCAGAAAAGTTGCCGTGCTGTTGCTTCCGTCCGGGGATGAGGTGAAAAAACGCTCAGTGCTTACATCGTTGTTTTTCGTATCGCCGAGCACATTAACGCTGGGTCCAGAGACAATGAGATTGTCGTTGATAATCTCACTGAGGTTCGCCTCAGAACCGTCGTTAATGAATGCTGCTTGAGCAGACATGGCGCTCAGACACGCTACAGCTAAAGTCGTTCTGGCCAATTTCATTGTACTGATACTCCGTCAAGGTGTAGTGCGTTCCGTGCAACCCGGCTATCTCAGAGAGATCCGTGGCTTTCCGTCCCCCTCTCGCGAGAGGTTTGGCGGCGGGGACGTGTCCCCACCTTTGTAGATATCAACATCTGTGCCAGAACGGGAAAATATATATGAAACAGTTGGGTGGAGAAGCCATTAGGTTGGTTGTGTAAAGCGGCTATGCATGAGATGTAAAAAAACCAGACACGCTTTCGAGTCTGGTTTTTTATCGATAAGGCGAGACGGCTATGGTTAGAGTGCCCTGCGAACCTCGTCGAGGTGCTTTTTGAATTCCTCGTTATCTGGTGCCATGGCGAGCGCTCGTTGAAGTTGATCCATTGCTGCACGGTGTTGGCCATCAAGGTGAAGAATCCAGCCATAGGTATCGAGAATCGCGGGGTTCTCCGGCTCGATCTCGGCAGCACGAGCTGCGAATTCAAGGGCACGGGCGGTATCTGTATCCCTTAATGCCCAGGCCAGATTGTTCAAAGCCGTTGTATGGAGTGGATCCTGCTGTAAAACCTTTTGATAGTGATTTGCGGCAGCCATGATGTTCCCTTCGGTCATCAATTGATTTCCGCGGGAAAGGTTGGCAGGAACGCTATCAGGGGCGAGATTAACCCATTCTGCCGTGAGTTCGTTGGTCTTCTCATTGGCAACCTGATTGGACAGCTGAACGAGCGCAGGAAGCACTGCAGGGTCTCCGTTGTCACTCCAAAATTTATAGAGGGACTGAAATGCTTCTTCGGCGCGATTTTCAGCCTGCAGGATGGCGGCACGTGCAACGGTCACCGCGACCGTTGTTCCGAAAACCTGTTCGACATCCAGTACCGCAGTCTGAGCTGCGTCGATATTACCCTGCTGGGTGAGAATTCGTGCCGGTAGCAGAGCAAAAGCCTGATTTTCGGGGTTCAATGCAAAAGCCTGTTGGGCCTTGTTGACCGCTGAATCCCATTGTTCTGAGAGTGCGAGTTGTTGTGCTTCTGCAGCAAGCAGGCTGGCTTCAGCGGTCTTGAGTGGCGTTGATTCCATTCCCTTTCCGGCTTTTTCGAGACGGGAACGGGCTGTTTCCAGGTTCTCTTCCGATACTAGCCAAAGGATCTCTGTTGCGGCGAGGGCATTGGCCAGTTCCGGGTCAGCCTGACCGACCGATCTGGTCCATTCCGACACGGCTGAATCGCTTTGACTATTGGCGGCATGGAGCCGTGCTGCCCTGAACAGCAGCGGTAGTTTTGGTTCGGTTTGTTTGGCAGCGGCGACAAAGCTGTTGACGGCTTTATCTGGTTGACCCGTCTCTTGGTATAGCTGGGCAAGCGTAACGTGTACCTCAATGCTTTCAGGGTTGCTGTCACGAAGGCCTTCCAACTTATTGATTGCGTCTTCGGTATTGCCAGCGCCTGCTAATGAGATCGCTGCAAGAAGCTGCGCAGAGCGGTTCTGGGGATATCCGTTCTCAAGGGATTGTTGCAGCTCTCTAAGTTCTCCGGTTTGGCCCTCGCGGATAAGTAACCGCACATAGGCCGCTGTGGTGGGCCAGTCGTCCGGTTTGTTTGCAAAGGCAATCCGGAGTTGTCCGAGCGCTTGCTCGGGCATCGCCTGACGTTCGTAATAATTGGCAAGGGCCAGTCGAAGTCGAACGTTCTCGGGATTGAGGCTCAGGGCCCGGCTCAGGCTTGCGACACCCTCGGATTGAGTGTCTTCGAGACTCAGCGCCACCATGCCGTGCATCGCCAACAGTTCCGTGTCATCGGGGCGGGCCTCGATTGCTCGAGCTAGCGTTGCATAGGCTTCCCGACGCTCTCCCTTGTCGATCCGAGCCATTGTTGTGAGTCGAATGAAGCGTGTGGGGGACGTTTCCGGATTAATATTCTGGGAAAGTAGGTCCAGGCCCTCTTGAAGCCTTCCTTGTTGCAGGTTAAGCGCGCCAAGGGTAAGAGCGATTCTTTCGTTATCGGGATTTAACTGGAGCAGATCCTGGAGGGTCTCAGAGGCCTCGTCGAAGCGACCCTCCTTAATCGCAGAAATCGCTGACTTTGCCTGATTCTCAAGATCGGTATCGGTGTTCTCCGCAAGAACCCGATTGTATACCTGTGCTTCGGTAATACGGCCTTGTTCTGTAAGGACGCGGGAGAGCAGGGTCAGAGTCTGTCTTCGCACCGGTAGAAAAAAATCAGAGGTGGGAAGGGCGTTCACAGCCGCCGTTAGCGTTTCTACGGCTGGTTCCAGGCGATTCAGGGTGTAAAGGGCGCGCCCCTTCAGCATCAAGACTTCAGAGCTGGCCGGATGTTCCGCGAGATAGGCATCAGCCTCAGACACCGCTTTCTGAGGATTGTTCAGATGCAAGTATGTTTTGACAATTCCTGCGGTGGCCTCTTCCAGTTGCCATCCCTCGGTCACTGCTTTTTCGAATTGCTCAATGGCTGCCTGATAGCTGCCAGCGAGTCTCAGCGCTTCGCCCTGCACAACGGCGCCACGACCTTTTTCTTCTGGGGTTTCAAGGTCGGCCTGTGCCAATGTTTCGCGCGCGGATAAATGCTTGCCCTGCCCAATGTAGGATTCCGCCAAGGGGAGGGCGATCTCGCCAGGCTGTTGATCCAGTCTTGGGGCCAGGAGTGTCTCCACTTCTGGATAGGCGCCCACACGAAGATAGAGATCGGAAAGGCGAAGAATGTAGTCCAGATTATCAGGCTCCTGCTGGATGGCATTCCTTATTTCCAGCATGGCGGACCTGTACTGTCCTTGCTCTGCGTAGGTTTCACTGCGGTTAATGTGAGAAAGACCTTCCGGCTCTGTAGAGCCCCCGCCGCACCCCGGCAGCACGAGAGCGGCTGCTAGTCCGATGCCGATACACCGCCCTCTGAATAAGGTAATCAGGCGCGCCTTCGGTTGGCGCCGCTGGATTTGGGCGGATTTTGGTGCATGGTTCATAAATATTCCTACCTTGCTCTCTAGCTCTCTGGTGAAGCTTCAGAGGTTTCGATGTTGTATTTATCGGTAAGGCTATAAATGGTGGGGCGTGTTATGCCAAGTAATCGGGCCGCCTTCGCCATATTGAATCCGCTTACCTGGAGTGCCTGGTTAAGGGCGCGCCGCTCTGCGGTTTCACGAATCTGGCGAAGATTCAGGCATTTCTCATCTTGCGTTGAGCTTGGTTGCAGTGACAGGTCTTCGGCAGTCACTCTTTTGCCTTCTGCCATTATGATCGCCCGCTTAACCTTGTTTATCATCTCTCGCACATTGCCCGGCCAGGGATAGTTATTAACAGCGTTTATGGCGTCTTCGGCAAATGACAGGTGGGGGCGGTCGAGCTCCTTTCCGATACTTTTCAAGAGGGACACGGCGAGAACGAGGGCATCACCATCGCGATCTCTCAAAGCAGGAACGTCAAGCGTGATTTCGCTGATGCGATAATACAGATCCTCGCGGAACTCGCCGCTTTCAATGAGATGGTTCAGATTCCGGTGGGTCGCGCAGATAACGCGTACATCGACTGAAATCGGTTCGATTGCGCCAACGCGATCAATCATCCGTTCCTGGAGAAATCTCAGCAGTTTCGCCTGCAGCGCGAAGGGCATATCACCAATCTCGTCCAGGAAGAGAGTCCCTCCGTTGGCAGATTCGATCTTACCTTTCTTGTTCTGTGTTGCGCCCGTGAACGCGCCTTTCTCGTAGCCGAATAGCTCGCTTTCCAGCAGGGTCTCTGGAATCGCTGCGCAGTTAATTGCCGCGAAGGGCTTTGAGGCACGAGGGCTGAGATCATGCAATGCCCGGGCAAGCAGCTCTTTGCCAGTTCCGGTTTCTCCGTTTATAAGTGTCGTTACATCTGTCGGCGCGATTTTCTCCAGCGTTCGGCAAACCTGGAGCATCTGCGGGCTGGCGGCAACAATGCCTTTTATATCCAATTCGTACAGACGGAAGGCACGGTCAACAACAAACGTGAGGATGTCCGCATCAAGAGGCTTCTGGTAAAAGTCAGAGGCGCCCATTCCAATGGCCTTGACAGCATTTTCCTTATCTTCACGACCCGTGACCACAATGACCTTGGTCAGTGGCGCAAGCCGAAGAATCTCTTCCAGCAGGCCGAAGCCTTCAGAGGCTCCTCCCGGGTCGGGTGGCAGGCCAAGATCCAGGGTAACCACGTTGGGCTCTTCACGCCTCAGCACCGCCAGAGCCGATTCTCGGTCCGATGCGACGCTTATTTCAAGGTCATCGCTGAAGCACCAGCGCATCTGGCTTTGGAGTCCGGGATCGTCTTCTACGATCAAGAGTCGTCTAGTCACAACAGCATTAAATCCTTTTCAAACGTTTCCCTTACCGAGATTCTTAACTGAACGTTGGCACTTTGCAATGCTCGAAGGAAACAATCGAAAAAACTGCCGATTAATTGGCGCTTTCTTTCGGCTGCTCAGCGTCATGAATTGGTCGATACGTTTGTTCGGTCATCGACCCCGATCTCTCGGATGCGAGTGGAATCCGCACAGAAAAGCATGAGCCAATCCCGGGTTCGCTTGTAACATCGATACTGCCACCAATTTTCCGGATGTATTCCCTTGCCTGATAGTTCAAAGGGTTTGAACAATTGGTCGCTGATGAATTCCTCGGTCATTCCTGAGCCCGTGTCTTGAATGAACAGAACTACGGAGCCTTTGGATGTCTTGATTGTCAGTGTGATTTCGCCGGAGGGAGGCGTCGCATCCTGCGCGTTTTGAATCAGATGGCCCAAGACGCTGCGAAGTTGTTCAAGATCAGCCTTAACGATCACTTCTGATGGAGCGTCATCGACATGCGGCGCTGGCGCACGGTGTTGGTAATGTGTCACCAACTGCTGCACGAGGTGTGTCAGGTTGATTGGTTCAAGATTGACCTGTTCTTCCGTGTGAGGTTTGCGAATGTGGTCCACCAGGTTCGACATTTTTCTCACAGCGTGTTCAGTCGTATTAATCATGTCGTCGATGAAAGCAGGGTTATTGCGGTGCTTTGGCGCATTCTTCACTAGCAGTGACAATTGGGCGATAACGGTTTTGAGGTCATGAACCATGAAAGAGGAAGCCTTACTTACGGCTTCAAACTGCATTGCGCGGGATAGCCTGTATTGGGCATCTGCCTGGGCGAGCAGGTTGCAGGTTTGCCGAGCCACCACTTTTATCAGGTCAAAATTTTCCCAATTGAGTTCTACTTTGGCGTATGGGTTGCCGACGAGCGCCATGCCATAAAGATCATTACCTAGATAAAGCGGGATGATCAGCCAGCAATCAGGCGTTTTTGCTATTGCGTCAGGAATCTCCAGGAGGTTGTAGCTGACTGGATCAGCCTTGTATTCATGGAGGTCAACAATCCATTCTCGATCCCGAAAAAAGCGAACCAGTTCGGAGTCGCCCTCAATCATGGTGTATTTGGGTGTTGAGAGGTTGACCGAAGCTTTCAGTATGTAGGCGTCCTGCTCGCCTATCAGCCAAATCGCGCCTGCATTACTTTCAACAAGTCCCGCAAGTATCCGAATAACCCGCTGGGGCAGAGGAGGGTCATTGCTCAGGTCGGCCAGTTCCCTCGTCATCTTCAACCATTCGTCGCGGTAGTCATATTTGTAGTCAAAGAAGTTTTGACTGATGAGCACCATCAGTTTGGATCGGATGCGCCTTGAGAGAAGGAGCGTTGTCAGGAACACGAGAGAAATGGTGAAGAACAGTACTTGTAGGGCGTCGCCCCATTCGCCGCCTAGTGTTCGGACGTAGTATCCACCGAGGGCGAGGAACAGAAGGTAGCCGCCGGCGAATATCAGGGTTCCGCCATGAAAAACCGCCGAACGGGATAACTGGAAATCAACAGGCTGCCTGCGTGTGTTGATGACATTGACTGCAAACAATGGCGTCAGGAGTGCATTTACAAAGCCTCGGGCGTTCCAGAAGGAGTCCGCTACATGGCCAAAAAGAAGTGCATCGGCATACATGAAGAAGTCGAACGCGAAAACGGTACCTACGCCAATACACATATACTTGATGCTTGATCGGCCAAAGCTGGGCGAATTGCGCCAAATTTGTTCGATCAGAGACAAACCAAGCAGAGAAAGGCCGATTTGGCCCAGGAGTTTAATCTTTCCGCCGGCTAAATCCAGGTCAGTGAAGTTTTCTACAAGTCCGATTCCAAGCAGAACGAAAAGAAGAACGCCAGCGCTGGCGCCCAGAATCTGTTTTACCTTGCCCGTAAACCTGTTTTCCTTGAAACCATCTTTTAACAGGGCAAATAGCAGATAGATCCAGGCGGCATCCCGGAGGAGTTCAATAAGGTATCGAAGATTAAAGCCCGGGTAGCCCCAAAGACTCTGGCTCACAAGGGAAAGGGCCCAAATGGCTGAAATGGTTGAAGCCAGCGCAAGGGCGCGGTCCACGCCACGCCGGAGGTACCGTGCCGCAACCAATATCGTCAGAAGCCCGAACGTAATCGACGCCAGGGAATAGCTGAGTACGTCCATGTTGCTGAACATGCCAGAGTGCCCCGTTAAGAAGTCCTTTTCCAAGAATAGCTCTGTTTAGCAATGAGCGTAACTTATGTAGCCAGCGTTTACCTAAACTGGCCTCTTATTCTCCCGATAAAACCGGAAAATCTCCTTCAGCGGCCGCTTGGGCTCAAACCCGAACTCCTTCACAAACGCCCGCCCGTCTATTACCACCGGATACTTGAAGAATGCCATCAGGTAGGACGGAAAACTCTTGAGCTTAAGCGTGCCGAGGATCATCTTCGGCACCATCGGCGGAATTGAGGGTACAGGAATCCGTTTGCAGCCGCAGAGCTTCAACGCGTGCTGGTACGCTACCCAGTCCTGCGGTGCAACGTTGTACACGCCACGTGTCGGTTTTTTATACGCCAGTACAATCGCATCGGCCATGTCATCAATATGAATGAACTGCATCATGGGGGAAAAGCCCGCCAACACAGGTGCCCGCTCACTGGCCAGCAGCGTGCTGATGGTATTACGCACGCCGGGGCCCACGATGTTGCAGGGCCGCAGGATGGTGATGTTCAGCTCCGGGTAGCGCCACAGGTAGATGTTGGCAAGGTTTTCCAGCTCAACCGAGTCGATCAGGTCGGCACTGAGCCCCGCACTTTTCAACGGGGCAGATTCATCAATGAGTGCCGGGTTGTAGGCCCACGGCGCCGTATACGTGGAAGGTTGAGAGCACCACCACCCGTTTGATGCCGTACTTGTGGCTCAGGTCCAGGAGTTTCTGGGTGCCCAGCACGTTGGCGTTGTAGCGGCGCATACGGGTGAGCTGGCTGGACATGATCCGGCCCATGTGGATCACGCCATCAAACTGGTATCGCCGGAACAGATCCTCGAAAACCCTTTTGTTGAAATCGATACAGTAGCTGGGAATGTCGCCGCCCAGGTAGACCTGTTCCCGAAAATCCACGGCGACCAGGTCGCAGGTGTCGCGGAGTTGCTCAATAACCTGTTGGGCAAGGGCGCCGGCGGCACCGGTAATCAGAATGTGCGGTCTGCGTTGTTCGGTCATCAGAAAAGCCTTTTCCTTTCGCTCAGTCCCTTGTCGATCAACCGGCTGATTTCCGCTTTCACCTTCTCCACGCGCTCGGTGACCTGTTCTTCAGGGATTTCCAGATCGTCAAAGTACATCGGGGCTCCGAAATTCAGGTGTACCTTTGCCGGTAGCACCACGGGCATGGCGACCGGGGCGTAAGGGATGCCCAGAGCCTTTGCCAGGGGCTTGATGTTGGCGATGGCCGGGATGGTTTCCTCACAACCAACCACACCCACCGGCACGATTGGCGCTTTGTATTTCATGGCGAGGTGCATGAAGCCATTGCCGAAACGCTTGAGCTGGTAGCGGTCCTGATAGAGTTTTCCGGAGCCGCGCACGCCCTCCGGAAACACGATGACCGCTTCATCGTTGGCGAGCATCTTGGCGCAGTTGACCGGGTCTCCAAGAACTGCGCCTACTTCATTCAGCAGGTTTCCCAGCCAGGGCACAGTCGGGAAGAAGCGCTCAATCATTGCTCTTGGAATGCGGGCATCTTTTTCCCGGGAGGCGAGAGCGTAACCGATCAGCAAGCCATCAATGGGTAATTGCCCGCTGTGATTGGCAATAATCAGCACCGGGCCCTCGGCGGGAATGTTCTCGACGCCGTGCGCCTGCACCCGAAAGTATTTTTCGTAGATCTGTTTGGTAATCGAAAGCCCGTATTTGATGGCTTCGTTGTTATAGCCCCAGGGATCGTAGCCCAGGCTGCCGATGGGTTTGCGGATGCGGTTGATATGTTCGTCCAGCTCCGCGGGAACCAGTCGGGTTTTCAGAAATGATGCCAGGCTCATGATTTCCTTCCGATGAATACGCCTAATGTGTGGCTTTGTCCTTCATTTAGCACCCGATAGTCGCTGGCGGCATTGGCGGTTTCGACGCACAGCATGGACTGCCAGGCCGTATCCGGAAAGTCCGACAGTGTTGCCGCTTTCGCCGGCCCCGGGTTCCATACGACGGTCGAATCGCTACCCACCGAGGTCAGTTTGCGGCCGGTTCGGGGTGTGACGATGGTCAGGGGCTCGCCGCTCTCATAGATCCGGTCCGTCTCGCCGTCAAAATACACTGGGCCTTCCTGGTTACGGTATTCCCAGTTATCCAGGGTGTCGATGTACTGGCTGTTTCCGAGGCCCAGTACTCGTGTGCGGCTTATGTCACTCGTTGGCAGATAAGTATGGAGTGCCTGGGTAAACGCGAGGGGGTCTTTCCCCAGATTCGTCGTGGTCAGAGCCAGCTGGCAACCCCGAATAGAAAAGCTGAACGTAAACAGCGCAAGTGCGTGGCCGACCCAGACATCACTGAAGTCCTCGTTGGCATCCAGAGACAGACTTATTTCCACTTCGTGCGCGTTCTCCCGGACATCCTCCAGTTTCCAGAGTGCGGTTCTGGCAAAGCCGTGGGCTTTGTCGGTATGGATCCGCTTTCGGACTTCAGGCGCATTGCGGGCAGGATCCCCGAACCAGGGCCAACAGACCGGAATGCCGCCCCGGATGGCGCGACCAGGTTCGTAGCGTGCGGATGGGCTCATCCACAGCCAATCGGACTCATCCTGTGGCTTGAAGCTTGCCAGGTGGGCTCCCTGGAGAAACAGGGTTGCCTGAAACAGAGGGTGATGTACCTCGAGGGCTTCCAGTTGCCCAATCGTTTTCCAGCGCGTGAAGGACCACTGGCCCGGCGATAGTGAGAGCGGTGGCCTGTTACTGCTTTCTGACATGATTATCTGCTAATGGGAATCTGCTGAGTGAAACCGGTTAAGTGTATTTGCCTACACAGAGAGTAAATTAAAACTGCCGCTCCGGCGAGAATTGCGCCTAAAATACGCTCAAATTAAGCACGAGGCCCGACGATGGAAACGCCGGTAATAGTCCCAATCAACGATCCCGTGAACACCCCCTTGAGTAGCGCCTACGATGCGGTGGCAGGCAGTGATGTTCAGTCAACCGACCTTGCGCCGGATCAACGTGAGCTGTTGTCCGAGGAGTGGCTGGACGACCTGGCTTCGGGACTGAGTGAGCATGGTTGGATGTCGCTCGATGTCCGCTCACGGCTGGGAGAAAACCTGTTGGCGGCGCTGAAGCAGGAAGTGCAGATTCTTGATCGTACTGATGCCATGAAAAAAGCCGGCATTGGCCGTGGCAATGATCTGGTGCGTGACCGCTCGGTTCGACGCGACAAGATTGCATGGTTGCAGGGTGTCACAGCGCCCCAGGCTGCGTTGTTTGAATTTTTCGAGACGATTCGCCAGGGGTTGAACCAGAGGCTGTTTCTCGGGTTGAAGCGATTTGAAACCCATTATGCGACCTATCACCCTGGTGATTTCTACAAGCGGCACCTGGACAGCTTCCGGGGCAGGGCGTCTCGCGTTGTCAGTCTGGTGTTGTATCTCAACGAAGATTGGCAAGCAGCCGATGGCGGAGCTCTCCAGGTTTTCAATCGCGACAACGATCAGGAAGTTTGCGGAACCGTATTGCCCGAGGCCGGGCGCATGGCTTTGTTCATGAGCGAGGAAATTCCGCACGAGGTGTTACCTGCAAACCGCACCCGTTACAGTCTGGCTTGCTGGTTCCGCCAGGACGAGGTGCCCTTGCCCCTCTAATGCCGATGCGGAAGGGCGCGCCGATTTGTCATTGTAGTGTGCAAACCCTTTTGCTAATATGCGCGCCGCTTTCAGGGAATTGTTCTGAAACGCCGTTATGGTGGCTCCATTGGTGCCCCCGCAACATGAAACCGTGAACCCGGTCAGGCCCGGAACCCCAGTTTTCTCTCCCCCTCTCGTTTTTATCTTTTTGATTATCCTTGATTGCCATGAACTTATGTCCGGACCTGGCGTGCCCGTTTCCGAGACCGAGTTTGCTTCTTCTGAAACCTCGTCCGTGCTAAGGTTAAACCCGTTTTTCACTGCAGTTGGCGAAACATGAGCTACCAGGTACTTGCCCGTAAATGGCGCCCACGCACCTTCGAGGATATGGTGGGCCAGGAACACGTGCTCCAGGCGTTGATCCACGCCCTGGAAAGCCAGCGTCTTCATCACGCCTATCTGTTCACGGGTACCCGTGGGGTAGGCAAGACCACCATTGGTCGGCTTCTCGCCCGCTGCCTGAACTGCGAAACCGGCGTCACGCCCAATCCCTGCGGTGAATGCTCCAGTTGCCAGGAAATCCAGGAAGGCCGGTTTGTGGATCTGATCGAGATTGACGCGGCGTCTCGCACCGGCGTGGATGATATGCGGGAACTGACCGATAACGTCCAGTACGCACCCACTCGCGGTCGCTACAAGGTGTACCTCATTGACGAGGTGCACATGCTGACGAATCAGTCCTTCAATGCCTTTCTGAAGACGCTTGAAGAGCCACCGGAACACGTCAAGTTCCTGCTGGCGACGACGGATCCCCAGAAGCTGCCGGTTACGGTGTTGTCCCGGTGCCTGCAATTCAACCTCAAGCGAATGACGCCGGAGCATATCGCTGGCCACCTCCGCCATGTATTGGGTGCCGAGGATATTCCATTTGAGGAACCGGCCCTGTGGCTGCTGGCCCGGGCTGCCGATGGCAGTATGCGTGATGCCCTGAGCTTGACCGACCAGGCAATCGCTTTCGGTAACCAGAAGCTGTCGGCCAGTGATGTCAGCAACATGCTGGGCACCATTGATCAGCGGGATATTGAGCGCATCGTTGATGCACTCGTTGAGGGCGACGGCCCGGCATTGCTGTCGGAAATCAGCCGGATTTCCGATTTTGCGCCGGATTACAGTGTGATTCTTGCCGATCTGCTGTCGCTCTTCCACCGGGTCACCATGGAGCAGGTGGTTCCGGGCAGTGCCGATAACGCGCTGGGTGATGCCGAGCAAGTCCAGGCACTGGCTCGCAAGCTCAGTGCCGAGGACGCCCAGCTTTTCTACCAGTCTGCACTGATCGGCCGGAAAGACCTGACCATTACGCCGGATGCACGTATGGGTTTCGAAATGACCCTGCTCCGCATGCTTGCCTTCAGGCCTGGTGCTGATCGGCGAGAGCCGCCCGCTATAAGTTCTGGTGGTCAGTCTGTCGCCTCCGAGCCACGGGATGAGCCCGACCCGGCGCCGAGACCAGAAGCAGAATCAGAACAGCCTGAAACGCAGCAGCCACAGTCTGAGGCGTCGACGGAAGTGGCTGAGGAGCCGGTTCGAGAGGCCAGCCAAGCTCCCGTACAGCCAGAGCCGGAACCGGAACCCACACCTGAGCCCGAGCCCGAAATGCCGGCCGCCCCGCCTGTTGCGGAGGAGGATGCATCCTGGCTGGCCAGTCTTGATGCCCAGGCCGAGGCAGCTGGAGAATATGAAGAAAACTACCCTCTAAGCGATGACGCGCCGGTGACGGAAGAGCCGCCACCTGACGTCGCCGACGAGCCGGTTGATCAGCCTGCGCCGGCTCCGGAGCCCGCGTTTGTGGAGCCGGAGCCAGCGCCCGAACCAGCGATAGAATCAGCAGTTGAGCAAGAGCCTGTGCCGGAGGGCGCATTTGTCTGGCACCGGGATTTCCGGAGTCTGGGCATTGTTGGTATGCCCGGTAATCTCGCCAGTCACGGCGCCATGTCGCGGGATGGGGATGTAATTACCCTGACAATCGACGAGGGCCACGCCCGGCTGCTGAACAGCCGGCACGAGGAAAAGATTCTCGCTGCCTTGAGAAACCGCTTTGGCGACTCCATTCAGTTACGTACCGAGCACGGTAATCCCGGCCCCCATACGCCTGCGGCTTATGAGGAACGCCAGCGGAAGGCCCGCCAGGAAGCGGCGGAGGCGTCCATTCGCCAGGATCCGGTCGTAAAGTCTATTGTTGAACGATTCGAGGCGCGGGTAGTCGAAGAGAGTATCCGACCGGCCGAGACAAGCAGGAGATAAGTTATGATGAACAATATGGGCGATATGATGAAGAAAGCCCAGAAAATGCAGGAAGAGATGCAGAAGGCCCAGGAGGAAATTGCCAAGGCAGAGGTGACTGGCGAAGCCGGTGCCGGTCTGGTCAAGGTTACCATGAACGGCCGCCACGACGTTCGTAAAGTGGACATCGACTCATCGCTGATGTCAGAGGAAAAGGACATCCTGGAAGACCTTCTCGCCGCTGCAGTGAACGATGCCGTTCGCCGCGTTGAGGAAAACCAGAAGGAGAAGATGTCCGGTATGATGTCGGGCATGGGCCTGCCACCCGGCTTCAAAATGCCGTTCTGAATTTTACCCTGCCGTCGTTTGAGGACCTTTCATGGCGTTCAGCCCGCTGGTTGATGAGCTTGTAGAATCCCTTCGTTGCCTGCCCGGTGTTGGTCAGAAAACTGCCCAGCGCATGGCTTTCCATTTGCTCGAGCGTGGCCGCTCGGGCGGTACCCGGCTTTCCGAGGCATTGAGCCAGGCCATGACCGGTGTACGTCGCTGCGAAAGCTGTCAGAACTTTGCGGACACCGAAGTTTGCGGCATCTGTGAAAATCCTCAGCGCCGCACCGGGACGCTGTGTGTGGTGGAAAGTCCCTCGGATTTGCTGGCCATCGAGCAGGCGGGTGATTACCGGGGTGGTTATTTTGTCCTGATGGGACACCTGTCGCCCATCGATGGCGTGGGGCCTGAAGAAATCGGCATCGAACGCCTGCTGAAAAGGATCCGCTATGAAGGTGTTACGGAACTGATCCTGGCGACCAACCCGACCGTGGAAGGCGAGGCTACCGCCCACTACATAGCGGATCGTCTTGATGGCCAGGGGATCCTGATTACCCGGCTGGCCCATGGCATTCCGGTGGGTGGCGAGCTGGGCTATGTTGACGGTTTTACCCTGACGCACGCATTCCGTGGCCGCAAGCCGCTCTCCGATTGAATCAGAACAAATAATCCTACCAGGCACGTTTATGGATATTTCTGCCCACGCCTCGATGGCTGTTGACGTTCCCCCGGCCCCGGCCAGCATTCATTGGGTCCGGGAGCCGCAGGCGCTGGACCAATGGCTGGAACGATCACCTGGCAAACCTCTGTCTCTGGACACTGAATTCGAGAGGGTAAACACCTTCTATCCGATTCCGGGCCTCGTTCAGCTGGGACTTGGTGGTGAGTTCTGCCTGGTGGACCCTTCCGTTGCGGAGAAATCCCGACGTTTCCGGGAAATACTGGCAGATCCGGGCACCCCTAAGCTCCTGTACGCCATGAGCGAAGACCTGGAATTGTTCCGCCAGTGGCTCAACATTGAGCCTGCCGGTGTGATAGACCTTCAAATTGGTGCTGCAATGGCCTGAGCCGGGTTTTCCCTCGGTTACGCCAGGCTGGTGGAAACTCTTTTTGGCGAGACGCTGGACAAGTCCGCCACCCGCTCCGACTGGCTGGCAAGACCATTGAGCGACGACCAGCAACGCTATGCGATCGACGATATCCGTTTTCTGGAGCCGATGTACCAGTGGGTTAGCCAATTATTGCGTGATCGCGGGCTAGAGGCGGCCCTCGTGGAGGAGTCGGCTCGTTTTGCCGATGAGCTGGCAGGGCAGGAAGATCCGGACAACCATTACCTGAAGCTGCGCGGAGGCTGGACGCTTTCTGCCCAGCAGCAGGGGGTGCTCAGAGAACTGGTTCGTTGGCGCGAACTGGAATGTCAGCGGCGGGACCGGCCGAGGAACAGGGTGCTGGCTGACCCTCTATTGATTGCCATTGCGGAAAGGCTGCCCGGTTCACTCAAGGAGCTTTCCAACATTCAGGGTGTCCCTTCCGGCGCTGTCCGCCGATACGGTGAAACCATCCTTGAGCTTGTTAGCCGGGGGGCGACCGCGGATAATTCCTTCCTCGAGAGGATCGCGCCACCATTGTCACGGGATCAGCAGGGCTTCTTCAAACAGTTAAAGCGTCTTTTCAGGAAAGCTTCAGAAGATGCTGATATTCCGATGGAATTGCTGGCGCCCAGGAAGCGTCTTGAGAAGGTTGTGCAGCATCCCGATCTGGCGAAACATGAATTTTTCCAGGGCTGGCGGGCGCAAGTTCTCGCGCCGGTTCGCGCTGATATCGAGGAATTGCTGAAGTCATGAAAGAGCGAGAGTTCGTTTCCGTTTTCCGCAGCAGCAAGAAGAACGACACCTACCTTTTCGTTCGCCGCGGCCAGAACTGGGAGGATCTTCCCGAGAGCCTCCGGGGTATCTTCGGGCAGCCGGTCCACTCCATGGACCTCGTGCTGACACCCGACCGTAAGCTGGCACGAACCACTGGAAAGCAGGTTCTGGAAGCGATCGACGAGAAGGACTTTTTTCTGCAGATGCCGGAAGAGCAGGAAAGCTATGTGGTGGACTTCAAGCGTAAGCTGGAGCAGCGCAATCCATGATTGCCCAGGTGCCGTTCTGGCAGCGTAAACGCCTGAATGAGATGACGGCGCAGGAATGGGAGTCTCTCTGCGACGGTTGCGGCAAGTGTTGCCTCAACAAACTGGAAGACGAGGACACCGGTGAGGTTTACCACACCGACCTTGTCTGCCGTTACATGGACGAGGAAACGTGCCAGTGCACCGTTTATGAAGAACGGCTAAAGAAAGTGCCGGGCTGCACAGTGCTGACACCGGATACCGTCAGCGACTACCATTGGTTGCCATATACCTGCGCCTACCGAACGTTGGCTGAAGACCGGCCGCTGGCCGACTGGCATCCTCTGCGAAGCGGGGATCCGGGCTCCGTACACGAGGCAGGTGTTTCGATTCGCCACAAGGTCATCTCAGAGGACCGCGTGCCGGAAGAAGACTGGGAAGAACACATCATTCACTGGATCCTGTAATGATTGATACTGATGCACAACTGGCCTACGGGATATTCTGGGCCGCCTACGCCATCGCCTTTGTCGTATTCTTTTACATGATGAAGAGCCTTGTGCGTTTCCTTCCGTTTTACGGGGTTCGTACCCTGATTCTTGCCGCCCTGGTGGCCTTGCTGCTTACCCCTGGATCTGGTTCGTTACCGCCTGGTTCGCAAGTAAATCGGGAAAACAATAAAAGGATGGATGCCTTGAGAGAGATGACATCGAGATGGTTGGGCCTGTTCGCGGCTTTTCTCGCGCTCAGCTTGTCTGGCGGGCTTGGCGCCCAGGAGAGCGACGACGTTCAACTGCCAGAACAGTCGGACGTGCGGATCATTGTCGATATCTCGGGTTCCATGAAAGAGACCGATCCGGAGAATCTGCGTCAACCTGCCGTTCGTTTGCTCGCCCGGCTGTTGCCAGAGGGAGCCAGTGCCGGTGTCTGGACGTTCGGACAGTACGTCAACATGCTGGTGCCGCACCAGGAGGTGACCGATAGCTGGCGGGATATGGCCATCCAGCGTTCCGCGCAGATCAATTCCGTTGCCCTCAGAACCAACCTTGGCGCGGCTATTGAGACGGCAAGCGATGACTATTTCACGGATGGCGATCTGGGGCAGACCCACTTTATCCTGCTAACTGATGGCAAGGTCGATATCTCCGACGATGCCGCCGCCAATACGGCAGAAGAAAAACGGATTCTGGACACGATTGTGGCGGATCTCATCGAGCGGGGCGCCACTTTTCACCCTGTAGCTCTGTCAGAGGCTGCCGATACTGACTTTCTGAAGGCGTTGGCGACGGAATCCGGTGGCCGTTTCCAGGTGGCCGATACGGCGGATGCACTGAACCTGGCGTTTCTCCAGGCCCTGAACACCGCGGTACCCCAGGAGCAGATTCCGATTGAGGGCAACGGTTTCACTGTAGACGAGGGAGTCAGTGAATTTACCGCCCTGATTTTCTGGGGCGAGTCCGAGACCTCCGCAACACGGGAGCTTGCCCTGGTGCGCCCGGATGAGCAGACCGTCAATCTTTCTGAATTTCCCGATAATGTCCGCTGGGCCAGGGAAGCGGGCTATGACCTGATCACGGTCAATGAGCCGTTGGCCGGGCAATGGCGTATCAATGGCGAGCTGGGCGAGGGCAGCCGGGTAACGGTGGTCAGCGATCTCAGGATGGTGGTTAATCCACTACCACCGTCGTTTACCGCAGAGGACCCGCTGAACATCCGGGTTGGTTTTTTCGAGGAAGGGGAGAAAATCACCAATCCTGATTTTCTGGGTGTGATTGAGGTCAGCCTCAGTATCACCTCGGAAGATGGCCGGAGCGGAACCAAAGTATTGTCTGGTGAACAGCCGCCAGAAGATGGCACCTATCGGGATACGGTGAGTCGATTGCCGGCCGCTGGCCTCTACACTTTTGATGTCGTTGCCGACGGCCAGACCTTCAGCCGCAAGTTCAGTGCGACTGTCGGGTTCACGGTACCTGAAGGGACGGAACCTGCCGATCAGCCATTTGAACAGGTGGAGCCCGAGGTAATTGGATCGGAGCCCGCCTCCGAGCAATCTGAGCCGGAGCCGCCCGTATCCGAGCCGGAGCAATCCGAGCCTGAACCTGCGATATCATCGCCCATCGATGTAAGCCAGGCAGAGGAGCCGGTGACGCCGCCGACACAGGAGCCTGAGCCGGCGCCTGAGCAGTCGGAAGATACGGAAACCGGCTTTGCAGTACCCTTGTGGATGGTCGCAGCAGCTGGCGGTGGTGTGGTTCTGATCGGCGGCCTGGTGTGGTTTGCACTTCGCCAGCGGAAGCAACGCCAGCAGGAGCAGGCAGAGGCCGCCGCAGAACGAGAAACGCTTGAGGATCTGCAGGAGGAGCCTCAACCGGAGCCAGAGGCGAGCGACGATGCGGACGACAATCTTCAGCAAGAGGAGAGCCATCAGCCAGAAGAAAGCCCTCAGCCAGCAGAAAGCCTTGAGCCGGAAGAAAGCCCTCAGCAGGAAGAGGATGCCGAAATCGAGGAGATTCCGGAGGTCACCGAGGAGGCGCCAGAAGATGATATGTCCGAGCTGGAAGCCGTGATTGATGAGCATGAGGCCACTCTGAAAGCGGAAGATGAAGCGCTTTCTGAATCCGGGATGGAATCGGCCGATGACCTGGAAGAGGACATCCCGGTGGCCGATACGCCGATGGAAGAAGAGCCTGCAGAGACGGATGAGGATATCCCTGAGTTAGAGGATGTCGCCGATCCCTCCGACGCTGATGAGCCGGAAGAAGATGACGAGGAAGAGTTCGGGCTTGAGGATTTCGATTTGTCCGAGTTCGACGATTTACCCGATTATGATCAGGATGAGTCCGGATTGCCCGAAGACGATTCGAAGAAAAAGCCTGATCAGAAAGACCAGAAAAAGTAACCAACAGGAACCAGAGCATGAAGTTTACCGGTACCGAAAAGTACGTAGCCACCGATGACCTGCAAATGGCCGTCAACGCAGCAATTGCGCTTCAGCGCCCGCTGTTGATCAAAGGCGAGCCGGGCACCGGGAAAACCCTGCTGGCGGAGGAAATGGCCGCCGGCCTGGGCATGAAGCTTATTCCCTGGCACATCAAGTCCACCACCAAGGCACAGCAGGGTCTCTACGAATACGATGCGGTTTCCCGTCTGCGGGATTCCCAGCTGGGCGATGAAAAGGTCAAGGACATCAGCAACTACATCGTCAAGGGCAAGCTCTGGGAGGCCTTCGAGGCGGACGAGCAGGTGGTGCTGCTGATCGACGAGATTGACAAGGCCGATATCGAATTCCCCAATGACTTGTTGCTGGAACTCGACCGGATGGAGTTCTTCGTCTACGAGACCCAGCAGTCCGTAAAGGCAAAGAAGCGTCCGATCGTGGTGATCACCAGTAACAACGAGAAGGAATTGCCGGATGCCTTCCTGCGCCGGTGTTTCTTCCACTACATCAGCTTCCCGGACCACGACACCATGCAGAATATCGTGGACGTACATTTCCCGGGCTTGCAGCAGGAAATCGTTCGCGATGCCCTGGAAGTTTTCTTTGATGTGCGTAAGGTGCCGGGCCTGAAGAAGAAACCGTCTACCTCGGAGCTGATTGACTGGCTGAAACTGCTGATGGCGGATGAGCTGTCTGCGAAAATGTTGCAGGAGAAGGATACCAGCTCGGCGCTGCCACCGCTTTACGGGGCCCTGGTGAAGAACGAGCAGGATGTGCACCTGCTGCAGAAGCTCGCTTTCATGGCCCGTCGTCGCAGCTGATTCTCGGCAAGCTCATTGGCAAGAGTCACGTTTTATGTTGATTGATTTTTTTCTTGAAGTCCGGCGCGCGAGAGTGCCTGCCAGCCTGAGAGAGTTTCTGGATCTTCTGGAAGCCCTGCAGAAACGGCTTGCCTTTGCGGATATGGAGGAGTTCTATTACCTGTCCCGTCTTTGCCTCGTCAAGGACGAGCGCCACTTCGACAAGTTTGACCGCGCGTTCCAGGCTTACTTTGAAGGAATCGAGAATCTCGACGACCTGCTTGAAGCCCTGATTCCGGACGACTGGTTGCGGGCCGAGTTCGAGAAGCACCTGTCTGAGGAAGAGAAGGCAAAGATCGATTCTCTCGGAGGCCTGGAGGAGCTGATTGAGACCTTCAAAAAGCGGATGGAGGAGCAGCAGGAGCGTCACGCTGGCGGGAACAAATGGATCGGTACCGGCGGTACTTCACCCTTTGGAGCTAACGGTTACAACCCGGAGGGGTTCCGGATCGGCCAGAAGAATGGTCGTCACGGCAGGGCCGTGAAAGTCTGGGAAAAGCGCGAATTCAAGGATCTCGACGACAGCGTGCCCCTGGGCATCCGCAACATCAAGGTGGCGCTGCGCCGACTGCGGAAGTTCGCCCGCCAGGGCGCGGCGGACCAGCTGGATATGGATGACACCATCCGTTCGACAGCTCGCAATGCCGGCTATCTGGACCTGAAAATGGTGCCCGAACGACACAATGCGGTGAAGGTGCTGATCTTCTTTGATGTCGGCGGTTCCATGGACCCCCACGTCCGAGTGTGCGAGGAACTGTTTTCTGCTGCCCGGCTAGAGTTCAAGCATATGGAATATTTTTACTTCCACAATTTCATCTATGAGAGTGTCTGGAAGAACAATATCCGCCGCATGAACGAAACCACAAGCACCTGGGACATCCTTCACAAGTACACGCCCGACTACAAGGTGATCTTTGTGGGTGACGCAACGATGGCTCCCTACGAGATCTCCCACCCCGGTGGCTCCATCGAGCACTGGAATGAGGAAGCGGGCGCCACCTGGTTCCAGCGCATCACCGAACATTTCCGGAAGGTTGTGTGGATTAATCCGCTCCCGGAGAGTTATTGGGGCAATGGGGGATCGTTGGGAATGACGAAGCAACTCGTTAACGACCACATGTACCCGCTAACGGTTGAAGGCCTCGAATCGGCCATGAAGCAACTGAGTAAATAAAAAAAGCCGATGCGGTTGAGGGCATCGGCAAAGCTCGGCATATCAAGCGGGGTTGCCTGAAGGCTTTCCCGCCGCTTTCCAGAGAGCAAATACAGGGCCAGTTGGATTAAAGGCTGTTAAAACAGTCGTTTAAAAATCCAGTTATGCGAATTCCGGGTTCTGATTTTCCTCCCCTCCTGAATACCGTCAAATAACTCGACACTCTTCTCAATTTCGAACTGCCGAACTCGCGTTTTTCATTTGGTGATCTGGATACCGTTCTTGGCGGTTACCAAGTGTTACGCTTTCTGCCGATCTGTTACAGAAGTTTTCATGAGTTACAGAGGCTGCAAAGGCAGGAGGCTTATGTTCGGCACACAACAAACACAAAGGCGCCGGATAGCACATCGAAGGGTAGTGGCCATCGGATCCGTTATTCTTGCATTGCTGACCGCTCCAGCAATACCAGCGGCCGGGCTTGATGAAGAGCTCGAACGCCTGAGCGCCGAGGTCGCCAGTCACTCCGAGCGCGTGTTTGCCCTCGAACAAAAGGTGCTGCACCCAGCCAATACCCGGCTGGCAGTTTTTCTGACACTTCAAAGCCGGGATGCCCTCGATCTCGATTCCGTCGAGCTGTTTGTGAATGGCCAGCCAGTGGTCTCCCACCTGTATTCCGACAGAGAGCGGGCTTCACTTGAACGGGGCGGAATACAGCAGTTGTTCACCGGGAATCTGCAAAACGGCGAGCATGAGTTGAAAACGGTCATTACCGCTCGCTCTGCCGATGATGATTTTGGGCGTCGGGAATCCACGCACCGGTTCAGAAAACGCCCCGGCGTTCTGCGTCTGCAATTGAGCCTTGAAGCCCGGGCTCCCGATTACGAACCCCGGGTTTCTTTCGTGGAGTGGGAGTAGGGCGTCATGGTGTTGCGGGTCCTGCTGGTTCCGGTCCTTCTGACTGTCTGCGGGTTTACCTTGGCGGCTACGTCGTCAATGCCGGACGAACTTCGTTCTGACCTAACGGAATTCCGACAGGCCGGGGATGTTGGCGTCAACCTTGGTGATGGCCGACAGCAAGCGCTCTTCGAAGCCGCGGAAAAGGCAAGAGCTGAGGGTCGTACCGATGCGGCCGGGCGAATCCTGGCCGGAATGAAAGAAGGCTACTGGGCGGCTCTGGGATACCTCAATCTTGCCAGCGATTACGCGAAAACCGATCTTAACCCGGCCAGGGCGCTGGTTGCTTTGCGGGTAGCGTTAGCCATGTCCGAGGGCGACGACAATTCCGGTCGCAGCGAGCACCTGAAGAATAATCTGCTGGTCCGGGCGGGCTACCTTGCTTACCAGCATGGCGAGTTTGACAAGGCGATAAGCTTCCTGGAGAAGGTCGATCTCGATAGCTTTAACACCCCCAGGGCACTGTATCTTCATGGTCTCGCCCTGGCTGAAAAAGGCAATCATCGGGCCGCGATGCAGAGCTGGCACCGGGCCCGGAAATATCCTCTGGCGTACCCTGGTGTCGCTGACGCCTGGATTGGCATGGGCCGGGGCTACGACCTTTCCGGCTATCTCGGGCAGGCCGGTGAAGCCTATCTGGCCGCCAACGCCGCCTTTGAGAGTGAACGAGTGACTCTCCGCAAACTGGCGGGGAAGATTCGCGAAAAAGGGGCTTACAAAACCCTGGTGGAAGATGCCTGGGAAACCGGGGTCGACTGGTTTCTTGCAGACAGCCGCACACTGACCCAGCCGCGGATGGCCTACCTCCTGGGGTTCCTGGAAGAGATGAATGCCCAGAACGCTGCGGGGAGGGTGGCAGCTCTTCGCTTGATGGCCGCGAAACTGGAACGTTATAGGCACGATCTTGAGGTATTTCAGGAAGCGCTGACCGAACAGCTGGTCGGCATTCAGGAGCAGGGCTCCAGGCAACGCACAGCTGCGCGGATAACGCCGGTTCTGGCGGGCAAGCCCGGATCCAGGCGCTCCGGAAAACCCTCTCGGACGCCCAGACGCGATTGAGTCAGGTCAGGAGCAATGCATCGGGCCAACCTGAAATCCTGGAACGTTTACGTCACACAGCCGCCGCGCTGACAGAGCGCAACGAAGCGCTTGCTTCGTCTGTTCATCAGTTGCTCCAGGCATCTGAAGCGGCGCTGGACGAACTGGCTCTGGATTATGTCGAGGCCAGGGACCAGCAGATGGCCTTCGCACTGGACAAAACTGAGCAACAGATTGCTCACCTGTATGAATATCTTGCCCTCCAGAATCTGGAGGAGACAAAGCCATGATCCGGCCGATCCAAAGCCTCTGTCTCTCCCTGCTCCTGGTTGCGCCGGCTATGGCTCAGGAATCCTTCCGTGTGG
>LULR01000139.1_pt1 | contig 22205 bp, 21 predicted proteins | sample 729471 | NCBI WGS metagenome assembly LULR01 (sample SAMN03860284, study PRJNA289734) | marine metagenome | biome: seawater column; feature: ocean; material: water; isolation source: Red Sea water column Station 108 - depth 500m | place: Saudi Arabia: Red Sea | collected 2011-10-15 | depth 500 m
CCAAAATTGATACTGACTAACCCATCGGTAAGCACATTAAAGAGAGCCCCAGAAGCGCGTAATTGAACACCTAAATAAGGTACACTAAAAAGAAACGCCACCAAAACAGTCAACAGACGTATTGAATTACCCCCATAATAATCACTGTACATTTCACCGGGTGTAATGTACTGGTAGGCTTTTCCTAATACCCATTGCCGTCGGAGAAAAAGAACGCCAGTAAAAGGAATAGTCAAAGCATAAAAAGAAGCAAAGGCATATGGCAACCCATCGGTAAAAATTTTACCGGGGTGCCCCACAAACGTCCAGCCGCTGAAACTGGTAGCTGTGGCGGCTAGAACAAATACCCATATACCAATAGAACGACCGGCTAAAAAATAGTCAGTTGATGTCTTTGCTGAACGAGCGCCTTTGAAACCCCAGAATAAACAATAAACCCAATAAATACTGACAAATGTGATAAGCCAAGCAAATTTAGGTTCCATTTTTCTCCTTTACCCTATCTTTGTGTTCTGGAAGTATATGCGCATGGTACGGAATGTAGGAAGATAAATTAGTTTATGAGAAAAACACGACTTGAATCGAGACTTCCATCATTCTTTGCCGGATTCAACCCAAGAATACTGCACATCATTTCGTATAAATGGACATTCGTAATCCCCGGGCCACTAAAACCAGATTTAAAGGCAGGCCCATGTCCCACAAAAATACCTCGCATAGATTTATATGCTGGATCATATCCATGAGTTGCACCGTTAAAACCCTCAGCATGGTCATCTGTGGCAATATATTCATGTGTTGAGATAGACCAATGCTCGCGAGCTACTGCTGTAACCGGCTGAATACGACGGTGATTTCGATAGTGATATCGTTCTGGAGCTTCACCTTTTTTATACACACTCATATTAGGATGAACATTTTTTAGTTTTGAATATATTTCATCCACATTATTTAATGGAGAAATAGAGCCAATAGGGGTCCAATCCACCATATATACATCATCCATGTTAATATAATCATCCAAATAAATAATAGAGTCCAGATGAACAGAGGCCATTCCATGATCTGAAACTAGTACAATATTTACTTTATCAAATAAACCCCGAACTTTTAATCCGAAGATTAATCGACCAATTGTTCGATCCATTTCGCCAATTGCCTTAAGTATTTCATCAGAATCAGGACCATACTGATGCCCATAGCTATCTGTATGGCTAAAATATGTGGAAATAAACGTTGGTCTTTCTTCGGCTGGATAATCAAGCCACTTTAATATTTGATCTATCCGATCATTATGAGAGACAGAACCATCATAAACAAAATATTCACTTGGGCGTATACCCATGATTTCTGCTTCTGAGGCAGGCCAGAACATGGTCATCGCTTTTTGACCCTGCTTTTCTGCTGTGACCCAAATTGGTTCTGAATCGTACCATTTTCCATCCCGAACTGGAGCACTGCCTTCTCCTATGTAATAAGATTCATCAAAGACTGGATCGTACATACGATTGGCAATAATACCATGATTTTCAGGATAGCAACCCGTAACAATGGAAATATGATTAGGAAACGTTTTAGTAGGGAATACAGGGATGAGTGCGTTTGCTTTACTACCAGATTGGATTAGTTCATCAAAATTGGTTGTTTCTGTTTTATTAAAATAATCCCAACGAAATCCATCCATGGATATTAAAATAAGAGGTGTTTTAGTAGTAGTGGAACCGTTATCACTTGGACATGCAGTGAAAAAAAGAAAAAAACTAATTATGGATAAAACAAAGCGCCGATTCACGGGTTTTGGTACATTAAATTCTGTTTTCATAAGTAGAAGTTAATTTAGGCATTAGTTGTGGGATTCAAAAAACTAGACTTTGATGAATATTCGGAAACAAAAATGCGTTCCCGTTCTGAGTCTTTTTTTAATGAAATCGTTACACGACGAACCATCCGCGAATTTTCCGATCGTATCGTTCCGATAGATATTATTAATAATTGTATTAAAACAGCTGCCTCTGCACCATCTGGGGCCAATAAACAACCATGGCAGTTTGTGGTTGTGAAAGATCTAAGCATTAAGACAAAAATTCGGAAGGCAGCGGAAAAAGAAGAAAAAGAGTTTTACGGACACAGAGCCACAAAGGAATGGTTGGAAGATTTAAATCAATTTGGTACAGACTGGCATAAGCCTTTTTTAGAAATAGCACCATATCTTATTGTTGTTTTTCGAAAAATATATGATTTACAAGATGATGGAACTCAACGAAAAAATTATTATGTAAATGAATCTGTAGGTATTGCCTCAGGATTTTTATTGGCGGCTCTTCATCATGCGGGGTTAGCCACATTAACCCACACCCCTAGCCCGATGAATTTTTTAGGGGAAATTTTGAACCGACCTAAAAATGAAAAAGCATTTTTGTTAATACCAGTAGGGTATCCCGCAAAAGATGCTGAAGTCCCGGATATTTCTAAAAAGCCGTTTAGTGAAATCTCAAAAATTGTTTAGTAATAACATTCGCATTTTTCAATATATTGGATAAAAAACAGTTAGATTAGTTTTTTTATTCATGCCTGATTTTACCCGTAGAGAATTTATTCAGAATAGTATGTTACTCGCGGCAGGCATGGCAGTTTTTTCATGTGAGGATTCTGATGCTGAATTGAAAAGAGATTCACCTGGGATGCTTTCGGAGAATCGCCCACCCAAACAGATTATTATTGTAGGAGCAGGATTATCTGGGCTTGTTGCTGGGTATGAGTTAACCCGAGTTGGTCATGAGGTCACGATTTTAGAAGCACGAGATCGAGTTGGTGGACGCGTTCTTACATTGCGGGAACCATTCTCTGATGGGCACTTTGCAGAAGCGGGGGCAGCCAGAATTCCACCAGATCATGATTTGACGCTTGGATATGCAGATCACTTTGGATTAACCATTGATAACTTTTATCCGAATGCGGGTTTATTTGTGAATTACCGTGAGGGAACACGAAATATTATTTCAACAGAAAATTTTCTTAATGATGGGCCTTGGCCTGGATCTGTTCCACATAAGGAATATCTAAAAATTCGAGAAGGATCAGACAAACTACCTCAAGCCTTTTCAACGCACTTATCTGAACAAATTCATCTTTCTATGCCAGTTAAATCAATTGAACAAAAAATAAAAAATATTCTTATTCATACAGCTGATGGGACTGAATTTTCTGCAGATAGGGTGCTGTGTACTGTACCTTTGACAGTATTAAAAAAAATCAACTTTGTTCCAACCCTTTCACCTGAAAAAGAACAAGCAAGAAATGGGGGATATAATTATGCGGATTCCACGAGGGTTTTTATTCAATTTAAAAACCGATTTTGGGAAAATGAAAACCTGAACGCCTGGGGATATTCTGACTGGCCAGAAGAAATATGGCAGCCCACTTGGGACCGAGAAGGGCCAAAAGGAATTATCATGTCTTATTTACGATATAGTCGCGCCACGGAAATAGATCAGGTCAGTAAAGAAAAAGGAATTGAGCAAGTACTTGATAGATGGGATAATATTTTTCCGGGTGCAAATGACCAAATGGAAAATGGCGTTTCACATGCGTGGGCACTTGATCAGTGGTCTGGCGGGGCTTGGGCATCTCCATCATCCGCACAAAATGAAACTTTAGGTTCACATATTGGAAAAGCTGAGGGACGAATTCATTTTGCCGGTGAACATGCTTCAGAATATCATGGCTGGATGCAAGGAGCATTGGTCTCAGGATTGCGCGCAGCTAAGGAAATACATGAAGAAAATTAATTTTTTAACATTTTATTTTGTAGTTACCGTTGGAATTCTATACAGCCAACAACAACTTTTTCATAAATATGATGAAATAATCACAGGATCAAAATATAAAATTAGTATGGTTCCGATTCATGGCGGGTCATTCCAAATGGGAAGCTTAAAAACAGAAAAAAATCGGAAAAGAGATGAGGGACCTGTACATAAAGTTACCATTGATGATTTCTGGATGAGCACAATAGAAATCACATGGGATGTTTATGAATTATTTCTTACCCGCAATACTGATAATTCCCAAAATCCAAAGAGGTTAGTCAAAATAGATATTGATGGTGTTTCCGGTGCGACAATGCCCTATGTTAATTATAACAAAAATGGATTACCTGTTATTAATATAACCCAATATGGCGCATCACAATTTTGTAAGTGGTTAACAGCTAAGTCTGGGAATTATTATCGACTTCCTACAGAAGCAGAATGGGAATATGCCTGTCGTGGAGGGACAAAAACACCCTATTCATTTGGAAAAAATGAACGAAAGATTGATCAATATGCATGGTATAAAAATAATAGTACAGGTAAACTGCAAAAAGGGGCATTAAAACAACCCAATGATTATGGGTTATATGATATGCATGGCAATGTAGCTGAATGGGTATTGGACAATTATGATTCTGAGGCATATATTGCAAGAAAGAAGGGTGTCAATAATCCGATTAAAAAAAATAAAGCGATCTATCCTCGGGTAGTACGAGGCGGTTCATTTAAAGATAGTGCAAACCAACTAAGGTCTGCAGCAAGAGGCTATTCAAAAAAAACATGGAAACAACGAGATCCACAAATACCAAAAAGCTTATGGTGGCACACGGATGCAACCCATGTTGGCTTCCGTATAGTGCGGCCAAAAATATCACCGCCTAATGAAGAATTGGGTAAATATTGGGTAAAACCAAAGAAAGAATATTGAGGTGTTATGAAAAATCATCAGAAAAAATTAAATAGAAGAAATTTTTTAGAACATTCTGCAATAATTACAGCTGCTGGCATATTAATGAACCGCCTTCCAGCAGCGACCAAAAAATTAATTAGGATTGAAGGCGAAATTAAGGTTGCACTTGTTGGTTGTGGCGGCAGAGGTGCCGGTGCGGCCGCTCAAGCGCTTGCGGCAGATCCAGATGTGAGGCTAGTGTCCATGGCGGATGTATTTGTTGATCGTGCTGAGGAATGTTTTGCATCTTTATCAGAGAACAATGAACACTCAGATAGGCTGAATGTAAATGAAGAAACTGTTTTTATTGGGTTTGATGCATATAAAAAAGCAATTGATATGGCAGACGTAGTTATTTTAACAACGCCCCCTGCTTTTCGTCCAAACCATTTTCAATATGCAATTATGCGGAATAAACATGTATTTATGGAAAAACCTGTTGCAACAGATGTTGCAGGAATTAAACAAGTTTTGGCGGCTGGGAAAACCGCTCGGCAAAAAAAGTTGAATGTGGTCGTAGGGCTGCAACGCCATTATCAAAAGAATTATCGATCAATCAAAAAGTTAATTGATCGCAAAAGAATCGGTAATCTTGTTTCAGGACAAGTATATTGGAATAGTGGCGGTGTTTGGGTTAAGCCTAGAGAACCCCAGCAAACGGAATTAGAATACCAAATGAGAAACTGGTATTATTTTAACTGGCTATGTGGTGATCATATTGTAGAACAACATATTCATAATATAGATGTGGCTAATTGGTTCATTGGTGCCCTTCCGGTTTCAGCTCAGGGTATGGGCGGTCGGGAAGTTCGTACAGGGCCTGATCATGGACAAATCTATGATCATCATTTTGTTGAATTTACCTACCCAGAAGGTCAGGTTATTGCCAGTCAATGTCGCCACCAAAAAGGCTGTATGAATCGTGTTGAAGAAGTGTTTCAAGGCGAAAAAGGAAATGTTGTAGTAAACAGCAGCCATTACGGTTTGATGGAATCGAAAAAAGGAAGAGCGATTTACAATCATGATGGCGAAAATGACATCAACCCATATCAACAAGAACATAATGAATTGTTTGCGGCCATTAAAGCAGGTGAATATAAAATGGACGATACGGATCTTGGCGCAACAAGTACGATGACAGCAATTTTAGGTAGGATGGCAACATATTCGGGTCAAGTTATTACTTGGGATCAAGCGATGAGATTTAATCATAAACTTGTACCTGAACTACATTCATTTAACGATAATGCACCGGTTCAACCGGATAAAAACGGAAAATATCCTATCCCGGTTCCCGGTATCACTCAATTTGGATAAATCATGAAACGACGTTCATTCATAAAAAAAGGATTAGCTACAGCAGCAGCACCATTAATTGGAAGTGGTTTAATAGCTAAATCCCGATCAGAAAAAATTGTTTCTGATCAAACTTTTAACTTGAATTATGCTCCTCATTTCGGAATGTTTAAACACAATGCCGGTGATGATTTTATTGATCAGCTTCAATTTATGCATGATCATGGATTTCGATCTTTGGAAGATAATGGTATGAAAGGTCGCTCGATACAAGAGCAAAATAACATTGGAAAAAAAATGAGCCAACTGAAGATGACAATGGGTGTTTTTGTTGCTCATAAAATTTATTGGAGAGAACCCAACCTAACCAGCGGAGACAAAGCGCTTCAGGATGAGTTTGTACAAAACGTAAAAGATTCGGTGGAAGTGGCAAAACGGGTTAATGCAACTTGGATGACAGTAGTACCTGGCCATGTGGATCTAGGTTTAGAAATGGCGTATCAGACCGCTAATGTTGTCGAGGCATTGCGCCGGGCTAGTGAGGTTTTGGAGCCACATGGTTTGGTAATGGTACTAGAGCCACTAAACTGGTGGGCAAATCATGCCGGCCAATTTTTAACGGAGATACCGCAGGCTTATGAAATTTGCCGTGCGGTAGATAGTCCATCATGTAAAATTTTGTTTGACATCTATCATCAACAGATCACGGAAGGAAATCTGATACCTAATATTGATAAATCATGGTTAGAAATCGAGTATTTTCAGATCGGTGATAACCCAGGAAGAAAAGAACCAACCACAGGAGAAATTAATTATTTGAATGTGTTTAAACATATTTATAGTAAGGGATATAAAGGTGTGATGGGAATGGAACATGGAAATTCGAAAGCTGGGAAAGGCGGAGAAATGGCAGTAATTGAAGCATATCGTAGTGTAGATAATTTCTGATTTAAAAGTCGATGTTTTATGGAGGATAAGCATATGAAAATCAAATTTATTATTATGGTATTATTAACCGGAATACTTGGTGGCCAGAGTCGGTCATTACCCTCTGATACCCGCATCACGACCGATAATGATTTCTTTTAATGGTGGACCTGGTTCAGGCTCCGTATGGATGCATCTGGCTTATACCGGCCCGAAAATTTTAAAAGTAGATGATGAAGGGTTCCCAGTTCAACCTTATGGTGTTAAAGACAATCCATATTCTATACTAGATGTTGCGGATATTGTTTATGTAAACCCGGTAAATACTGGGTACTCCCGAATTGTGAATAAAGAAACAAAAAAAGAAGTATTTTTTGGTGTTAATGCTGATATTAAATACCTATCGGAATGGATCAATACCTTTATTCAAAGAATAAACCGTTGGGAATCCCCGAAATATCTAATTGGTGAAAGTTATGGAACTACGCGCGTATCAGGATTATCATTGGCTCTTCAGAGCCGACAGTGGATGTATTTAAATGGTGTTATCCTTGTTTCACCGACAGAATTAGGCGTAGACGCTAGTGGTGGGAGCCGTGCAGGACCGCTTGGTTCAGCATTGCGCGTTCCCTATTTTGCTGCTGCTGCTTGGTATCACAACAAGCTTCCAAGAGATCTTCAACGTAAGGATTTGCTTGTTGTACTTGGCGAAGCAGAAGATTATGCTGTTAATGAACTGATGGCAGTTATCGCTAAAGGTGGATTCGTTTCAGAAAAAGAACGACAAAACGCCGCCAGAAAAATGGCTCGGTATGCAGGCATTTCTGAAGAAGCAATATTATCTTATAATTTGGAAGTTCCCACCTCTTTCTTTTGGAAAGAACTACTCAGAGAAGAAGGTTACACTGTTGGGCGGTTGGATTCACGGTATAGAGGAATTGATAAAACAAAGGCAGGTGTTAGACCTGATTTTAATTCTGAGCTGACTTCTTGGCTTCATTCTTTCACGCCGGCAATTAATTATTATTATAAAAATACCCTAAATTTTGATACAGATGTAAAATACAATATGTTTGGCCCAGTACATCCATGGGACAGGTCTGATAATAATACAGGTGAAAATCTTCGTCAGGCCATGGCACAGAACCCCTTCTTGCATACGATGATCCAGTCCGGGTACTATGATGGTGCGACACAATATTTTGAAGCTAAATATACAATGTGGCGTATTGATCCAAGCGGTCGGATGAAAGAACGTTTTAGCTTCAAAGGATATCGAAGTGGACACATGATGTATTTAAGAGCAGAAGATTTAAAAGAGTCAAATGAGGACATCAGAAAATTCATTGAAAAATCAACACCAAAAAATGGTGAGCCCGCTAAATATTAGGGGGACTTATTATATGAGACATCCCTCCAAACTTATTGTAATAACCGCCTTTTTCGGCACACTTTATTTTTCTGCCTGTGCTACTGCTTATGGTCCACGGAATGCACTAGGGGGATATGAAGAATCAAATGCGGGTAAAGACTTGATTGAAGTCAGATTTTATGGCAATCAGCACACAACTGCTGATAAGACAATACAATTGCTATTATACCGTTGTGCAGAATTAGCGATGGAACGAGGATTTGACTCTTTTGTTATAATCCAAGATCAAAGCTACTCTGATGATATTGTTCAAAATCCTACTATTAGAAAACCATTTGAAACACGGGAAACGATGTCTGCCGGTTTTCGAACAACTGTTTCTCCAGATCATACTAGGGCAACAACAGTAACAAATTGGGTTGGCGTTTATGTTATTGCTGTATTTAACCAAAATAATTCTTTCTATTCCCAATATAAGAGGAGTCGGTTTGATGCACAAAAAATCATAAATGATTTAAAATCAACACTTAATTAAAATATAATGGGTAGAAATACATTTTGTATAATCCTATTTTTATCCTTGCAATTTGTAGCATGTAATTCCGATAAAAACGGCTTAGAAGATACCCACTTAGGGGGTTGTATCCTCCTCAATCCAACCGGGGAGATACCAACCAATATTTATCACCAAACTGGTATTATTCAAACTGATGAGTTTCAACCCTTTACCAAAAAATTAATTGTATGTGGTATAACCTTAATTGCACGAGATGATATATCGGATGATTTTATACAGAAAGTGGCTGAAACCATCAAGGAGATATTTTCTCCTAATGAAGAAAATATTAATAAAAATTTGCAGGAAGATTTAATAAGAAATATGTATAAATATAGAACAGTGATTCCTTTGTTTAAGGGTGAAAACTTCGATTTTACTTCCGCCGACGAGAAATTATGGGATCGCACTACAATGGAAAACAGCATCTGTGATATAATTATGGAAGGTGTCCCTGGGCAGGTAACCGAGGTTGTTGAGCATATTTTGCATTTTGTGACTGATATTGGGATGCACTATACCTTTCCTGATGAATGGGGCATATCTAAATCCTCAAAACTATATGAATTGATGCAACAAGCGATTAATAATCAATATTACGATGTGGCTCAGTATTCTGATATCGATGACGATACAGATAGGTTACGGGTTTTACTGCAGGAATACGCTTATTGGATCATTTATACATCTTGGGACTTGAGAGAGCCCTATGGCCCACAAGGAGCTGAATGGTCTATAATGAGCAGTTCAGAATTAAATGATAAGCTACCCCAGTCATATCAACTATTCCAAAAAACAGTTCCAAAAGTCATGGCCCGGCCAAGCAAAGAAATGCTCAATTCTTTCATCAATTAATACTTTTGTCACGATTTTATCCGATTTGTAGAATAGGCCGAAAAAATCTTTCTTTATTGATAAAATGCTTCTTAATCGTTAATCTCTTGTAATATTCATTTAAGCTTGAAGGGAGACAAAAAATGACAAAAACATTAACACGCCGTGACTGGCTTAGACAGAGTGGTCTTGTCCTGGGTGGATCTATTGTTGCCGCTTCTGGTGCTTTGGCAAGACCCATTAAAGTTAACAATTATAAGAAAATTCGTACACCAATCCGTATGATGTTTAATGAGAATCCGTACGGCCCGTCAAAAATAGCACGCATGGTAATGACAAAAGCATTTGATGAAGGTAGTCTTTATGCCCACAATGGTGCATTAGTAGAGCTGAAAAAAATACTTGCCGATAAAGAGGGCGTCACTCCCGATCATATTATTATAGGCTCTGGTTCCCGTGAAGTACTTAATGTTACTGCGCTTCATTACCTTTATAATGGCGGCGAAGTTGTGGCGAATTATCCTGGTTATGAAACATTGAACCGTTACGCAGAAAGCCTTGGAGCAAAAGTTCATCGAATCCGCGTAAAAGAAGACATGACACCAAATTTGGTAAAGTTGGAACAGGCGGTTAATTCGAAAACAAAGCTAATTAACATATGTAATCCAAACAATCCTACTGGTGTTGCTATTGATGCAAAAACACTGGAATCATTCTGTAGAAAAATGGAATCAAAATCTCTTGTGTTTGTTGATGAAGCTTATAATGACTATGTGATGGATCCGGGCTATCGCTCTATGAATTATCTTGTGAAAGAAGGCCTAAATGTAATGGTCACCAGAACCTTTTCAAAAATCCACGCACTCGCGGGTATCCGTGTTGGTTATGGTGTTGCAAAACCAGAAATTATTCGAAACCTAGAATCCAAGATTACGGGAACAGTCAATATTTTGGGGCTCCGTGCTGCTATGGCGAGTTTGGATGATAAATCATTTCAGCAAACAAGTCGTGATAAGAATCTGGAATCAAAAGAGATTGTTTATGACATACTTGACAAAGCAGGAAGACAGTATGCTAAATCTGAAGGAAACTTCATATTTTTCCATACTGGAAAACCAATAGAGCAATTCAAAGCGAATATGGAACGCAAGGGAATTCTTGTTGGTCGCCCCTTTCCACCGTTTGATGATTGGTGCCGTCTTAGTATGGCAAGACCAAATGAAATGTACAAATTTAAAACAGCTTTTCAGGAAACAATGTCTTAAGGGGATGTTTTGCACTGCCCCGAATTATCACTATATAGGTGAGGTGGCGTATTTTGGCGCGAATCAAAATAAAAGATTACCCAAAAACCATTTTTTTATCTTTCCTTATATTGGGATCAATGTGTTTTTCTTCAGTGCTCGGACAAAATAAAAATATTTTGAGAAAATCTGTTCAAGATAGTGTCTATACTGAAACTCAGGCTAATCAAGGCTCTAAACTGTATAGAAAAGCTTGTGTAAGATGCCACCACCCACGCCAGTTTGTAGGCCCAGCTTATATGGATAGTTGGACAGGTGCTAGAGTCCACGATTTTTTAGAAGTAATTCGTCGAACCATGCCAACGGAGAATCCGGGTAGTATGAAACGGAAAGAATATGCAGAGATTGTTGCATTTTTGTTTCGGTTAAACTCGATACCATCGGGGAGTCGAGAAATGAGCAGTGATCCAATAGAGCTAAAACTAATTAAGATTGAAGGACCTTATAAAAGAGCACAACAGAGTAAAAAATCCAAAGACAAAGGATAATTCATATATGATAAATAGATTATATCAAAACGTAAAGCGAATCTGTTGGTTGCTCAATTTTTCAATAATTATTCTTGTCCCGCTGACAGGTCAGCATGGTGCTTCAAAGGGAGATTGGAGTTACTGGGGTGGTGACGCGGGAAGTACACGCTATTCTGCTTTGGATCAAATTAACGGTGAGAATGCGAAAGATTTGGAAATTGCATGGCGTTGGTATTCGGCAAATTATGGTCCAGTACCTGAATTTTATTTCAGAGCGACACCACTTGAGGTAAATGGTGTGATTTATACAGTCGCGGGTGAACGTCGTGCAGTGGTTGCCATTAATGCTGAAACAGCTGAGACGCTGTGGATGTGGCGCATGAAAAATAATCCGCGCTGGGAAAAATCACCTAGACGATTTTCAGGCCGGGGACTCGCATATGCGGAAATAGATGGCAAAGGGAAAATAATTGTTATTACACCCGGTTATTATATGGCTCTCATTGATGCGGAAACGGGACGTCCTATTTTGGAGTTTGGAGAGAATGGTATTGTTGATCTTCAGATCGGGCTGGGATATGATGTTGATCCGGTACATGGAATTGATCCAAAATATGGACTGATTACACATGGATCTCCACCAATCGTTGTCAATGATATCATTGTAGTGGGCAATGCACACGGACGTGGTTATTATCCTAAGCAAAAGGAAAATATTCCAGGGCATATCAGGGGATATAATATTCGCACAGGAAAACAAATGTGGATTTTTCATGTAATCCCTAAACCAGGAGAGTTTGGTCATGATACTTGGCAAGATGATTCCTGGAGATATACAGGGAATATTTCTTCTTGGGCACCTCTTAGCGCCGATCCAAAATTAAACATAGTTTATATTCCAACAGATTGCCCTACTGGAGATTACTATGGTGGACATCGTCATGGAGATAATTTATACGGTACAAGCTTAGTTGCGTTGGATGTAAAAACGGGTAAGAGGCTATGGCATCAGCAATTTGTTAAACATGATATATGGAATTATGATACCCCTACTGCACCTAATCTTTTGGATATTACAGTAAAAGGGAAAAGAATTCAGGCTATTGTTCAAGCAACAAAGCAAGGATGGGCGTACGTTTTCGATCGCAAGACAGGAAACCCGGTATGGCCATTTAAAGAGCAAAAGGTTCCCTCTTCTGATGTCCCAGGAGAAAAAACTTCCCCAACGCAACTTTTTCTTACTTGGCCCCCTCCTTTTGAATTACAAGGCATTACAGAGGATGATCTTATCAATTTCACACCAGAACTTCGTGCACAGGCGGTTGAACTAGCTTCTAAGTACCGCATGGGGCCTCTTTTTAATCCACCCTCTCTTGCTGAAGCACCAGATGGTACACAGGGGTCTTTTGTTATGCCGGGTGCCAATGGTGGAGCAAATGTACCAGGAGGTGCCGCAGTAGATCCGGAAACAGGAGTTTTTTATGTTGCCTCTGTAAAAGGGCATAGTGTAATACGGCTGGTGAATGACCCGGAAAAATCTAGTATGCGTTATATTTCGCTTGGTCCAGGTGGAATCAGAGGTCCACAAGGACTTCCGCTATTAAAACCTCCTTATGGCAGAATTGTTGCTATTGATATGAATACGGGTGAACATTTGTGGAATATACCAAATGGTGATACCCCAGAATCAGTAAAAGACCATCCTGCCTTAGAAGGTATAGAAATCCCAGTAACGGGAAAAAATGCCCATGCCGGCCTATTGGTGACAAAAACATTACTTTTCAGTGGTGAAGGTCGGGGCGGGGATCCTTGGTTCCGTGCGTATGATAAGAAAACTGGAAAAGTAGTAGCAGAAATTGAATTGCCAGCACAGACTAATCACCCGCCCATGACTTACATGCATAATGGTAAACAATACATTGTTATGCCAGTAGCTGCGCCTGGACATCCAGCCGAACTTGTAGCACTAGCACTACCAGATAAGGAGTAGATATGAAAACAAAACATTTCTTAATAAATATAATTATTATCCTTTTATTTTGCTCATTTAATACCATTGCCTTGGCCCAAAATAATGATGTGCGACTAAATAGAACGATCGAACTTTTAGCCCAAGGGGAACCAACCTTTGGTATTTTTTCAGGTGATAGATCTCTGAATAATGCCAGATCATTAGCACGGTCTAATCTTGATTTTGTTTTAATTGACATGGAACATGGGCCCTTGGATTTTGAAACACTTCGAATTTTTCTATTAAGCATGACTGACAAACGCTCTATCATGCAAAAAGGTAATCTCCAGGCCAATGTAACCCCTATTGTACGGCTACCTGTGAACGGAAGAGAAAATCTACAGTTCCTTACAAAGCAAGCGCTTGACATTGGATCCTTTGGTGTAATGTATCCATTTATTAGTACAAAAGAAGAAGCCCTGAATGCAGTTAGAGCTTCTCGCTATCCACAGAAAAAAGGTGCAACAGATTTTAATCCCCCAGGCCTGCGTGGGAGAGCACCAACTAATGCAGTATGGTACTGGGGGCTTACCAGTGGTGATTATGTGAGACGGGCTGATGTTTGGCCTCTTGATCCTAATGGTGAAATTCTAACGGTTATTCAGATTGAGAATCCAGAGGGTGTCAATAATATTGAGGAAATTATTTCAGTACCGGGCATTGGAGCAATTTTTGTTGGTCCAAGTGATCTAGGTATGACAATGGGCTATCCTGATAATCCAGGTGCTCCCGAGATAGAAGAAGCAATTCAGAAAGTACTAAAAGCCTGTAAAAAGAAAAACATCCCGGTTGGTATTACAACTGGATCTGGGAATGTTGAAAGACGTCTTAAAGAGGGCTTTCGTTTCGTAACTGTAGGTGGGGATGGTGGTATCAGCCCTGGTACGGCTACTACACTGCAGCGTGGCCGTGCTGCTAGTGGTAGGGAATAATTATTAGATGTATAAACTCTCTTTCATGAAAATTTTTTCTCGAATTTTTTTGGCTCTTATAATACTTGTTGCTATTCAATTAAGTGCCCAGCCGAATCCTTACAATACAGTTGAAGGTGTGTGGGGAAAACTTCCGAAAGGAAGAACTTGGGGTTCTACTAGTGCGGTTTTTCCCGCTACAGATGGCAGTGGCAATATTTGGGTAGCAGAGAGGTGTGGTACAAATAGTTGTGCTGGACGGGATGACGCACCTATTTTGCTGTTTAGCCAATCCGGAGAATTATTAAAAAGCTTTGGGGAGAATATTTTTGTTTGGCCTCATGGTATACACGTGGATAGCAATAATAATGTATGGATAACAGATGCTCGAGGTGAAAATGGTATTGGGCACCAAGTGCACAAATTTAGTCCTGAAGGTACACTGTTGATGAGCCTTGGGACGAAAGGAAAATCGGGAAAGGGGAAATATCAATTTAATGGCCCATCTGATGTTCTCGTTGCTCCTAATGGTGATATTTTTGTTGCAGATGGTCATGGTGCTGGGGGAAACAATCGGATTATAAAGTTTAATAGCAAAGGGAAATTCCTTAAGACTTGGGGAAAAACCGGAGTTGAATCTGGAGAATTTAGGGATCCACATGCCCTTGCCATGGACTCACAAGGTCGTCTTTTTGTAGGAGATCGTGGTAACAGCAGAACTCAATTATTCGATCAAGAAGGAAATTATATTGCTACTTGGACTCAATTTGGTCGCCCCAGTGGACTTTTCATTGATGCTAATGATATATTATACTCTGCTGATTCGGAATCCAACGCTACATGGGGTAATAATCCTGGATGGAAACGTGGTATTCGTATAGGAAGTGCCGTTGATGGATGGGTTACAGCTTTAATCCCGGATCCAGAACCAGATCCTGATAACGCCGGCACTACAGGCGCTGAGGGTGTTGCTGCTGATTCCCAAGGTAATATTTACGGTGCAGAAGTAGGCCCTCGAATGTTAAGGAAATATATAAAAAACTAAAATCAGCTATTTTTGTATTGATCATTAAATAAAAAGAAATAAAAGGAATATAATTATGAAACACGCTATTATTTTTTCATCATTATTTTTGATATCATCATGTGTTAAACCCGTAGCTTTGGATCATACGGTTCTTGATGACACTAAACGGCCGGAAGAAGAACAAGCACAAGACGATAGTAGAAAAGCTATCGATGTTTATACTTTCCTCGGTGTTCGGCCAGGCATGACAGTGGCAGATCTCTGGCCCGGCGGTGGTTATAATACCCACTTACTATCGCGACTCATGGGCAGTAATGGTAGGGTTTATTGTATGATGGGGTTTTATGGCAGTGGACGATATGATATGCTTGATAAAATTACAACACGCATAACCGAAGCAGAATTAAACAATGTAGAAGTATTTGACAAACCTTCAGATCTTCCACCCGGTAGCGTAGATGTTATGGTTTCCATCCGGAATTACCACGATGCCAAACCCCCTAGAGATCAATTGTTAAATGAACTTTATGATGCATTAAAACCTGGGGGAATCATTGGTATTGTCGATGTAGCAACAGATCATCCGGGTTGGGATGAAGACACTCATCGTTTAAATGAACAAGTAGTTATAGATGAGTTCACTGCTAATGGGTTTACGTTCGAGGGAAGTTCTGATATGCTTAGAAATCCAGATGATGATCATTCTATCCGGGGTTTTGATGAAGGACGCCACACGATGGACAGGTATCTGCTAAAATTTCGTAAGCAGAGTTAGTATAAAACTGTGTTAAAAAGGTAGAATAGTATCTTAATTCAATAATTCCTTAATCTTTTCTAATCCAGGTTTACCACGAGAAATACGGGCATGTCCCGGACGATAATTATCTTCTACTACTAACATTAAAAATTCCATGCTTTCGGATTTTAGCGCAGCTTTGCCAATGTCATCTGCATTTAATGTCATAGTGCCAATCCGGCTTACCAGATCAAAACGTATGTTATTTTTTCCATTAAAAGCTCGATAAATGATTTCTGTACATATTTGTTTAGAAGCATCATTGATGTCAAAGGAAAAATCATACTCGTTGCCCAAATAAGCGTGAGCTTCTTTTATTGCACTTTTCATTTCCTCCGGTTTTAGTAGCGGGCGGAAAACAACCATGCGATTTATTTTACTATCTAGAATATGATCAATAGTACCAGATACGACGCCTTCTGAAAGAGCCTCAATAATATCATCCTCTGGGCTGATCATGCTTCTTTGAGCAGGGGTAAGATTTAATGCATCCCAATCCTTGGTGCTCCAGCTATTTCGGGTTCCAACGTATATAATGGAGTGTGTAAAAACTCCTGGTAAGAAAATATTGCTCAAATATCCCTCGGAAAAGGTAAGTATAATATCGCCAGTCTTAAGCTGGGAGATTACTTGTTCTTTTTCCGCTTGTGAAAATGAAAGCGCTTCGTATACTGGTGATTTTAAATCACCGACCTGTGTCATTACAAAAGCTCTAATAGCTGCAAGTAGCCCACCGGTTGTTTCAATTAAACCATCAACCTTTTTTTTGATTTCGCTATGGCGTAAACGATTTTCGAGATCTGCAGACAATATTCTTGATTGTTTAAAAATGGTTTCTCTTAGCTTTGTATGTACTTGATGCAATTCTTCTAGTTCATCTAAAAAAACTTTATACATAGGATCATTATATAATCGATTGAGTGGTGTACCTGTAACGCGTAATTCCCGCATATATAGTTCTCTAGCAACATCCAGATCTTCAAGATTTTGTGGATTTGTCAGATTGGAAAAAACGTTATTAAAAGTTTCTTCGGGAATTTTGCTTCGATAATAAGATTCATTCAATTTATTAACCATTTGATCATCATTTAGATAGGTAGTGATGAGCAACCCACTGTATTTATATAATATAAGGGAAGCAGAGTAACCAATAACAAAAGCCTTCATATTATCTTGTGGATTTTCAGAGAAAGTTTGGTATCCCCGATATTTGTTAATGATCTCCCAAGTGGAGTTCCGTAAGATTAAGTAGCGAAACAACAAATTTTCAATCCGGTCATTTTCAGTGTTAGTTATATATCCTGTTTTATGACGGGTTGTTTCCTCCTGTTGCTTCATCATTTCGGAAAACATGGATTCAAAGGCGTTTTTGAAGATGGATAACTGCTTAATATCCTTTTGGAAACTTGGAGATTGGGCTGAAGGCAATGAGATAGAAAGCAATATAAAAATTGGAAAATAGATGAAAAATTTAGTTTGTTTGGTCATCATCTAATCAAAATAGTTTAATTTGATTGTTATAAAACGTATATCTATGAAATTAATGAAAGCTTAGTTTTTAGCATTTCATATTTCAATAATGTTGCTAATGAATTTGTTTAGTCAACTAATTTGTAAACTTTGTCTTTTCTACGTGCTTTATCTTTCACCTGAACACCAATACTGTCGCCTTTCTTGGCGCTCTCTACTGATTCGTGTTCTATCTGTAGTGATTTGACTTCAACTTTAGAATCTGTGGTATGTCCTTTAATGTGAATCTTATCACCTACATTTAATTTGCCGGCAGTAATTTCAATGGCAGCGACGGATATTTGACCAAAATATTTAGATACATACCCAATTTCCTGTTCTTTCATTGCTTACTCCAAATCTAATTTAGATGAATGTACTTATCCTTTAAGATAAAGTCAATTAAAGAGCTCAATTATATGTATTAGTTAGATTTTAAGGAAACTCCATTCTTTTGTAAATGGTACACGACTCATTAGTACCGACCCTTTTTTGGTAACCAATAAATTATCACTGGGATTAATTCCAACACCATTTTTTGAATCATATAAACCTGGTTCGACGCTGAACATCATCCCTTCTTTAATTGGTGTATGATCGCCTAAAGAAAGGTAGGGTGCTTGGTGTCCTTCAGAATTGAGACCTGTGCCATGTCCAGGCCGATGGTAGATATAGTCTTGCATCCCATTGGCCACCTGGTGTTTGTGAACCTTGTAAGCCACATCAGAACAAAGTGCGCCTGGTTTTGTTTCTTCAACCATAATCTGAACTGTTTCAGATACAACGGTCCACATTTTTTCTTGATGACGAGACACAGGAAAAATCTGATAATTACGATATGCTTCTCCACCACAACCACCGAGTTTAATATCAGTATTTACATAAACAGGTTGACCTTTTTTGACCGGATTGTAAAACAACTGGTTTGGGTGGGGATATGCTGTTGAAACACCCGCCCGTACATATTCAGAGGTTACTTCAACGCCAACAGCGCTATGAGGTTTCCCATCATACTTTATATCATTCATTAAAAGATTAATACCATATGCCTGTAACGCCTGTCCAATTTCAAAATCATTTGTATTGGTTCCGTTTTCAAGAATATAATCGCGTGCAAATGCATGAATCTTATCAAAATAACGGTATGCTCGCTGGGTAAGTGCTATCTCTTCTGAAGTTTTTATAACCCGCATATCAAGGCAAAGATTATTAATATTTACGAAACGAACCTTGGGGAGTTCTTTAGAGATTATTTTCAAATAATCTTCGCTAAAATTCATATCTGTAGCAATTAATTTGTCTGCATAACCGCGGTGTTTGAGTCGGCTGAGTAACCATCTGAAAAGATCAACCCTTTTCCCCTGTACAACCTTACCTTTGTTAGGGAATCCTCCATCTGCATGAGGATAGCAGAAATAATACTCGTTTTTTGTGCACCACCATGATGTGATCAAATCACGATCAATCCCAGGCGAATACCAATAAGCTGCATCTTTCTCTTTCACGGGGAAAAACACCCATGTTGAACGCTCACCACTACCCCGAAAACATCCGGAGAAATAGACCTTATTCACATCTTTCTCTAATAAAATAGCATCCACATTATCCGTCATAAGCTTTTCTTTTAATTGCTGAACTCTTGATTGATACCATGATAGTGGTAGTCGATCATAACCTTTCGGTGCGGGTTGAGGATGATTTCTGTTATTCACCAATAGCGCTTCTGATCCAGCTGAATATTTTGTCAGGGTATTGGCATTTAATTTTACAGTTGCAAGACCTAAGCTCATATTTCTTATAAATTTTCGTCTAGATAATTTCATTTGATATTCCTTTTTTAAAGATAGTTAGTTAGACTCAAAATAAATTTTATATTAAGAGCCAAAGCTTATTTAGTTTAAATAAGTAAGAAATGAATACTGTAATAAAAGAAAAATAATATAAATCAGGGCAACCCATTTACCATATGTTAATAATGTATTAATAGGTTTTATTAATTTTCTATATCGTGTCTTATTAGTAAAAAAATCTTTGTTAATATTCCCTTTTTCAGAAACAGTAGCTTTATATTGCCAAAGATTATACCCAAAAGTCTTAACTATATTTATTGGATCAATTTTAAACGATTCACTTTTGTACATAGCCGTATAATCTGCTTCACTTATTATATAATCACCACGGTCAATTACATTCATTATAATATTAGAGAAAATTGATGAAGGCATAATGCAAGGTTCTATACCAAGAATACGTCCCCCCCTTTTTAGTATACGACGGAACTCAGCAAATAATAGTTTGCATGTTTTGGAGTCAATGTGATGTAAGCATAATGAAATAAAAATAATATCATGTGAATTATCTTCAATTGGTAAACGATCACTTTCCGTATTAATAAGAGATATTGCCTGAAAATTATAATTGGGAAATGCGCGACATGATTCTGATACACGCGACTTATTGATTTCTAGTCCAATGTAGTCATCTGGGGAAAATAATCTTGAGTTCGTTCCAATTCCTGAACCAAAATCGATTACTTTTTCTCCTTTTGAATATAAATCCCCAATAAAATCAAATGTATGCTTGCCCTGTCGAGGAACAAACACATGTTTATATGCAAATGTTTCTAGTCGACTGAAAATACTCAAATAATTTCTCTTTTTATATAATAGTGATTAAACATAAAAATTAATGGACCTTAATCATGTTATGAATCATAAATATTTATTTTGCCCAATCAGGAAATTCTGACAATTCAATTCCAAAAATAAATTGGCCTATAAATATTATGGCGAGAGTGATAATAATAATACCTGAAATATTGAGCCATATTCCTGTTCGCGCCATGTCTTTAATATCTATTCGATTGGTTCCAAAAATGAGAGCATTTGGAGGAGTCGCGACGGGAATCATAAAAGCAAATGAACAAGCTATTGTTGCCGGAATCATAAAAAATAATGGGTTTACTTTTAGTTGTACAGCTATTGCGGCCAATATCGGTAGAAAAATTTCTGCAGACCCAGTATTCGAAGTTAGTTCGGTAAGAAAAACCAACATGGTAATAATTATCATTACCAAAATAACTGGGCTTACAGCTTCCAGACCCGCTAATTGTTTTCCGACCCAGTAAGATAAACCACTGTCTTTAAATCCTTGAGCTAGGGCAAATCCACCACCAAAAAGTAGTATGACATTCCATGGAAGTCGTGAAGCTGTTTCCCAATTCATTATTTTGTCTTTTGAATTTTGAGCAGGCCATATAAATAAAATTAGAGCTATGAATACTGCAACGGTTCCATCATTAATATAATTCGAATATGTAAATGGGCGTGACCATCCTGGAATAATAAAATTTCCCAATGTAATATCTGCTCGAAAAATCCAAAGAACAACTAATGTAATAAATGAAATGAATACAACACTTTCCTCATAAGATCTAGGGCCAAGAATTTTCAACTCTTTTTTAAAAATATCTGGCTCGATCTTAGACATTGGTAAATTTCGAAAATAGAATAATTTAATTACCCACCATACAACAAAAAGAAATACGAAGGATATAGGGAATGCAAAAAACATCCACTGGGCAAAACTGATTTCAGGTGCATTAGGAAACGTAATAGAAAAAATTCGGGCAAATGCTAAATTTGGTGGTGTACCTACAATAGTCGCGACTCCTCCAAGAGATGCGCTATATGCAATGCTTAAAAAAAGACCAGTAATAAATGGCTTTAAATTTTCATTATCAAATGAAGTTTCTAATTTGCTAACTACCGCTAATGCAATCGGTATCATCATCATTGTAGTGGCCGTGTTCGATATCCACATACTTAAAAAAGCAGTAGATAACATAAATCCAAATAAAATACTGGATGGATTACTTCCTACAATTAACAGAACGTTAATGGCTATTCTTTTATGCAGATTCCATCGTTCCATTGCCAATGCCATTATGAAACCGCCAATGAATAAAAATATAATATAATTATAATAAAGAGGAGCAACATCTTTGCCATCCATAATTCCAAAAACAGGGAAAAAAACTATTGGTAATAAAGAAGTTGCTGCGAGAGGAATCGCTTGAGTGATCCACCAAACTGCCATCCAGATTGCAATGGCTGCCATATAAGTAACTTTAGGGTTTTGAGGATCAAGATCAAAAAAAACAATTAAAAAAATTGCGAGGAGTGGACCGGATAAAAGAGGGAGTAATCTCATAGCTAGATAGATTAGCGCATTAAATATAATGCTTAAATATATATATAACACATTTTCAGTTTTATAGCTTGGTATTTTGTTTAAACATTGAGCTGCCCTAAGTTTTTTTACTCACACATAGGTAGACATACACTACTGTGTGTAAAATTTGCTATGAAAAATAAACCACTTATTTTCTTTTTACTTATCGCCGCCCTTTACGGGCAATGAGCGCTCTGA
>LULR01000140.1_pt1 | contig 22083 bp, 19 predicted proteins | sample 729471 | NCBI WGS metagenome assembly LULR01 (sample SAMN03860284, study PRJNA289734) | marine metagenome | biome: seawater column; feature: ocean; material: water; isolation source: Red Sea water column Station 108 - depth 500m | place: Saudi Arabia: Red Sea | collected 2011-10-15 | depth 500 m
ACTGATCAGAACATCATCGCCCCATGGCCCTGGCGCATTGTTTGGCAATGCGGTGATCGCATTAAAAGTTGCCATAGTCACTCCTTTTCTTTGATTGATGGTTTTGATCGTTGCTCGGGTTAACGTACTCCATTGATTTCTTCTTCAACGACGGTAAAATCGATTCCGGGATCCGTCACCTGAGGAAGAGTGTCTTCGTAACTGATTTCAAGAGTATTGGTTAAGTCGGTCATCGCATTTCTGTTTAATGGATTGTGGGTAGGAATAATCTTCAGTTTCTACTTTTATAGTTTCCTGCATACAACTATTTAGAAACTAGCCACTCACCAGGAGGGACTTTACCCTCATAAAGCTTATCCTGAAAACGCCGCATGCCTTTCAACCACCGATCCCGATCAATCCCTTTCCTTTTCACATACTCTGCTACTTCAGGGTGAGGTAACACTAAAAATCGTTCTTCTCTTAAGGCTTCGACAACAGCCTCTGCCACCTCGGCAGAACTGAGCACACCGTCTCCCGCAGCCATTTTCGCACCAGCAGCTACTGAACCTTCGCTTTTGTACATGTTCTTGTCGATATCAGTGGCCACTTCTTGCGGACAAAGCACGGAGACCCTGATCCCCTGGTTAGCATGGGTAATTTGCAACCATTCTGCTAAGCTGACTGCAGCTGCTTTGGTCACACTATAGTGCATCGACCCAATTTGAATGAGCAATCCTGCCGCGGAAGCGGTGTTGATGAGATAACCTTCGCCTCTCGCAATCATTCCCGGTAGGACGGCACGGGCCGCGTAAACATGAGCTTTGACGTGGACCCCCCACATGCGGTCCAGCGCTTCAATATCTCCTTCTAAACCTTCAAAACTGACATAACCTGCATTGGACACAAATAAATCGATCCGACCCTGTTCTTGTTCTACCTCAGCCACCAATGCCTTGATTGAAACTTCATCGCTAACATCCAGACAAACCCCTTTTCCTCCTACACGTTGAGCGACTTGTTTGACTTTTTTTTCATCCAGATCAGCAACCACGATGTGTTTTGCCCCATCTTGATGAAAACGTTCAGCCAAACCGGCTCCGATACCTGCAGCCCCGCCCGTAATAATGATAACTTTCCCTTCTATTTCCATAAATTATTTCCCTTAATAATAACAAGGAGTGATTTGAAGATGTTTCATCACTTCCTCAGTTCTTTGGAATTGCGAAGACCATCTTCGACCAATTTTTGTATTATGAAGGCATCATAAAAATCTGGTAAAAATAATTCCCCCTTATTTAATTGATCTGCCAACCTATCCAACTGAGCCATGTAAGCTGTCTGAGGAAGTGACTGGTCACCTGTTAGAAGTGGATCCCAATCGACATTACCTTGTCTCTCCAAACTATACCAATTTTTGATCCTTAGACTGTTTCGAGTTCCCCGTAACCTCCACTCAATGATGTCATTTAACTTTCCACCAACAAATCCGTTGATCGAAATTGGTATGTCATCGATAGTACAAATTCCCTGAAATAAAGTTTCAGCTGATTTTGGACTTGGACGACTTATCAACGGAGTCGCTACCCATTTCGGAATTCCTAAGAGTCGATAGCTCAAATAGAGAAAATGAGAGCCTACTTCTCTCATAAACCCTCCTTCTGAACTTTCGCCAAGCCATGTAGCTTCTGCTTGCCATTTTCTAGGCCAACAACTAAATGTTAGGCTGATTTCCACTCCAACAGGGTCACCAATTTCTCCTGAAGAAATATAATCTTTGGCAGCATCAGCGGCAGGGGCAGATGCATAGACAAAATTTACAGCATTAAACGTTTTGTTGAATTTAACGATTTCAATGAGTTCGTGGCTTTGATCCTCATCAATACCAAGGGGTTTCTCGCAGAAAATTTTAAGCTTTTTTTCTACAGCCCACTTTACATATTCAGCATGTGAGGCCGGTGGTGTTCCAACATAGAGAAGATCTAGTTTAGGATTGCTTAAAAGCTCTTCAGCCGTGGATACAACCTTTATTCCTTTACATTCATGTTTGAATTCAGATCTTTTATTCTCATTGACATCATATCCACCAATGACCCTGAATTTTGGATGAATCACCATATTCTTAGCCATTCTTTTCCCAATCACTCCCAATCCAATAATACCTACGTTTGTTGATTTCATGATGAACACTATTTTTGTGATTACCTTTTTTGCGCAGTTCTTAGCTTGTAATTCGCAGACAATTTATGAAAAAATTACGATCATTTAATTGGAGAAAAAAATGAACAACAAGTCAATTATGAAGTTTATTGACCTCAAGGGTGTTGGTGGCCCGGAGGTACTGGTCCCCCAACAACAAGAAATTCCCTCACCAGAAGAAGGTGAAGTGTTAATAAAAGTTGGGTCAGCAGGAATTAACCGTCCTGATGTTATGCAACGGGAAGGGAAATATGCTCCGCCTCCAGGTGCCTCAATAATACCTGGCCTTGAGGTATCCGGAACAGTCATGGAAATGGGCTCCGGAGTATCTGAGTACAAAATTGGAGATCATGTATGTGCTTTGGTCTCTGGTGGCGGTTATGCGGAGTATTGTTTAGCACCATCACCACAAACTCTCCCCTTTCCCGATGGAATTACAATGCTTGAAGCAGGGGGGATTCCTGAGACCTTTTTCACTGTCTGGACCAATGTCTTCCAACGCGGAAAGTTCAAGGCTGGAGACTCAATTCTTATTCATGGAGGTTCCAGTGGAATTGGAACCACAGCAATTCAGTTAGTGAGGGAGTTTGGGGCAAAAGAAATCTTTGTCACAGCGAGTAGCGAAGAAAAACTAAATGCTTGTAAGGATTTAGGAGCAACCCATTTGATCAATTACAAAAACGAAAACTTCGAAGCTGTCATTGCGGAACAAACAAGTGGTAGAGGAATCGATATCATTCTAGACATGGTTGGTGGTGACTATGTTCAGAAAAACATCAACTGCCTCTCGTTAGAGGGTCGATTGGTGCAAATTGCTTTTCAGCGCAGTCCTGTCAATGAATTGAATCTACTGCCGATGATGGTGAACCGCCTGACTATCACTGGATCGACCCTCAGGCCAAGAACTATTGATCAAAAAGGCGCTATTGCGATTAAGTTGAAAACTCATGTCTGGCCTCTACTTTCTTCTAGAAAAATCAAAGTCTTGATTGACTCCACTTTTCCCCTTGAGGAAGCTTCAAAGGCACATGCACTCATGGAAACTAGTAAACATATCGGAAAAATCCTGCTAACTACCGCACATCTTGAGTAATAAAGCTTAATTGTAAACCTTATCAGTTCTGAATTAAAATCCATTGACTTAGTTGAATTTTGAAATGATTTTGAAATTAATTCTTGACTCACAAAACAGATTGTGATAAAATCCCCCCTGAGTGCATAAGTGGAGCTTTTTGAGGTTCTGAGTTTATATTGAAGAGCATTCAGAGAAAACCTGAATAAGGATAAAGGTTTTTTGCTAATGAAAATTTTCAAATTTGGGGCCTGATAACCTATTGAAGGAGAAAACTAATGAATATTAGAAGGATAATAAAAAAAACTATATTGATTACTATTTGTCTTACAGTTGGCCTGTATACAACATTATTTGCTAAAAAGGAAATTCGTATCGGAGTTCTATACGACTACACAGGTCCACTAGCCGGTGCCGGTGGAGTTGCAGGCAGTGATGGAACGCAGATCGCCATTGATATGATCAATGAGCGGGGTGGAGTTGAGGGTTACACGATTGTCCCAGTTAAAGGTGACGCACAAAGTAAACCCGATATAGCTATTAGCGAAGCTGAGCGCCTGATCAATGTCGAGAATGTCGACATGCTTATAGGTTTCTATTCCAGTGCCCAATGCGTACCCGTTTCTGCGAAAGTCGACTCGATGAAGAAGTTTATGTGGATGACAATATGTATCTCTTCCGCGGTCTTCAAGGATCGGGATCTCAAATACGCATTTCGGCCTCAGGTGCACAGTGATCAGTTCGGCCAGACCGCCCCAGAGTTTCTTTCTTATTACGCACAGGAACGCTTTGGTAAGTCACCCCAAGATCTGAGGATCGCTATCATCCATGAAGACGGTCCATACGGTAGCGGTGTGGCGGGTTCCAACGAGGCAGCCGCAAATAAAAAAGGTATGAATGTAGTACTTAAGGAAGGCTATTCCGCAACGGCCCCAGACCTCTCCTCTATGGTCACCAAACTCAAACGTGCACGTCCAGATGTAATCCTACACACTGGCTACAACCCGGACATAACTCTTTTCCTCCGCCAGGCACGTGAGCAGGGTCTGCGGTACAAGGCACTGATTGGACACGGTGCCGGCTACAGCGACATAGACAAGCTGATGGGAACTTTCGGAGAAGGAGTGAATTTTACTTTCAACGTGGATCCTGTTGCCGGTCAATTGCTGGATTCTGCCTCCCTCGCACCAGGGGTGGGTGATTTAACGAAAGAAATGCTTCGGCGCTACCGAGCCCTGCGGGAAGTTGAAGAGGTCCGTTCCCACGTTTCGATGGGTTTCAACCATACCTGGATTTTGCTCAACGACGTGCTGCCACAAGCTATAAGTAAATATGGAGGATACGATGCGGAAGCATTGCGTAAAGCGGCGCTGGATCTAGACATCCCTGAGGGCGGCACAATTCAGGGTTACGGAGTAAAATTTTTCCCTCCTGGACACCAAATGGCCGGACAGAATATGCGCTCCTCACCGGTGATTATGCAATACGTTGGCGGAAAAACGAAGATTGCCTGGCCAAAAAGTATCCAAACCATCGATCCGGTTCTGCCACTACCGAAAGGACACCCCTACGCAGTGAGATAGGCTCACTCAACTTCGTCCATTCCTCCTCTCGTGCTGATTGTCAAAAAACTTAGCAAGCACTTCAAGGGATTCGTGGCTGTGGACAGCGTTTCTTTTGAAGTGCACGAAGGAGAACTTGTTGGGCTGATCGGGCCAAACGGTTCCGGGAAAAGTACTGTCTTCAACCTAATTTCGGGCAACCTAAGCCTTACTTCTGGATCAATCCGCTTCGACGGTCAAGAGCTTGCGGGTCTGCCTTCACATCGGGTCTGCCACCAAGGCATTGCTCGTACCTTCCAAATTCCTCGTCCTTTCAGAAAATTGGACCTGCTGGAAAACGTGGCAGTTTCCGCCTTTTTCGGCAGCGCAGTTCCAATCAGACGCGAAGAGGCGTGGAAGCGGGCAAAAGAAGCTCTTGGAATCGTTAAATTGAGTGGTGATTCCAACGTAGACGTGGCCAGATTGGGAGCATCTGGGCTGAAAAAGCTTGAACTTGCTCGTGCGTTGTCTACACGGCCACGGTTGCTACTGGCTGACGAAAGTCTCGGTGGACTGGATGAGACAGAAATGGAGCAGGCCGGTGAGATGCTGGAACATATCCGCTCTGAGATGGGTATAACCATCATTTGGGTCGAACACATTATGGGCATCCTGATGAAGGTGGTGGATCGAGTGATTGTGCTCGACCATGGAGAAAAGATCAGCGAAGGCCTGCCGAATGAGGTTGCAGATGACCCGAAAGTTATAGAGGTCTATCTTGGCGACAAAAATGAGGTCGGTCACAAAGCCGCAGACACAACAGTAGAAAGTCTCCAATCATCTGACTACATTTCCCGGAAGCAATGTTAGAACTGAACAACCTGACCGCAGGCTACGGATCCTTTCAGGCACTCTTCTCGGTCAACCTGGAGGTCAAAGATGGAGAGGCAATCGCTGTGATTGGACCGAATGGAGCTGGGAAAACCACCCTTCTTCGGACGATTTCTGGGATGCTTCCGGTTCAGTCGGGCAACCTCAGTATGGAAGGCACTTCACTGAAGGATGTCCCGCCCTATCGAATCATCGATCTCGGTATAGCCCATGTTCCAGAAAACCGCAGGCTTTTCCCGAGCATGAGCATCGAGGACAACCTTCGGATGGGAGCTTTCACTCCCAACGCACGCCCGCATTACGAAGAACGCCTTGATTTCATATTCAACCTCTTCCCAAGGCTAAAGGAACGTCGAAGTCAAATTGCAGGAACGCTTTCTGGTGGAGAACAACAAATGTGTGCAATCGGCCGTGCTTTGATGTCCAGCCCAAAGCTATTGTTGATGGACGAACCCTCTGCAGGACTGGCCCCGGTGATCGTAAATCAAGTGTTTCAACTTGTTCAACAGATTCGGGATCAAGGTTTAACTGTGCTCATTGTGGAACAGAACATTGAACAGGTGCTTCAGATTGTCGACCGGGCTTACCTGATGGAAGTGGGATCGATCAAAATTAGTGGCAAAGCCGGAGAACTGATTCAAAGCGAATCTCTACGCAAGGCTTACGTTGGATTATGATTAAACTCCAGACAAGGACTGAAATTGATTTTTGATATTTTTCTTGTTGAAGCCATCATCAACGGAATACTTTTTGGTGGTGTGTTGGCCCTGCTTGCCCTTGGACTAAACTTAGTTTTTGGCGTCGTTGATGTTGTCTGGATCTGCTACGCCGAACTGGTTATGGTTGGCATGTATTCTATATACTGGGGTAACAATCATTTTGGGTTACCTCTCGTGATCTGTGTGGTGATTGCCATTTTTGCTGTAGCTCTTCTGGGGTTCCTTATTCATTTCCTCGTGATTCGTCCAATTCTCGGTACCCCCCCCATCAATCAGCTTCTTGTGACGGGAGGACTGCTCTTTTTCATGCAGAGCTTAGCGACCCTGCTTTTTACAGGTGATTTTAGAAATCTTGGCCTCCACCTGCCGGTTCTCGAACTTGCAGAAATGTACATAAGTTTTTCCCGATTGATCGCCTTCGTCACTGCTCTGCTAGCGATGGTAGCTCTTTACATGTTTCTCAAGCGGACTTATCTCGGCGCTGCAATTCGAGCTATTTCACAGGACCGTGAGGTGGTAGTGCTAATGGGTGTCAACCCCCAGAGAGTCTATCTTGTAGCTTCCGCGCTTGGAGGTGGTTTGGCAGGTTTGGGAGCAGCATTGCTGATCCTTCAGTACGACGTGCACCCGTTGATCGGCATCTCATTTGGTCCGATCACCTTTATGATATGCGTACTTGGAGGGCTTGGCAACATGATCGGCGGATTTATTGCCGCCTTTGTTATGAGCCAGCTTATTTCCCTCGGTGGATTTTTTCTCGAAACTGAGTGGGGCTATGTGATTGCGTTCGTGTTCTTCATCATCATGATGTTCATTCGTCCTCAGGGATTATTCGGAAATCGCTCGTGACCCGTTTCAGCAAGTTCACGGCTCTGTTTCTTCTAGCTGCAGTTCCGTTTCTGGATCTACCAGACTACTACATGCATGTGCTGATCCTGATCTTGATCTGGGGCTTCGTTTATACGGGTTGGTCGATCATGGGTCGTTTCGGTCTTGTTTCCCTTGGACACGGAGCATTCCTTGGTATTGGAGGCTACACCGTAGGGATGTTGTGGAACTTTTATGGGATCACGCCCTGGCTTGGAATACCAATAGCCCTAATATTGGCAACTATTGTAGCCCTCATTGTTGGCTACCCGTGTTTCCAATTCCGGATCATCGGCCATTATTTTGCGCTGGTGACGCTCGCTCTTGCAGAGGTAGTTCGATTAGTGATCATTGGGATGCGAGACTACACCGGTGGCTCCCTTGGAATGACTCCGCAGCGATATGGAGAGGGGATGTCGGTGTATGCCTTCCAGTTTGTAGAAAAGGATTATTTCTACGTAATCGTACTGCTGAGCTGGGTTTTCGGTATATGGGTATGGAACCTTGTAGATGGCAGCATGGCCCGTTATTCAATGGAGGCTATTTCTGATGACGAAGATGCCTCAGCATCCGTCGGTATCAATGTCACCCGAGAGAAGCTAAAAATAACAATTCTCAGTGCATGGTTGACTGCTTTTGGAGGAGTGCTATATGGGCAATACCAAATGTATTTGAATCCAGATACCATCGCTGGAATCTCTGTTTCCCTGCAGATCGTATTTGCAAGCATTGTTGGAGGGATGTATGTGGCACTTGGACCAACAGTCGGGGCCGTGATCACTATTTTGCTCTCAGAAAGTCTAAGGATCTTGGTAGGAGTTGAACTCGCAGGTTTGGATGGTACTATCTATGGGATTATGCTGATTCTCTTCATCATATTTCTGCCAAGGGGTATCCTTGGTTCGGGGTGGGCCAAGCCCCTTGAAATCCTGAGATTTCCCAAGGACAAACCTGGTTGAAAATGTATCATCAATTTACAAAGGGTTACTTCAACGAATATTTACCTTTGCACATTCTCATATTACGCTCAGCCCGTTTTAATAAGTCGACTTCTCTTGGATCTGAATTATTTGAGGTTTCTTTTTCGTTTAGATTCAGAGAAGGAACTTCCCATTAATAATTACCCAGATAGTTGGAGACCACAATGTATGAAACCAAGGAGATGACCTCCGGTGGCTACCGCTACATTCCTTCAGTTTTCCAGTATTCCGGAGGTGTTAGTGCCATGTCAGGCCACGTGCTTCAAAGGGTACAGTTTTCAAAACCTCTACCAATGGATCGTGGGTTTGAGAAAATTCGGGAATACCTCATTTCCATTGACCGCCCCCTGCAGGCCTTCTGTGCCTGTGAGCTTCGCTCACCAGCACCTTTTACCGAAGATGAATTCCGCCGTTTCAACGAAATTTATGCCGGAACTCTTTCTGACTGGGGAATCCTGAAGGACGTAAGCAATCCGGTGGCACGGGCCAATGTTTGCCCAGACTTCGACAAGCCTAAAGAACCATCCTTCCATGCATTCACTCACACCTTGGAACTGCCCAATACAGGACCAACCTTTGTAATTTCAGGCAGTGGCGAGGTGCCTGAAGGCAAAGGTGGCTACCAGGATCATATCGTGGCAAGGAATGATATGAGTGCAAAGGGTCTGCTGGAAAAAGCCGAATGGGTACTTAGCGAAATGGAAAGGCGTCTGTCAGCTTTCGGCGCCGGCTGGGAGGACACAACTGCCGTACAGGTTTACACCGTGCATGACATTCATCATCTACTGGTAAGAAAATTTGCACCCAGAGGCATTCTGCGTAATGGTTTTGTGTGGCACCATAACCGACCCCCAGTGTTAGGGCTTGAATATGAAATGGATTGCCGATGCGTCTTAAACGAGCGGATTCTCGGCGTTTAATATGGAGGTCTATTTCATTGGTGTATTTCTACGATCAGCCAAGCCGCAGACGTGTATGGTCGAGAAACGACGGCATGCCGCCTATCTCAACAGGCCTGAAGGGTAGGGGAACCCGAAGACATAACCGGAGTGGCTGTATTTCTTGCTTCAGGAGCGTCAGACTTTGTAACCGGTAAATACATCCAGGTTGAAGGTGGAAGGAATGAAGGGGATATGGCATGGTCTTCTAAAACTTAAGGATTAGATATTATAGGTTGAATACAAATTAATATTTAAACCCTCAAAATGAGAATGTTATGATATATGTTCTTGCAAGCATTAAGGTCAGGCCTGGAAAAATTTCAGCTTTCCTTGAGCGTTTCAAGGCCAATGTTCCTAATGTAATAAATGAAGATGGATGCATTGAATATATTCCCACAATTGATTTAGATGCAAAGCTTAATCCGCAGGTTTTGGATGAAAACATTGTCACTATCATTGAAAAATGGAAAAGCATGGAACATCTGCAGACTCATCTAAAAGCGTCTCATATGCTTTCCTATCGTGAGGAGGTGAAGGATATGGTAGAGAATACTTCGTTGAAGGTGCTTATGGATGTGTGAAGGCTAAATAGCAGGAGTATTGAACTGAGGCACTGTGCCATCAACAACTTGCGCCTCACAGGCAACGACCATTTCACCATCATGGCCATCACCGGCAGCCGAACCACTTCAGTATTTCGGCGCCACAATGTAATTACCGAAGATTAACTCAAGAAAGTTATATGGAAACCTGAAGAATCCAGTGGTGTCCATATAGGTGTCCATCAGCCCCGAAAAACGGGTGAAATTGGGTGAAATCGGATGGAACTAAATGAGAGGCAGGAAGTCTAATTAACGCTTAAACTCTTTGATAATATTATATAAAATTAGTAATAATTAAGTTCCGTTAAATTAGGTGGGTGGTGGAGGTGGCGGGAATCGAACCTGCGCCACCAAAATCACTATAAATATATAATATTATTAAATAAAATTATACCATAAAAATATATAATGGGACAGGTTTAGACTGTTGAATTTTTTACTTCAAATATTTTTATCAAAATATTTATCAAAAGTTCATGAATGTCATTCTAATCCAGTGACCCCAAAGTTTCTAAAGATTTAGTAAGTTTTTCTGCAGCTTCTTCATTTCTTAGCATCTGCATTATCATAAATTTCTTTGCGCCACGTTCTCTGGCTCTCTCGAAATAATCTTTGGCCTTCTTTGTATTTCCATTTTCTAGTTCCATTGATGCATAAATCCAAAGTAATGGTCCCCACATATCCTTATTATTTATTTTATCTCCAAGAAATTTCTTGATTTCTTCCGTTTTACCCAGGATATACCAATTAGCAACTAAGATTGAGGTAATTAAATAAGTTCCGTCTAAGGGTTTGAGACGAAAAGCTTCTTTCAGATTTTTAATAGCTTTTTTGTGATCTCCACAAGCATGATAAATGAATCCAGCCATCGTAAAAATAGCTGCGTTAGTACCAATATCTAATGCCTTAGAAATATTTTGTGTAGCAATTTCACAGTCCTTTGATAAATGATCAAATTCTACGAGGGCTCTTAGGCCATAGTCTGTTTCATTTCCTCTGTTTTGTACAACAGAATTAGTTAAATAATCTAATTTTTTAATATCTTCTTTTTTTTCTTTAGAGAGTCCCAGCAACAATCGCTGATGGATATTCCATGCTTCCAAAGAATCAAGTGCATTTTTATTTGGATTTAATGATCTAAATTTTTCCAGAATCTCCAGGGTGTTCTCGTAACCTTCTTTATTATATTTACCCCATTCTTTATGAAAATTCAGAGACAATAGATATTGTTCAAAGGTCTCAAATTCTGACATCCATTGTTTTTCTTGCTGACCCCCCACTGCGGTAATCGAAAGTTGGCCCAGTATTTTATTCCCAATCTCATCTTGAACTTTAAAAATATCATCCAACAGAAAATCAACTTTTTCAGACCATACGACCTTACCCTGTGAAAGATCATTAAGTTCCACTGTCAGTCTTGTATTTTTTCCAAAGGATTGAACAGATCCCTGAATAGCATGTTTCACTCCGAAGTTTGCTACAATTTCATTATCAGGTATATTGTTTTCAAGAATGTGAAAGCTTGTACTGCTTGATAACACGGAAATCCCTTTGTATCTGGATAAACTGGAGATAAGGCTTTCAGTTATGGCATTACTGACCGAAGTGTCTTCACTTCCTAAATTCTTAAAAGGTTTAACTAGAATTATAGGTAAGTTATCCCTTGCAACCTTCTTTTCTTCTTTAGACGGCTTAATTAGAGCATTGTTATAGTAAGCATAGCCACCAATGCCCAGGAGAAGAATTCCAACACTTGCCGCGATAAGGGGTACTTTTGATTTAGATTTAGTTTTTACAGTTCGTTTGTGTGAATCATCTATAACAACATCAAAAGCATGAAATTTATTATCCTTCACAGTTTGTTCACCCAGATCATTAAATAAGAAGTCCATCTTTTTATTAATAAATTCATGAACACTCCTTGAAAGACAGACCCCATTTGGTTGTGCAAGAGCTTCTAGTCGAGCAGCAATGTTGACCCCATCACCATATAGATTATCTCCTTCTACAACGACGTCTCCCATATTAATGCCAATACGAAATTCCATCTTTAGATCGGTTGTCTCTGACTCGTTTCTTTCCTTCATGAGCCTCTGGAATTCTGTTGCACAGATAACTGCAGATACAGCACTTGAAAATTCGGCTAGCACAGAGTCACCTGCAGTATTAAAAATTCTGCCGTCGTGTTCTAAAAAAAGATCCTCAAGAATTTTCTTGCAGGCCCTGAAATTCTTAATGGTCTGCTCCTCATTGACCTCAACAGATTTGCTGTAACCGACAACATCAGTTGCAAAGATTACCGCAATCTTTCGTTCGATCTCTTTATTAGCCATTTAAGGTCTTACTGAAAAGAAAATAAATATTTGATTAATTTAAGCTATTGAATATAACAAATTTTATCTAAATTCAAGATAAAGACTACAAAATCAAAATAGGACATCAAAGCGGGCAAATCTCAGTATAAATAGCAAACATTGATTTTACATTGAATAACTATATATTAAATCATAAAGCCATTTACTATTGCGAACCGCACTTTTTTTGATGGCAAACTACAACATTAGAATCTATTTAAATTTTTTCCTCTACCGAAAAAGAGAATCAAGGGGGGTAAAATCCGTTAGCGCAATATATAAAAGGCTCTCAGATTTTTTTTGTTTTGAGATATTTAAATTTAATAAATGATTCAAAGCAGTAAAGATTTATCGCCATAATAGTGGCGTGCAATATCAGGATAACTTCTTACCCACCGGCGCCAATATTTTTTACCTACGCTGGTAGGCTTCGAAACGCTTTGCATGTTTTTTACCCCACTTGCCATCTCAGCTACCGAAGGCATTAAGCCAGCACTACTATGTACCTTACTTGCTTTAACCCTTTCTTTTAACTTACCGGCTATTGGCAACGGAGATATGTTGGCACGTAAATCTGGATGATCAAAGAATGCAGAAGAATAGCGTACCTGGTCAGACACATTTCGAACACGATGGGGGGCAGCAACAAAATAGTTAGCGCTCATCATCTGCATAAGCTCACCTATATTTACCACCAAACTATCAGATACCGGGTCTACTGCCATCCACTCACCAGTAGTGGACTTGGCCTCAAGACCTGGTAAACAGTCTTGTAAAAGTATGGTAATAAAACCTGAATCTTTGTGCTCGCCAACTCCCATGCTACCTGGCCGTGTTTGGGGATAACAAATTAACTTGGTATAAGGTGCAGGCTTTTCACCAAATATTGACTCGATACAATTTTGCTCAAGGCCCAACGAGAGGGACATCATGCCAAGCAGTTGACGAGATAACTTTGAAATTGCGGCAATATATTCAAGAACTGTGTTGCGAAAACCCGGCAGTAGCTCTTCCTGCAGCCATTGATTTGGACCCAATAAAGCGAGGTAATAGGGCTCAGCCGGTTCAATGGCCAATTGTTCCAGACCGATATCAACTTGCTCTCGGTAGTCAATTTGATTGTTGGTTAATTCCGAACCCAGGCTTTCCCAGCCTCTAAAATGACGGGAATGCTTTTTGTGGATGGTCATCTTCACGTCCTCTGGAAGAGCGAAGAACGACTTCAGCACAGACATATATCGTCGACAGAGGTCGCTATCTATCTGGTGATTAACTACGTAGAAAAAACCAGTCTCATGACATATCCTACCGATCGTGTCTGCCAGCTGGCGGCGATCCCTTTGGTCGTTACAAAACCATGGCGACAAGTCAACTATGGGTATGTTGGGCGTTGAATTCATCGGAGGATAGATAGCATGCTGGTGGAGGTGGCGTCCACCACTTATGTTGATATTATTGAAGAATTTTATAACTCAGCGATTTTTACCACCAAATTTACCACCAAATGATCGGCTTTAGACAAGCAGATATTCTATAGTATGCTCTCATTGCTTGTTTTAGCGAGTGCGCAGTACTTGTTTTTTTAAATTTTCATTCATTTCCTTATAAGTTGGTTCTACCCAACTATAATCCCAAAATAAAACACCAATTCCAGACCACTCTTCACGATTAGTAACTCGTGTTCCCTCTTGAACAGGATCTAAAAACCAATTGTGATTAACATTTAAAATACCCCAGATGCCCCCTTGTTGATTCAGTTGTTTGTCTTCTACGAATTTTACAACTTTCATTTCAGTCTCTATAGGATCTTGACCTCGTTGGGTATATAGCCAAGTAAGAATTTCTCCTTCTTCTACTTGTTCAAGTCTACCTTTTAAGGGTACAAAGACTGGATTCCATTCTTTGTATCCATCAGTATCAATTAGTACAGCCCAAATTTTGTCAGGTGAAGCTGGAATAATTATTTCAGTTTGTCTTGAAGCACAACCCAGCAGGGTTGTAGATAAAATTATTAAAGCTACATTGATAAGAATTTTTTTTGCTAAATTTTTATTTTGAATTTGCATTTTCTTTAGTTGGGCAAGGATTATTAGGATTTAGTGGGAAGGTAAAAAATTAAGTGATAGCGGAGAGAGGCGTCCACATATACTTATATTATTGAAGAACTTCCTCTCTCTGACATTTTTACCACCAAATGATCTGCTTAGAAAAGATGATCTGTAGTGATTTTTCTTTCGGGCAATTAATACCCAGGATGTGACCTAAGCTATATTAGTTCAGTTTTGAACGTGACCAGAAACTAAGGACGGCTAATGCTCCCGTGGCTATAACTGGGGGCACGAGCAACGGAAGACCACGACCGGGACCTTCCAATATAATTATGACAGCACACATAACAGCAAAACCGATAGAAACACCCAAAAGAATTGCCTTTTGATCATCCACTTTCTCAACGTTTCTGGATTGAAATAAAAGACACAAAACGATGAATAACATACCGGCCATAACATATCGTTGAGTTATTCCTACTTCCAAAGCTAAACCTTCTGCATCAGGGTATGTCCCTAAAATAAAAAAATGTGGTACAGCAAGAAAAGCAAGCCCAAAAACTAGAGGTATTATTGCTGCTACAGTCATCATTATTTTATATGGCATATAAACTCCTTAATAAGGGTTATGGTTAAAAATGAGCATCTTAAATCTCATTTCATGTATGTCAAGGACTTTTGATCTGGATAAATCCATACCAAGCGCAGAACAGAATTTTACTGTAAAAATTTTCTGTTCCACGCCTTCGCACTAATGTTAAAAGATACTTTGCCAAATGCTCTATTGGAGATTTTGCTGCCATCACCCAACTGGCTTTCGGATGGTCCGTATCATACTTTGTAGACATTCCTGACGTTTTTTCGTTGATCGGAAACGGCAGAATCATAAGGTGAGGTGTCATGCGTACTACTTTGGCCCCGGACTTGGCGACAGTTACCTCAAACTTCGTTCCTGAACCAATGTCCAACATACCTCCTGTAACAGGCATTCCGGCCAGCATCCAGCACAGACCAGGTTCGGTCGGATAGGGAGTTGAGGGTTTCATAGGGTTTTTTTGCGATAAGAAGTGCCGCATAAATTTCCAGGCATTTTGATCAACGCACATTGGATCCGGGTATGGAAGGGGAGGTCTGCCAAGACGTGTTGAGAAGAAACCGCTGGCAAGGCAGACGTAAGAACCCTTTCCACTACGAAGCAGTATCATCTGTCTATTCGTGTCCCAGGCATATATGGTTGCATCCTTTGTTACTATTGGTGGTGCAGCTGTCAGAGCGTCTGCAATCATTTTTGCTTTCCACTCATCACTTCCCGAAAAAGCAGAAGTGGCCGATAATGTCAAAATTGAGAAAAATATTGATGTGTAAGTGATTAAATTTCTAAGCATATTTACCTCTTTATAAAAATGTTTATAAAATGTTCGTGACTTTATTAACGGTCATTGTAATTTAAAAGTTTTCAGATAACAAGCATAAAGAGATAAGGTTTAATTTGAACCTTCTGCTCTAATTACACCGTCATGTTTATGTTCAAGCGTTATCCCCAAGTCTTCAGAGGATTCTTTTCTGTAAGCTTCAATCCTGGCCCTATGGTTGTCAAAAGCTTCTTTACTTGGAGGTGTCTGACTGTGATGAGTTAGAAGATTCTGGAATGAAGGACATCTAAAAAGCTTGAAGAAATCTAATTTATATGATTTATTATATATATAATCAAATAAGGATTCTATGAAACAAGTTCAATTATCTGACAGACAGAGCAGCTTTATCTTCTACCTCGTCCATCCGGGTGGGGTTGGGATGTCCCTACTTGGAATGGGTTGTGGGTCCTGTATTAGAAAGGAGGAATATTAAATGGTAAAAGAAGAAAAGAATCCTGAAAAAAAGAAAATGACCTGTATGGACTATGGAAACATTATCATTAGATATGCAAATGAGTCAGGTGGGATTGATAAAGAAGAACTCATCCTGGCAGGTAAACTATTGGGCAGGGGTCATCCAAAAGTATTTGCAGAATTTCTGGATTCAATGGACACTGCCCCAAGAGAATTGGTGTTCCAAATCTTAAAAGATTATAAGAACAGTGTCTGACTGTGAAGAACTAGTGGAGTCATCTGAAGGTAGTTCCAGGCAGAATCAATAACTTCTGATGAAATAATAGGGGCATTCGAAATTTCAACCATACACAATGGTCATCCGAGCTATTTTTCTGGCATTCCAAGTAACATTAAAGTTTCAATATAATCCTGAAAAAATTCTTCATTTTCTTTGCCCACAAAATTAGATTTTTTGATGCCTTGCTTAGAAATTGGATTTTCCATTTTGGCTTGTTGGCCGAAGTATTCGAGAGCTAAGTTTTGCTCACCTTCCTTAGTTGCAATATAAGCTAACATCATTAGCCACATTTCGTTGATGCCTTCCTCAGAAAAATTCTCATTGATTTGAGATTTTATAAAAGCCTTAGCAGTTGAAAAATCAGTATTCTTTTCTTCAAAAGTTTTCATTAGGAACGTTACAGCATAAGCCTTGTTCATCCAAAGACCAATGTGTGGAGACATCTTGAGTGCTTTTGCATAAAGTTTGAGCGATTTTTTATATTCTCCACAATTTCTAGCTCTACTAGCGATCATTTCAATATTAGAAGCGTCAGTCGATATCTGTTCTAGCTTCTCCAATCGTCCACAAGCAGTTTCAAGATCACCTAGGTATTGACTTTCAAGCAAGGCAGCTAAATTAGAAGCATAAGCGTATTCAGGATCTTTTTTAACTACATTTAAGGTCAGCCGATGGGCTTCATTTGCATCCGTTTCTATATTTTCTGAAAGCCCTAGCCATATTCTAAGCATATAAAACCAAGCTTCATCCATATCCAGATAAATATTGTTTGGTTCAAGTTCTCTGTTTAAATTAAGTAATCTTTCATACTCATAATAACCCTCTACTGTGAAACTATCAAAAGCCACCCTTCCTTTAAGCCTGTTGATATGAACCTCTGGCAAAAATTTTCTTTTCGAGTGTGTATCTCCTACAGTCAAAGATAGAACCCCAGGAATTATGTTTTCTAAAATAGAATTACTTAAAGAATCTTGAACTTCAAAAATATCTTGATCCCTGTAATCAAAGATTTCAGACCATATGACTTCATTCTTTTTTAAATCAGTTAACAGGACATTAATTCTAGTTTTTGTCTCTACGACCTGGATAGTCCCCTCCAACATAAATTGAATACCATATTTTTCTTTTAGTTGAGTGTTTGTAACATTTTTTGTTCGTAAAAATTCTGCTGTACTCTTATCAAGAACAAAAAGTTTGTCAATTTTGGACAAAGTGGTAGCTATGTGGCTACTAATTCCACTGGATAAATATTGATTATCATTGTTCCCTGATTGATTTTCAAAAGGAAATATTAGTAGAGATAATTTTTCTGAATCAAGAATAATTTCTTCCTTAATTTCAGAATTTTGAGACTTTATATTAAAGTAAAATATACTACCTAATACTATTAACAGTACAGTTATAATACCAGCATAGAATGGCATTCGTGAGGATGATTTGGGTTGAATGATTCTTTTATGTGATGGATCTATAAGTACATCAATTGCATGAAGGACTGTGTTCTTGACTTTCTGTTCTCCTAGATCGTGAAATTCAAAATCTGTTTTCTTATTAACTATTTCATGAACATTTCTTGACAGGCAGATCCCCCCAGGCTGGGCCAGGGCCTCTAGTCGAGCAGCAACATTGACACCTTCTCCATAAAGATTTTCACCCTCAATAACGACATCCCCAAAGTTTATTCCTACCCTGAACTGCATCTTCTCCTCTTCACCGACAGAATTGTAGCGTTCCTTGATTGTCTTTTGAAACTCTGAGGCGCAGATCACAGCCTCAACAGCACTTTGAAACTCTGCAAGGACAGAATCTCCGGCAGTGTTGAAAATTCTTCCATGATATTCCTTTATCAGACCTTCAATAATGTTCCGGCAAGACTTAAGGTTTTTGAGTGTCTGGTCCTCATTTTTTTCCATCATGGTACTATAACCCACAACATCTGTCGCAAAGATTACAGCAACCTTTCTTTCTGATTTTGACTCTGACATGGCTAAAACTTTGATAAAATTCTTGAAGAGTATTCCCGATCTGATTTAGTTTTTGATGTTAGTCCATCAATTATCGGTAAATCAACAGATATATCTAACATCAATCAGTAGATTTTACAAGAATGTGGGGATTTTACTTGGAGGGTGTCTGACTGTGAAGAATTAGTGTTGGTCAGTCTCAGGGAATGATTGTGTATTCTGTAAATGTTTTAATCTTCTGGGTTCCAGCCCGCCTTGATGAGTCCCTCGATGATGGGGTCAGCCAGCGTGGAGTTGGGGACGAAGATGCTACGGTAGTCGTCACGGGTCTTGAGGTTGGGACGTAGGGCAAGGTATTGCTCCAGCGTGGTCTTGGCCTCAGGTCGCTGCAAGTGCCCCAGCACCGCCGTATGGAACCCCAAATGATGTCCTGCATCCGGATCCCGGAGCAATGCCTTTTCTATTGCCTCAAGCGCCTCTTCGTATTTCCCCTGTCCTAGGAATGCAAAGTAAAGCAACCCAAGAAAGTCGCTCAAATCCGGGTCCGCTGGGCTTAGTTCCAAAGTCTTGAGAGCAGAATTTTCTCCTTGTTGATATTCTCCTGAATGAACCTGAGCCAATCCAAGCCAATAGTGACTCAGAGCAAAACTGGGATTGAACTGTAGCGCACGCTGGGCATGATCAAGTGCCGCGTGATGTTTTCCGCGAAAGAAGTGGACAATTGAAATGCCAAGCAGGGCCAGCGGATTTTCCACGTTCAGACTCTCGGCCTTGCGTCCATGAGCAAGCATCTCATCCAGTGTTTTATCTACGTCTTTCGTGATGCGTTGGACTAAATGCGCATCGCCAAAAATAGCAAGATATGCATGTGCATCCGAGAGAGTCGGGTCCAACTCAATAGCCTTCTCGAAGTGTTGCCGCGCCTGTGTGAGTCCGGAGTCTTCATAGTCGGTACGCTGACGTTCGTAATAACAGCGAATCCCTTGCAGGTACTCCTCCCACGCGCTGAGGTTTTCCGGTCGCTTGCGGGTCAACCGCTTCTGCTCGTGGCCTGTTACCGAAGGGGCCACCCTGCGGGCAATTGCCTCGGAAACCTCGTCCTGTACGTCAAAGATGTCCTCCAGAGTGCGGTCCCACTTTTCCGACCAGAGGTGGTGGTCCTCATCCGCGTCAATTAACTGTGCAGTGATGCGTACACGGTTACCCCCCTTCCGGACGCTGCCCTCCACGATGTAACGCGCGCCGAGTTCATTTGCGACCTGCTTGATGTTTTTCGACTGCCCCCGGAAGGTGAAGCTTGAGTTTCGAGAAATTACGGGAAAGGTACGCCAGAGCGATAGATTGGTGATGATATCCTCGGTGATTCCGTCCGCGAAATACTCCTGTTCCGGATCGCCACCCATGTTTGTGAATGGTAAAACAGCTATTGCAGGTGGAATCTCGACATAATCTTGATCTGAAGTAGAACCTTTATCTTCTGCTGAAGTTTCAATGGTGGGCTCAGACTCGGAACTAGCTTCTGTTTTAGGAAGAGAGGAAACTTCAATTTTATAGGTTGGAACTGGATTGGTAATGTTTTTCATTTCCTGCTCTCCAGTGCTGACAAAGCTCATGTCAAGTTTTCGGCATACCTCATCATGAAACTTTCCTGAAAGTGTGATTCCTCCCGGTTCAGCTGAAGCTTCAAGTCGAGCAGCAACATTAACTCCGTCACCATAAAGGTTTTCTCCTTCTATAATTACATCCCCAAGATTTAAACCAACACGAAACAGCATCTGGTCCTCATCTGAAACACCTTCGTTTCGGTCTCTTAGATTCCTTTGAAACTCTGTAGCAGCTACCACTGCGTCTACTGGACTGGCAAACTCAGCTATGATTGAATCACCTGCACTGCCAAAAATTCGACCATGGTTTAACTTGATCGCCTCATCTGTAAGAGAGCGGCAAGCCTTCAAATTCTTGAGGGTTCTATCTTCATTCTCACCCATCAATTTGCTGAAACCGACTACGTCGGCGGCCAGAATTGCTGCAAGTTTACGTCTAGGACCGGACTCTGCCATATTAATATTTATCAGAAATAGGAGCTAAAAAATAAAAAACTCACCCTCTTAATGTAATAGAAAGTGTTTATTTTTACAATGGTTGTCTACGTCAATTTAATACATAACATCAATTTACAGATTTTACAATAATGGAAAAGGTTGTGAAGGTTTGTCAAGACTTTTTATCTGATTTAGAGGGGTATTTTACAAGAATATTGGATTTTACTAGGAGAGTTGTCTGACTGTGAAAAATTAGTGGGGGTTACTCGCAGGAGGTTGTAGCTACTGAATAGTACTGAATTTCAGGGCTGATAGTCACCTATATGGACACCCAATAATTTACATCGTGCTCCAAATATCTCATTTGATCAGCACTAAATAGTAAAAGATAAGTAACCGTAATTTTTGAGGTTTATTTTTTGACTTCAAGAGTTACCTTACCCATTGCTTTTCGCTCTTTAAATATATTGAAAGCAGAAACAAAATCATGCATTTTAAAAGATTGATTCACGGCAGGCTTGATTTTGCCCTGTTTAAAGAATTCAAATAATTCGTCCATATTAGTTTCATACGCCTCTGGTTCCTCAGTCGCAAATCGCCCCATAAACACTCCTATCATTGAAGCTCCTTTCAGCAATGCAAGGTTGGCTTTATATTCAGGAATTCTCCCGCTTGCGAATCCAACAACTAACAATCGGCCATTCCAATTGATGCATCTTGTTGCCTGGTCAAAGAGATCACCTCCCACAGGGTCATAAATAACATCGGCTCCTTTACCTTTAGTCAACTCTTTAATTTTTGTTTTTAAATCCCCGTCGCTGTAGTTGACAAGTAAATCAGCACCAGCTTTTTTAGCAAACTGCAACTTTTCTTCAGAACTAGCTCCTGCAATCACTTGAGCTCCCATCAACTTTCCTAATTCAACAGCCGTTACACCAACCCCACCGCTGGCACCAAGGACTAAAAGTGTTTCTCCTGGCTTTAAATTAGCTCGCTGTTTTAATGCATAGTATGAAGTGGTATAAACCATAGGGAATCCGGATGCAGTTTGAAAGCTCATACTGTCAGGTATTTTTCTCAAACCACTCACTGGGACACATACTTGCTCTGCCATGGCACCAATTCCCGGAGTTGCCATAACACGGTCGCCTTTATCAAACCCTTTAACATTTGGACCTAATTCTTTAATAGTCCCTCCTGCCTCCGATCCGGGTGTGAATGGGAAAGGATACTCCCACTGGTATTTTCCTTCAATCTGTAAAGTGTCAGGGAAATTTAATGCAGCAGCATACACCTCAACCAGTGCTTCTCCCTCTCCAGGTTTTAAATCTTCTCCCTCTTTAAGTACCAGGTTTTCTGGGGGACCAAAAGATTTGCACAAAATTGCTTTCATAATGATTCCTTCAATGTATCAAAATTAATTGTTTAGCAGCGATTGGGCAATACAAAGGCATGGTCCTAGTTTGAATCGAGAATAGTCATTGGACATATATGCCGCTCCTTTTTCACCACTGCTCTTCACACGTTTTAATTTTCTTAAGTCTCATTCCCTCTAAACGTATTCAAAGTAGGCGTGGGAGACAACGGTTTTTTCTCCAACCGCCGCTTCGAACAGCACGCGACCAGGCCCGTCTTTCCAGACCCTGAGGACAAGCTTGTCGTTGAGAAACACTGGAGACGAGAAACGGACCCTGATCTTTTTGAACCTTTTTGCGTCGTTGTCACAAAGTGCAGCCAGCAACAACTGGGCGCAGTGTCCGAAGGTACATAATCCA
>LULR01000120.1_pt1 | contig 21572 bp, 23 predicted proteins | sample 729471 | NCBI WGS metagenome assembly LULR01 (sample SAMN03860284, study PRJNA289734) | marine metagenome | biome: seawater column; feature: ocean; material: water; isolation source: Red Sea water column Station 108 - depth 500m | place: Saudi Arabia: Red Sea | collected 2011-10-15 | depth 500 m
TGTTAAAAACTGGCTGCGTATTTACAGCAGGTCAACTAGCAACACAATACTTACAATGCTAGTTTTACTGATTTGATTCATACAGCAACGTATGCAACTAATCCTGAATTAATTAATGTTTCTGGTGTAAATACTAGAGAATGTCTGGTCGAATTCCCATTAACACTTAAAGTGAACAAATAGAAAGAAAGAGCGATTTTGTCGGATAAAGAGGAAATCCTGAAAGTGATTCAAACTTTTTTTGAGGTAGGTAAAACAAAGGATTTCTCAGCGCTAAGAGATATTCAAATTAATTCAGAAGAATTTTCTAGTTTAAGTGATGTTCCGCCATACAGTTTAAAAAATTACTCCGAATCAATTGCGCTTGAAGAATTAAGATTCTCAAGTATTTCAGACTATGACTATGAAATAAAAAATGAAAAAACTAGTATTTTCGGAACTGCAGGAATTGTCACGTTTGAATTAAATCAAAAGGGTATGTTAGTAGACAATAAAGCTTACACCGGTCAACATATCACAATCAATGGTAGAGCAACATTTGTTTTAATTAAAGAAAACAAATGGAAAATTGTACATTACCATCTGGATAAAATTTCTAATTAATTATATTATTTTTCTGTTTTTGGTTTAGGCTGACAAAATTTTTTGTACAATTCATAGGCTTCGTCAACATTTACATTTCCATGTACAATAGCACGGACTGCACGGATCATAGGAACCGGGTTTTCAGATTGCCAAATATTTCGTCCCATATCTACTCCTACAGCTCCACCTTGAATTGAATTATATGTTAATTCAAGCGCATCGCGTTCCGCTATTTTTTTTCCGCCAGCAACAATTATTGGTACAGGACATGATTCCACAACCTTTTCAAAATTTTCACAGTAATACGTCTTAACAATATGTGCTCCTTGCTCAGCTGCAATTCTACATGCTAATGATAGATAACGTGCATCTTTTTGCCCAATTTCTTTTCCAACAGCAGTAACAGCAAGAACTGGAATGTCATATTCAACCGCCTCATTAACTAATTTACCAAGATTAACAATTGTTTGTTGTTCATATTTTGAACCTACAAACACTGACATGGCTAACGCAGAAGCATTCAATTTAATGGCATCTTTAATGCTTACAGTGATCTGTTCGTTTGACAAGTCCTCTCCGATAATACTAGATCCGCCAGATACTCTTAGTACAATTGGTACAGAAGATTTTGAATCGACAGATGTTCTTTGTACACCTCTAGTAAGCATTATTGAATCACAATACTTGAGGATTGGTGTAATTGTTTTTTTAGGAATTTCTAATTTTTCAGTAGGGCCAAGGAAATAACCATGGTCAACAGCTAACATTAATGCGCGATTATCATTTGGCTTAATAATACGTGATATTCGATTTTGTAATCCCCAATCCATTTTACTTCGATTTCACAAAAAACAATTTGCCCTCTTAAGCCTTTCTCAATTACTAATGATTATTTTCATAGCATTATCACCTGATTTAGCATGCACAAACGCCTGTTGGCACTCCTCTAAATTGTATTTATGCGTAATTAACTGGGACACGTTAATTTGTTTATTTGATATCTTATCAACTGCATCCTTAGTGTCAAAATCAGATGCTGCATAAGAATTAATGATGGTAAGTCCCTTTGAGTATACTTCACTCATATCCAGTTCGATATTTGCACCCTTACTTGGCACACCAAACATAACAATTGTTCCACCTTTTCTAACTAAACTAATTGCATCCTTTAATGCATTCAAGCTACTGGTGGCTACGATGGCAACATCAACTCCTTGATTTGTAGTTTCAGATTTTATTTGTTCCAAAGGATTAATGTTTCCAGAATTGATTGTTATGACTTCAAATTTTTTTGCAAAATCTAATCTAAATTCATTCAAATCTAAACAAAATATCTTACCAAATCCATATAATTTTGCAAGCATTGCATGCATTATTCCGGTTGGTCCAATACCAAGTATAACAGCACTATCATTATTTTTGTATGTAATCTTATTCCAGGCTCTAATACAACATGCAAGTGGCTCAATCATTGCAGCCTCTTCGAATGACATACTGTCAGGAATTTTTATTACACCGCCATGTTTTATGTTCCATTCCGGTACGAGATATTCATCAGCAAGTCCACATGGTTCAAGATTTGATTCGTAGTATTTTTTACACATTGTTTCATTACCATGACTACATTCATGGCAGTCATCCGAATAGCATGCAACATGATGGTGTGTAAACACACGATCACCAACATTAAAGTCTGAAATTTCTGATCCAACTTGTGTTATTATTCCCGCCGGTTCATGCCCAAGTCTCATTGATGTCTGTCCATATTTTCCAAATACTTTTTCAACGTCAGAGCCACAAATTCCGCAAGCACGCATTTGAACTAGTATATCACCTGGACCAAGTGATTGTTTTTCGATATTTTTAATTTCTATAGTAGAGTTACCTTTTACTACTGCAGCCTTCATTGATATATTTCGCCTATGTTTCTATGTAAAGTATAGCATTTCTATGCTAGAAAATCTATCTAGTTAGACTCAAAAGATAGTATGTTGTAGTATCAATATGGCAGAACCATCATTCTGGCCTTATGGTCTGGGGATTGCTGCGGTTATCGCATTGGCTGTTATTACTCAACTTCTTCGTAAAAGGAGAAAAAGTGGATCCAATTAACAATGTTTCATACAAGTGGTGAACCTATTGGTATGGTATTACTAGTAGCATGTATGGTTGGTATAATAGCCTCTGTTATAGGAGTAAGAATGTACATACTTTTCAAGAAATAACTTTAAAGAATCATAATCAATCAAAATGTAGAAGATGGCAGGTATAGGGACATTCATCATGTTAGGAATAGTTATTGGTTCCATTTGTGTTTCAATGTATTTATTTTTAGATACTCAAACGGTCACAATAACCGGAGAACCAGGAAATCAAATAACAGTTGGTAACGTCAAATTCGATATAACCCATGTTGGAAACTATGAAAGTCTAGAAAAAACGGAAGAGTATAAAGAATTTGCAGAAACACAAGCAGCAAAGGGACTGGCAACTAATGAAACAGCTGAGGGCGTTTATTTCCAAATTCAAATCACGGCACATAATATCGGCACAGAAACTGTAAGAATTACTGGTGGACAATTTTACCTGTATGATGCAGATGATGAAAAATATGATGCAGTGTTTATAGGATATGCTGGATCAGATATAATAGAAGAATTATCAGTAATAGATCTTTTACCAGAAAGTTCTGCTACCGTTACAACACAATTTGATATTCCATATGATGATGAAATGCAATACAAGGTAGCAATTCTCCCAGATAAATTTGGGCTTCAGGATTCTAAAGAAAGAGGTTTCATCTGCATAAAAAATTGTTATTAAAATACTTCATCTATGAATTATAATTCAGAAATCAAACTATTGATAAATGACTCGTATTCGTCATCTGAAAATATGATTAATTCTATCTGATTCTTAGTTTTAGCAAGTGAAAAAAATTCTAAATGGTAACATTTGTTATTGAAATAATAACCAGGACAAGAACAGAAACCTAAATCTGGATCAAACCAATATTCCCTATCTGTTCCCACAACCGTCCAAATCTTCCTATTACTTGGCTCAAAAGTATGTAGTTTAATACGCTTTTCAGATAACAATGAATCTATTTTCTTAAATTGTGAATCCACAAGAATTTAATTAAATTGGATAATTATATTGTTAATGGCTCAAACTAAAATCGTCTCTGGATATCCAGCACTAATAATTGATAGCGATGAAAAAAGTTTAGTGATCACAGATTTACATTTAGGCTTTGAAAGTAAACTGGCATTAAACAACGTATTCTTAGGAAAAAACAAGACTGTGAATGAAATTATGAATGATGTTGAACATCTAATAACCAAAACTAAACCTGACTCACTAATTCTACTTGGTGATGTAAAATCTGGAATCAAATCTATAACAAAAGCAGAGTGGGATACAGTACCAGTTTTTTTTGAAAATATGAATAAACTGATTGATACTACTCTAGTTCCAGGAAATCATGATGCAAATATAGAAAAACTAATGCCAAATGGAATAACAGTTGCTAGTTCAAAGGGAATTATTATTGATGATATACTTTTAACGCACGGACATACGATGCCGACAGAAAATTTTTCACAGGTTAATACAATTGTCATGGGTCATGTTCATCCAGTTTTCTTTCAAAAAGAATCACTCATTAATGGTGAACGAGTGTGGGCATCAATCAAATGTGAAAAACAAAAAATTTTCGTTTCTAAATCAGGAGAATTAGAATTGATCATACTACCATCATTTAACAAGTATCTCTACACAACACAAAAAAAATTCTATAAAAAATCAATTTCACCCATAATTGAAAAAATGGATGTAATAAAGGCAAAAATTGTGACACTTGATGGAATGATAATAGGTGATGAACAGTTACTATCTTCTGTGATTTAACCATCTCTATATGGTTGCAAAGAATTTTTTGATGTTTCATTTTTTTGTAACCATTCTAATGTTTTAACAAATGATTCAGCTAATTCAATTGTTGAAAGAACTGGAATTCCTAATTCTAATGACTTTCTTCGTATTTGGTATTCATCATAAAGCATTCCAACATATTTTTCTAGGGTTGATGTGCTAGGAATATTTATAATAAAATCAATTTTTTTCTCATGAAGTAAATCAGAAATATTTGGTTTCCTTTCTGGCTCGCTTATTTTATGAACCACTGTGACATCACCAAGTTTCTCTGATAGAAATTCTGCCGTTGTCTCTGTTGCAAGAATTTTGAACCCCAAATTTTTTAATAAAGCAGATGTATGAAGAAGTTTCTCTCTATTTTCTACACCGCCTATTGTGACTAATGCTGAACCAGTTTTTGGTAGATTATATCCAACTGATGTTAGTCCCTTTGACAATGCATCATAGAAACTATTTCCGAAGCATGCTGCTTCCCCAGTTGATTGCATTTCAACTCCTAATACAATATCCGCTCCTTCAAGCTGCATGAAAGAAAACTGCGGAACTTTGATTCCATGCATGCCAGTGTTGGCCCACATCTCCTGAGGTATGCTGGAAATTTTCTTACCAAGTATAGCTTGTGCTGCCAGACCAATTATATTCATTTTAGTAAACTTAGAAACAAATGGCATAGAACGTGATGCACGTATATTCAGCTCTATAACATAGGCCTGTTCGTCTTTAACTAAAAATTGTAAATTAAATGGTCCTTTGATATTGAATTCCTTAGCAATTCTGTTTGTAGAATCAGTAATATTTTCAATGATTTTGTTGCTCAATCTCCAAGGTGGTATACACATCATTGCGTCACCAGAATGAACTCCAGCACTATCGATATGTTCGACTATTGCTCCAATTGCCACATTTTCTCCATCACAGACACCATCCACATCAACTTCTAATGCGTCAAGCATGAATTTTGTAATTACAATTGGGTGATCAGGTGAAACCACTGCTGCTTCATTAACAAATTTTTTTAGTTCGGTCTGTGACCACACTACCTTCATTGCCGCACCGCTAAGCACGTATGATGGTCTTACCAATACTGGATAACCAACTTCTAATGCAAAGTTTTTAGCATCTGTGATATTCGTAAATGCCTGCCAAGATGGTTGAGATATGTGTAAACTATCCAAAATTTGGCTAAACTTTGAACGATTTTCGGCTCTATCCACATCGTCAGCACTTGTTCCAACAAGTGTAATCCCATTATTAGCTAATTTTGGTGTAAGATTATTTGCTGTTTGACCTCCAACAGATGTAACAATTCCAGATGGTTGCTCAAATTCTGATATGTCTAAAATTCGTTCAAGTGTAAGTTCCTCAAAGTAAAGCCTGCTACATATATCATAATCAGTTGATACAGTTTCAGGATTGCAATTTACCACTGATACATTTTTTTGACCACCTTCCTGAAGCCCCCAAACCATATTCACAGTTCCCCAATCAAATTCTACACTGCTACCTATGCGGTAAGGACCAGCACCAAGAACAATAACACCATTATCTTTCTTCGTAACTGAAATATCATTTTCTGTGCCACCATACGTAAGATAGAGATAGTTGGTTTGAGCTGGCCATTCCGCCGCTAATGTGTCAATCTGTTTTACTACAGGTACAACATTAAGATCTTTTCGAATTTTTCTTATTTCCAATTCCTCCTTCTTAGTGGCTCTGCCAATCTGCTTATCAGAAAATCCAAATTTTTTTGCATCTGACAAAAGTTTGTGATCAAGTGTTGATGCTTTAAGTTTCCTTTCTATCTCAACGATATTATTAATTTTCTTTAAGAACCATGGATCAATTGCTGATAATTGGTAAATTTTATCAATTGATATTCCCTTATGAAGTGCGGCTACAACATAATACAAAATATTATCATCAGGTGTTTGTAGATGCTCCTCAATCTGTTCATTATCAAATGATTCACCATTTTGACGATTCAAGACAAGACCATCCCTTCCTATATCAAGCATCCTGATTGATTTTTGTAACACTTCCTCGAAGTTCCTTCCAATTGCCATTACTTCTCCAACAGATTTCATAGTAGGGCCTAGATTCCTGTTGGCAAGTTCAAATTTTGTAAAATCCCATCTTGGATGTTTACAGACTATGTAATCCAGGGCTGGTTCAAAACATGCAGTGGTCTTTTTTGTGATAGTGTTAACTAATTCTGGCAATGAATAACCAAGTCCTATCTTTGCAGACATGTATGCCAATGGATATCCAGTAGCCTTACTTGCCAGCGCAGAAGAACGTGATAGTCTGGGATTAATCTCAATTGCAGCATATTTATCGGAAGCTTGGTCTAATGCAAACTGAATATTGCATTCTCCAACGATTCCAACGTGTTTTGTTGCTCGTAATGCTGCAGATCTTAACATATGATATTCGTGATTATCTATTGTCTGAGATGGCGCAACAACTATGTTATCACCAGTATGAACCCTCATTGAAAGTACATTTTCCATATTACATATTATTACATTATTTTTTGAATAGTCCTGCATAACCTCATATTCAATTTGTTTCCAATCACCAACATATTCCTCAATCAGTATTTGACCAACAAGGCTTGCTGCTAGTCCACGACCAGCAATTTCATGTAATTCTATCTCATTAAATGCAACACCACCACCCTTTCCACCAAGTGTGTATGCAACTCTCACAATTACAGGATAGCCCAAATCTTTTGCAACTTTTTTTGCGTCATCAAATGTGTGAACTGTTTTACTTTTCAAAACTGGGACGTTACAATCAACCATCGAATCCTTGAACTTCTGTCTATCTTCTGTTGCCATAATTCCTGGAACCTGTGTTCCTAAAACTGATATACCATATTTTTTCAATATTCCAGCCTCATCAACTTTTACACCACAGTTTAGTGCAGTCTGACCACCATAACTTAACATGATGCCATCAGGTCTTTCCTTTTCAATTATTGATTCAACGTATTGTGGAGTAACTGGCAAAAGGTAAACTTGATCAGCAAACCTAGTATCAGTCTGAATTGTTGCAATGTTTGGATTGATTAGCACACTCTTTAGTCCATCTTCGTGGATTGCTTTGAGGCATTGGCTTCCGGAGTAGTCGAATTGACGGTCGATTTATCGACTTTCGCCTGCTTCTCCGATTTTAATAGCCCCACTACCAAGGACAAGAATTTTTTCTAACCTCTCATGTTTTGCCAGGTTTTCCCTCCTCCATAATACTTTTCAGCTCATCAAAAATGAATTTACAATCATAAGGTCCTGGTGATGCCTCTGGATGAAATTGAACTGCAATGCATTTTTTGTTTTTATGTTTAATGCCTTCCACAGTTTTATCATCCACATTTGAAAACCATAAATCAAATTCAGTGCTGTCTAATGAATCAGGGTTTATACAATATCCATGGTTTTGACTAGTGACATAGACTTGATTGTTATCTAGATTTACACATGGTTTGTTTTGACCTCTATGCCCATACTTTAGTTTGTATGTTTGAGCTCCACCTGCGGCAGCTAAAATTTGTGCGCCAAGACAAATTCCCAATGTTGGAATATTTTTTTGAATTAATGATTTAGCAGTGGAAATAGTCTCTTGGCAATTCTCAGGGTCGCCTGGACCATTACTTATTACAACACCTTTGGGTTTATGTTTTAAAATTTCTTCAATACTTGTATTCCAAGGAACTTTGATAGTATTGTATCCTATGTCATGAATATTTCGTATAATTGCATTTTTTGCACCTGTATCAACTAGAATAATATTTTCTGATTCATTACCAAATTTCTTCACCTTTTCAGTGGAAACTGAATTCATGAATTTTTCGTTATTATAATTCGGGGCAGTTTTTAACTGATTTTTAATATCATTTTCATCAATTTCATTTTCAGAAACAGCCAGTGCACTCATCATAACCCCCGATTCCCTTAATTTTTTAGTTAATGCACGTGTATCAACACCAGAAATTCCCTGGATTTTTTCATTATACATCCACTCATCAAGAGTCATAGTAAGGTTCCAATGGCTTGCCATTAGAGATAGTTCATGAACAACTAGTCCTCGGACCTGAATTTTATCTGATTCAAAAAACTTGGGTACTCCATCAGTTTTCAGTGTGGGATCAGGAACACCATAATTTCCAACTAATGGGTAAGTTAGGGTAACAATCTGACCAGCATAAGAGGGATCTGTTAGTGTTTCAGTATAGCCAACCATGCCTGTATTAAATACAATTTCGCCAAAACTAAGCCCAGAATAACCAAATCCCATACCGTCAAAAACAGAACCATCACTTAAGATCAGTTTTCCAAACTTGTTTGCATGTTTGGATTCTTTTGTAGTTATTGTGACCCTCGGAAAGTGGTTCAGAAAAGGAATTTAAGTTTTTGTAAAAATGATTTGGATGTATTTTTGGTGAATTTCAGAGCTACAATGCTTTGAATTGTTCGCTCCATTTGTAGTACGCTCTTATCATATCCATAGAAACACTAGGTTTTCTTCTTGCCATGGTTTCTCTGAAATCCTTCATTGTTATACCGCGTGGTTCAGATTGCTTTTCCCCATCCACTGGTTCATTATATGCTGGTGCACTGAACATTTCATTAACGACCTTCAGTTGAACAGCTTGACATATGTCTTTAATATCACTTGCACTATAGCCATCAAAAATCGATGCTAATGTATGGGTGCGTACTCTACTTTCAAGTTTTAATTTATTCGTATAAAGTTCGAACATTTTGTCTCTTGCTTCAAGTGTTGGTAATGAAACATAGATTCTTTTCTGGAATCTACGTAAAAATGGGTGATCGAGACTCCATGGTTTGTTAGTTGCGCCAATCACATACAATTGCATATCTTTACCCTTACCGTTGATTCCATCTATTTCAGTTAGAAATTGGTTTCTAGATCTTACTTCACCGCCAATTTCATTTGTGCGTTCGCCCAAAAGTGAATCGAGTTCGTCAATGAATAAAATTACAGGTTTTCCCTCTCTTTCGGCATAACCACGAGCCATTTTAAATAATTTTGAAACATTTTTTTCTGCCTCACCTAACCATTTACTCATCATTGATGAGCCATCAACATTGATGAAATAACCATCTAATTCGTTCGCAGTTGCAGCGGCTAGAATTGTCTTACCACATCCTGGTGGACCATATAGTAAAATCCCTCTTGGCCATCCTAATGGAAACAAATCTGGTCTTTTACTTGGATAAACTATTGATTCACGTAATGCATTCTTTGCATCATCAACACCAACAACATCATTCCATCTAACATCTGGTTTCTCCTTCATCACCATATCATCAAATCTATTTTTTGTATTATTGGCAAGACTTGCTCTCTGTTCTTCTGGTGATGCTGTTGGATCAACTACTGGTTCAACATCGTTCATTGATGTGTTTTGTAATGCCTTTATTCTATTTTGATATGACCTCATTCGCTCTGCATAAATTTTGTTTAGTTGGCTGTCTGGATAAAGTCGTTGCAATTTCAATAATGATTCCGTTGCTTTTTGGTAATTGGTTATAGCCATACCACGTGCTCCCTGTGAATCATGCTTTATTGCATCAGAAGCATACTGACTAGCAGATTTTTCTAATTCCTGAGGTGCCATATTCATTAAAATTACCACTATTTGGTTTCAGTTTACTAAGGTACTCTCAATTGTAAATATCTGTACGAAATCTAGTGAAATTATTTACACTAGTCTCAATTCATGCCTAAAACTAAGTAGTGACGATATAGTAACAATCTATTTTTGGTGTAGTATGTATGATTTCCTTTGACTATTTTTTTCCAAGTTGAGAATTCATTTCACGTAAAAATTTTTGAATTTTATTCTTTGGGATTACAGCACCACATGCTTTATCATGCCCACCACCAGAACCGCCTAACTCAGATGAAACAGAAGATACTAATTTTCCTAAATGAGTTTTACATGCTGCTGAACCTCTTACTGATACAGCGTATATTCCCTTGTCAATCCGTTCTTTGTAAGTAATAGCAACATCTTTACCTGAAAATCCAAGTACAAAGTTTGCAGCACCGCTTGCACCTGAATCAATAACTTCCATATAACCAAGGTTTTTTGAAACTTTCATTGATGCCTTAACTTTTGCAATAATTTCAGCAAGTTTGCCTACTTGAATCTGAGCAAACTCATACGTATTAGGAATGTCATGTGGGAATTTTGATTCTGATAGTTCATCAACTAAATAATAAAGATAATCAAGATCCTGTGTGCGTTGATGACCGACTATATTGTAAGTTAAAACTGTAGCGTTTATCAAAGCAAATTGTCTGTCATAAATTTGTAAAAGTTTTGAAGCTATTGGTTTATTCTCCATATAATCAGTAATTGCACCACACGCTGCAATGAATGTAGAATGTTCTGGTAATTTTTTTTTGAATTCGTTATACACAAGTACTGAAGTACATTCAGATGTATCATGAATTAATTTTACTTTAATTTTCTTAAGTTTAGTAATAATTTTTGAGTCTATATTATGATGATCAATGTATGTAACGGAAACAAATTTTTTCCTTAACTCTGTAAGTATGTCAACAAAGCAATCAGAATTTTGTTTATTTAATCCTAGATCACATATGAATAATTCTTTTAATTTTTCTTCATTTCGTAAAGTTTCCAATGCATCTATCATACCAGGATAATCTACAAGTATAGTATCACCACCAAATGCCTGCTTAATTAATGCAGCAGAAGAAATACCATCAGCATCCTCCATATGAGAAACACAAAGAGTTTTTGTCCTTTTCGATTTTGAAGTTTTGGCGGAACTTTTTTTCACATTTGTTTTCTTAGATTTAATGGTCATATGTCAAAATCACTGAAACCCTCATTTAAATTTAGAACGGCAAATGTTTACTTTGAAAGAATTTTTTTGGTTTTCATATTATGATATTTTGTGATTTGGTTTGAATAATTATAAGTTTCATAAAACCAAGTTCCATCAAGCTGGGTATCAACATCTACTTTTTGTAATTTTACTAATTCCTCTTCTGTTGCATTTAGGATGTGCTCATCCATCAATTTGATCAATTCTCGTTCTTGAAGTGACATACCATCTAATGAAAAATAATGTTATAATTTGAAGAATTAATGGATTAGACAAATTACTAAACTTTCAAAACACAATTGTGGTTGAAAATTTAATAGTGCTATTTTTACAAGTAAAATATGGACACAAAGAACATAGGGCTAAGGAATATTGAGGTTGCAGATACAAAAATCTCATATATTGATGGAGAAAAAGGCAAGTTAATTTATCGTGGATTTGACATTTTGGATCTAACAAAGAACTCGAATTTTGAAGAAACATGCTATCTTCTGTTACATGATAAATTGCCAACGAAAAATGAGTATGATGATTTTAAAACTGAATTAGTCAATGCAAGAGTTATCCCTAAACAAATGCAAACCAATATGGGTAACTGGAGAAAAGATGCTGACCCTATGGATGTGCTACAGGCATTTATTGCGGCATTTGGTGGTTATTATGATGAGGAATTTTCAACGAAGGATGCGAGTTATAGCAGAGCTATAAACCTCATAGCAAAAGTTCCTACAATTGTATCTAATTGGCAAAGAATTCGTAATGGTAAAAAAATTATATCATCAGATCCGGAATTAAGCCACGCTGCAAATTTCTTATACACGATCAATGATGAAAAGCCTGACCCAGAACTAGAAAAAATATTTGATGTGTGTTTAATTCTGCATGCTGACCATACTTTGAATGCGTCAACATTTGCTGCCAGGGAAGTTGCCTCTACACGTGCGCATATGTATTCAGCTGCTAGCGCAGCAGTTGGTGCACTAAGTGGTGAATTACATGGTGGGGCAAATTATGAGGTGATGAGAATGCTCCTAGATATAAAAACTGTAGACAATGTTGAGTCGTATATCAAAGAAAAATTTGCAAAGAATGAAAGAGTTATGGGAATGGGACATGCAGTTTACAAAACTGTTGACCCAAGATCTCAAGTACTTAAGGAATTATCGAAAAGACTTTCAGAAAAAACTAAACAGCCATGGTATGAGATAACAAACAAAGTTGAGAATGCCACTGCTGAACTAATGAAAAAATCTAAGGGTGTTGAAATTTTTCCAAATGTTGATCTTTACAGTGCTTCAGTTTACTATATGTTGGGTATTCCGATGGATCTTAACACACCAATATTTGCAATATCAAGGGCTGCTGGTTGGGCTGCACATATTATTGAAGAAAAATTTGCTGAGGCAGCACCAAAACCTATGCTATATAGACCAAAAGCTGTTTACGTTGGAAAATACGCTGGACCACAAGGTTGTAAATATGTTCCAATCGAAAAAAGAAATTAAAATTAATTTCTAGAATTAAGCCATTCTTTTGCTTTAGAATTTACATCATGTTTGTATAACACTTGGTAAACCATATCGTAAAATGACAGTCCTTTTTTCTGTGCTTCTCCATCAAGCCATTTTAGACCGTCAGATAACTCAGGATCATGTTCTGAGAATTCTACCAATTCATCAACCATTTTTGTGAAGAAGGTTTGAGACTCTACCATTATGCAAACTGGTTTCAATGTTGATCATTAAGCGATAAATGCAAAATATATAGACAAAAAACACCCTTTTGATTGACAGTTGAACCACAAATTGTTCCTAGATGGAACTAAAACTAAATTTTCATGGATACTTCAAACAGGTGACAGTACTAAAAAGGAGTTCAGGGTTCATCCACCAGCATATTATTCAGGATACAAACTTGATGTACAAAATGATGAACAGTCAAAATTCATTGCTTTGCATGTTGGACTCTATTGGGGAATTGGTGTGTTCATCATACATGACGGTGATGTGATAGATGTTATGTGTGATTCGAAAAAAATGTATGATATTATGAATTCAGATAAAGAAACAGCTGATCCACTAATCAACGATAAAATTCATTTCACAAATCTTTTCATTGAACAAAGAAAACTCATTGTAAATTACCATCTAATCGATGAAAAGAACAATCCAGCTTCAGAACTTATACGCTAACTAAGATTTCAATTACTCAAGCTAATCAAAACTAAGATCTAACTTAATATCTAAACAGACAATGGTTTTTAAATAAGAATTTCACAGTTTTGTCATGAAAGACATCAATGAAGTTATGCCAAAGATCCCACAAATGAAATGGGGTGCTTTGATGAATAAGGCGCCAACAAACAATAGTGTCAAGGAACTAGATAAAATTTTTCCACATAATGGAAAATGGCATACTGTCTTTGAAGAAAAAGACCATACATACATTGATGGAAAAGTTGTTTGGAAAAAAGATAAAAAATCTTGGACATAAACTTAGTATTTTATGATCAGTCCAACGTCAACTAAATTAGTATGAGTTGGACCAGTTTTGATCAAACCACCATACTTTTTGAAAAATGAATTAGAATCATTGTTCTTCAAGTAAGAATTAATATTCTGTATACCAGCCATATGATTTTCAATTAAAACACCTGAATATTTTGTATTTCCATCAATACCATCTGTTGTAATTGATGAAATCAACAGATTATCATGATAGTTATGAGTTAATTTTAAAATCTGTAGAACTAATTCTTGATTACGACCGCCGTCACCACTTCCCATCACTTTTACTGTTGGTTCGCCACCAAAAATTAGGCACGAGTTTTTGCTTTTTGGTATTCTTCTCACAATTTTTTTTGCTGATACACTAACATCCTCCTTTACTGGTGAATAAATTTTAGTGGAAAAATTAAGCATTTTAGATTTTACAGCCATAGTGTTTAGACAATCCTGATTGGTTGCTATTATTTTATTTCGTATTCGTGATCGTCTCTGTTTCTTTCTTTTTGCGTTATGTCCTAGATGTGTAATTACCTTCTTTGGTATTTTTGTCTCTAAGGAATATTTTTTGATTACATTAAGTGCGTCAGTAGATGTTGTGTTATCATAATATGTACAACCTGAGGAGATAACAGATAAATCGTTACTGACAACGTCTGACATCACCAATGCACAACCATGAGAATTCATGTTTTGTACAAGTCTGCCTCCTTTGATCAACGATAAATGCTTTCTAACACAATTAAATTCATCAATTGTGGCCCCACATTCTAACAACAATTTTGTAACTCGTTTTTTTTCATTTAATGTTATTTTATCTGGGACTGCTAATAGTGAAGAACCACCACCCGATACCAAAAACAATACAAAATCATGCTTTGAGCAATTATTGATAAAGTCTAACACATATTTCCCTGCCTTTACACTTTCCCTGTCTGGTAGTGGATGCCCAGAATAAAATATCTTAAATTTTTTATCACGAAATAACAATTTTGTGTTTTTTGGAATGACAATAATCCCTTCTGAAACATCAATTCTTTGTGATACATATTTAGCCATAGAATCTGCGGCCTTCCCATATGCAACCACAAAAATTTTTTTGTAATTAGATAAGACTATTCTATCTCTCCCCAACTGAATTTGATTTTTATTCACAAATTTATTCAAAAAATTCTTTGGTTGGGCTGCAATTAAGCCAGCATCTAATATTTTCAGTGCTTTTTTCTTTGCTGCTGTATTTGCTAATGAATTAAAATTATTAATCATAATTTTATAACTCTATTCTAAATAAATAAATCAAATCTATAGTAATTGTAAGGTATAATAATAATTAGAAACTCGATAAACTATGCATACAGTAAGAATCCCAAAAGTAATTCAATTTGGTGAAAATGCACTTTCTGAAGCAGAATATCCAAAAAATGCACTGGTTGTAACTACTGCACCACCTGCATTATCTGGTAAGTGGTTAGATAGAATGGGTATACAAGATTACATGTTATATGATAAGGTTAAACCAGAACCATCTATCGATGACGTAAATTCTCTTGTGGCTGAATACAAAGGGAAAAATCCATCTGCATTAATTGGTCTTGGCGGTGGAAGTTCTATGGATGTTGTAAAATATGCAACAGCAGAATTTGGCGTGGAGAAAATTTTAATCCCAACAACTTTTGGTACTGGAGCTGAGATGACAACTTATTGTGTCCTAAAATTTGATGGTAAGAAAAAACTTCTTGGACCTGAAGAAAGATTTTTAGCTGATCGTGCTATAGTTGATTCATATTTTATGGATGGTACACCGGAACAAATAATCAAAAATTCTGTTTGTGATGCTTGTGCACAAGCAACAGAAGGTTATGATAGTAAATTAGGAAATGATTTGACAAAAACTCTGTGTAAGCAAGCATTTGATGTCTTATATGATGCAATTATGAATGATAAACCAGAAAACTATCCTTATGGTTCAATGCTTTCAGGAATGGGATTTGGTAATTGCTCTACTACATTAGGGCATGCATTATCGTATGTATTTTCTAATGAAGGGGTTGCTCATGGATACTCATTATCATCATGTACAACAGTTGCACATAAGCACAACAATTCAATTTTCTATGAAAAATTCAAGGAAGTTATTGAGAAACTTGGTTTTGATAAAATGAAGTTAAAGGCTCCTGTTGATGAGGCAGCTGATGTTGTAATGACTGATAAGGGGCATCTTGACCCAAATCCAATCCCAATTTCAAAAGATGATGTCATCAAATGTTTGAATTATATCAATGATGGCAACCTTTGAATCTAAAATTTAATTATAAGATATAGTTAGCTATGGCTTATCTGTGTGAAACTTATTAAGATTGAAATTCAAGACTTTGTACTAGGTGTAATATCAAATGCTAAAATTTGGAATTCAAAATGGATTAAACGTAGCTAGAGCAGGTTATTCTGAGGACCAAATTTTAACTGCATGTGTGCTAGCTGATAGAACCGGTTATGATTCTATCTTCTATATGGACCACACAAATGTTCCTCAATGGAAAAATGCAATTGTATTAGATCCTTGGGTTATGTTATCAGCTGTTGCAGCTGTCACAAACCATGTAGAATTAGGAACCTGTGTTACTGATGCAATAAGAAGACATCCATCAAATATTGCATTAGCTGCCATAACATTAGACAGAGTTTCAAAGGGACGAGCTATTTTAGGAATTGGTGCTGGTGAAGCTCAAAACCTAAAAGAATTTTGTATACCATTTGAAAAACCAGTTTCAAAATGGGAAGAACAAATCCAGGTAATCAAAAAACTATATGGCTCAACACCAGACAACACAGTAGATTATGAAGGTAAATATTACAAATTAGAATCTGCTTGTCTACAGGCACCTCCTATAAGAAAACCTCATCCACCAACATACATGGCATCAGGTGGAAAAAGAACGTTATCACTTACAGGAAAATATGGAGATGGTTGGTTACCAATCGGATACACACCAGAACTATTTGAAGACCATAAAAAACAGATAGAAACATCAATGAATGAAAACAATAGAACACAAGAAGAGAAGGATAATTTTCAGATGGCATTAGATATCGATGTTTATTTTTCTGATGATGCAGAAGAATCATGGGCTAAAATGAAAGAGGCTGTTAAAGTTAGTTTGTTTAAGCCTGAAATACTTAGAGTGCATCAACTTAAGGATATTGAAGGATTTGATTTTGTGAAATACTTTACAGAATATTCCATGTCTAATCAGGATTGGATTGTAAAAATGCGTGAGGCGGCAACAAAAATACCAGATGCTATTGCAAGATCTTCAACAGCTGTTGGTACACCTGATGACATAATTCCAGTATTTGAGAGATTTGTGAAAGCTGGAGTAAATCATTTCGTGATTAGATTCTGGGGGAAAAACTACTTTGGATCAATTGATAAATTTGCCAGTCATGTAATTCCATATTTTAAAGAGCAAGATAAGTAATAGATAATGTGAATTTTGTCTTCATCAATGATGCTGTTTACATGCACTCGCACATAAGAGGTGAAAAACTTGATAACATTAAACGAAATCAAAAGGTTGGCTTTGAAGTTGATAAAAGTCTAGAGTTTCTACCATCGTATTTCTCAGATCCTGCTGATGCGTCACTAGCTGATACGTTGTACATAAGCGTCGTCATAAAAGGAAATGCTAGTATTGTTTCAGATAAAGAAGAAAAAACTAATGCGTTAAACGGCTTGATGGGAAAATACCAACCTGAAGGTGGATACGAACCAATCAATCCAGATATGAATGTTCTAAAAGAAGTTGAAGTTATCAAAATTGTTCCAGAATCATTAAGAGGAAAATACAAAATTGGTCAGAATATGGATATGAAATCGCGTGTTGAACTTGCAAAACTGATCTTAGAAAGAAATTCAAAAACAGATTCGTTGAACACATATCTGTAATTTTTATTTTTTCTGTTCTTACTGTGGTTTTCACATTTCCAGTCATACTTGATTTTACTACCGAATCAGCTGGGCTTGATTGTTATGATAAGTGCCATATGATGTGGCGATTTTGGTGGACAGAATTTTCTTTTGAAAACAGCCTGGATTTTTATCATTCCAATTACATTTTCTATCCTGATGGTGCGGATATTGGTGGTAACTTGGCTTATTTTACTACCTTTATTGGATTTTTGTTAGTACAATTTTTAGATTACACCGTTACTTGGAACATTATTTGGTTCTTGGGTTTTGTCTTTGGAGGTTATGGATGCTATTTACTTGCAAATAATTTCAACAAAAATTATCTAACATCGATTATTGCGGCTATAATTTTCACATTCACTACATATCACATGAGTCATTCACTCGTACATATTGGATTATCAATGATAGTATGGCTTCCATTATTTGTTTTATTTCTTTTTAAATTACTAGAAAAACAATCTAAATATTATCCAATTATAGGCGGTATAATATTTTTCCTAGTATCACTTACACATCTATATTATTCAGTATCAATCATCATATTTTCAATCATATTTTTTACAATCTATGTTTTCAGAGAAAAGAAAGTTTCGAATAGAACATTTATTACAAATTTTTCAATATTATTAGTAATTGGTCTATTTAGCACGTCTGTTTTATTTTTATTAAACCCCACATTAAATGATGAATTTCCTATGAGGCCAATAGCTGAACATATTGAATACTCAACTAGTCTGGAAAATCTTATACAACCTACAGAACTACATACAACTCAAATTTTTTCTGATCAATCTGTGCATATTTATGAAGTAGAAAATTTTATCTTTTTAGGATATTCTGTTATTTTTCTTTCGGCACTTGCCATTATTAAATATCGACAAAAGCACACATGGTTTTGGTTACTAATATGTGGAATTTTTATTTTAATGAGTCTTGGTCCTGAGTTAAAAATTTTTAATGAATCAACAGGAATTATACTTCCTGGTCAAGTTTTCTATGATACAATACCAGAATGGGACGAATTAAGAACTCCTGTAAGATTTATTGTGATGGCCAATTTAGCATTAGCTGTTTTAGTCTCTTATTCTATGTATGGACTAATAAAAAATAAATTTTCCTCGTTTAAACAACAGCTTATACTAACATCAATCATTGGTTTTGTAATTCTTTTTGAGTTCTCCATGATTCCATATCCGACAGATTCAGAACCAATTCCTGACATTTATGAAGAAATTAAAATGGATAAATCAAAATTTGCGATATTACCTGCTCCACTTGGTGGTGTTGGCGATTATGCACTGGTATCAGATCCTTTGATATCATATCACCAACTATATCACGAAAAACCAATTTATGGTGGTCATGAATCCAGAGTTTCTCATGAAACACTAGTGAAAACTCAAACATATTTTTTGAATATATTTCACATACTTGGTAACAAGGATGATGTTGTCAAACAAGATCTAGCTACTCATGGTTTATCACTTTTTGATCACTTTGATATAAAATATGTTGTATTGCATAAGGACTTCCCATCAATACATGCATATGATCATGATGTTCTTCAAGTATTTTTGCTAGAAACCAGACAGATTATGTCAGAAATTTTAAGTGGTGATAACCCAATCTATGAAGATAATAAAATAGTTGTTTACAAAATTCCAAAGCCTAATTCTTCTGAACCATTTTTGCTATTAGGTTCGGGATGGCATATATTTGATCCTGATGATCATATACGTGCTTCCATGAAAAACTCGGAAATATTAATAATAAATCCAACAAACTCTGAAACATCCATCACATTAAATGTAATTTTAAGTTCACTAGAAAAGGAAAATACAATAATGGTTTCAGTGAATAATGAAGAACCATCTATAATTAGCATTAATCCTACATTTCAAAATATGCAGATTAATAATTTGATTCTTAAACAGGGTACCAACGTAATCACATTCCATACAAAGGATTTCCACCTAGTTGAATATGGTTTTAAGGGAACAGAAATTGGTAGGGGGCTGGAGACAACAATGGGATTTCATGTACAATCAATTTCAATTACAGGTTAAACTATGATGGTTACAATAGCTTTATTTTGTAAACAAAAGTAATTCAGACATTGCTTAAACTCGCAATTTTAATTTCTGGAAGAGGAAGCAATATGAAGGCAATTATTGGTGCAATCAAAAAACAGAATATTCCAATTGAACCAGTCATCATTATTTCCAATAAGCCAACAGCAAATGGATTAAAAACTGCAAAAAAGTTAGGCGTACAAACTGAGATTGTAGAAAGTAAAGGGTTTCAAGGAAGTAGATGGGAATATGATCAAAAAATTATACGTATTCTAGAAAAATATGGAATTACATCAAAAAACTCACTAATTTGTCTTGCAGGGTTTATGAGAATATTGAGTCCCGAATTCATTAAAAAATTTAAAAATCAAATATTAAATATTCATCCTTCTATTTTACCTGCATTTCCAGGACTGGATGCACAAAGGCAAGCCATTGAAGCTGGTGTAAGTCATTCAGGTTGTACTGTTCATTTTGTGGACGAGGGTGTGGATACAGGACCAATTATTGTTCAGGAAACAGTAAAAATCAAAGATGGTGATACTGAAGAGACATTATCAAAAAGAATACTTGTGAAAGAACACAAAGCATACGTTAAAGCTGTGAAACTTATAGCGGAAAAGAAAATCAAGATAAGGGGAAGAAATGTAAAATTTCTTGACTAAGAATCAGAACCGCCAAAAAAATATAGAACTGAAAGATTTTTTGTGTTACCATAAAAGTGATGGGGAATGTCTTTTGCGACAAAATAAGCCTGTCCTTTTTTTAGACGATAAGACTCATCGTTAATCTCTAAAAACCCGTTTCCATCTAGAATATAGTAAATTTCATCAGAATCATGTGGTTCTTGTGTATCATTCTCACCAGGTTTTAAAAATAGTATACCAGTTGCTAATGATTCCCTATTGATAAAAGTATGAAAATATGAATTACTTTTTTTTAATTTATTCAAATATTCAATTGTATCAAATTTTATTTTCAATAAAAAAATAAGCTTTTTGTGCTCTTTAAGGATTAACTTATGCTGGTTCTAAATATTTGTAAAACTCATTGCTTATTTAGGGGTTAATCACAGTATTTTTCAAATGGCAAAGTGGGCCGATTACCTAATTTCTCAAGTATCGTATGATCAAAATCATATCATCACTAAAGTGATGCAACATCGTGATATTGGAAATAAAATAAGCGGCGGGGAAATTGTAGACCGTAATGTTATTGCAACTAATTTAGGGCATGGATCTAAGTACATGACTGTATTTGGTGACCTTGATAAGATTAGGATGGGGAAAAATGTCAGATACTTTAGAGCATATGATGATCATTTTATCAGAATTGATGACAATAAGGTTATGTCTGATAATTTAGGTCAAATACCTCAGCTTGATGGAATTGATCAGGAAGAAAAACCTGCGTTGGCAGAAACCAAACCAAAACCAGATGCTGAGACAAAACCACTATCCGAACTAAGTTCTACATTTTTTGCTGAACAGGTTGAGGAACTAGAACCAGCTAAAGTTGAAACTGAGGTAGCACCAGAACCAGCTAAAGTTGAAACTGAGGTAGCACCAGAACCAGCTAAAGTTGAAACTGAGGTAGCACCAGAACCAGCTAAAGT
>LULR01000104.1_pt1 | contig 21486 bp, 16 predicted proteins | sample 729471 | NCBI WGS metagenome assembly LULR01 (sample SAMN03860284, study PRJNA289734) | marine metagenome | biome: seawater column; feature: ocean; material: water; isolation source: Red Sea water column Station 108 - depth 500m | place: Saudi Arabia: Red Sea | collected 2011-10-15 | depth 500 m
GTACTAAACTGGCTGAATCAGGTGCTAATGTTAAAGTTTACTACTATAATACAACCACCACCTACGATGTACCAAACGATAATGGAACAGTCTGGAGAGTCTTCACTTTCACTAAAAGCGGTGGTTTGAGTACAATAAATACAATGACTCACATAAAGAACTCAGGTGGTGTATACTGATCTTCAATGTTGTTTTTATCAATATTTTTTAATATGAAACATCTCAGATATATAATTTTATTTTAAAGATTAATATTTTAATTTAATGACTTGAGACATTTTTTCATTTGCAAGAATCTAAAATTGTGAAAGGCATTCCGGAATCCAATGTGCAAAGCTGAATTGGTCCCCGGATTTCAATAATTCAAATTAAGTAACTTATAGAAAACTTTTCCACTTACCACCATAATCTGCACACTGAAAACATCTGCTGAAATCAAAAAAACGAATTTAACTTGATTTCAAGTTTGAACTTAAAAGTAAATATTGATAAAATTTTGTTACCTTGAGAGAATTTCTATACTTTTCCGTTTCACCTTTCAAAATTTTGTTTAAACAACAATGTCTTCAGTGAAGGCACCCCTTCAGAAAAAATCTGAATTACCTCACGGAACAAGGTTTTCTTCCACCTCAGTACTGGCCGGAAATGATGTAATTTCTTTTCCGGATTATCCTGCTGAAATAAGGGCTCCGGCGGGAACATTGGAAGGAGTGTCATCTTTTGACCTGAGCTTCTCCAGCAGCGAAATCTACACCACAGCAGACTACCTTGAGGTTCTGGTAGCCATGAATCCTGCTGCTCTGAAAGCAAATATAAAGGATCTGGAAAAAGGCGGAATACTGATTCTTAACTCAGACAGTTTTGCAGAAAACGATCTGCGAAAAGCAAAATACAAAGAGAACCCCCTCGAAACTGGAGAGTTGAATGAGTACCGTGTGGTACAAATTCCGATTACCAAGCTGACATTAAAAGCAGTTGAAGAGACCGGGCTTTCTCATCGTGACGGGGCACGCTGCAAAAACTTCTTCGCACTTGGAGTGGTTAAATGGCTGTTTGTCAGACCACTTGAGCAGACACAGGACTGGATTGAAGAAAAGTTTAAAAGACCTGAAATTGCTAAAGCGAATTCTCTTGCTCTTCAGGCAGGATACAACTACGCCATCACAGTTGAGCTGTTTCACGCCCGTTACCATGTTCCCGCAGCTGTTTTGCCTTCCGGAGAATACCGCCAGATTACCGGAAGTCAGGCGCTGGCACTTGGCTGTGTGGCTGCTTCATGCCGCTCCGGATTGTCACTGCTGTATGCCAGTTATCCGATCACGCCGGCTTCTGATATTCTTCATGAACTGGCTCAGTACAAAAACTTTGGTGTAAAAACAATACAGGCTGAGGATGAAATTGCTGCGATTTCTTCCAGCATCGGCTCCGCCTTTGGAGGCGCTTTAGCAGTTACCGGCACAAGCGGTCCGGGCCTGGATTTAAAAAGTGAAGCAATAGGCTATGCGGTAATGACTGAGCTGCCGGTAGTCGTGCTGAATGTTCAGCGTGGAGGACCCTCAACCGGCTTGCCTACAAAAGCTGAACAGACTGATTTGCTTGCGGCAATGTATGGCAGACACGGTGAAGCACCTGTTCCGGTTCTGGCTGCTTCTACTCCGGGAGACTGTTTTTATATGGTGCTTGAAGCCTTCAGACTTGCCTTAAAATACATGACACCGGTTATTGTTCTCAGCGACGGAGGACTGGCAAATGCTTCTGAACCATGGAAAATTCCGGATGAAAATCAATTGCCGGACCTCACCCCAAGCTTCCACACTGATCCGGAGAACTTCTCACCATACCAAAGGAATCAGCAAACTCTGGCGCGAAACTGGGCTATTCCGGGAACGCCTGGACTGGAACACCGCCTGGGCGGATTGGAAAAAGACAGCATCACCGGGGAAATAAGTTATGAACCGGAAAACCATGAAAGAATGGTGTTGCTTCGTGACGAAAAAATTAAACGCATAAAAAATGATCTGCCTCCTCTGGAAGTCATCGGCCCGGGAAAAAACAAACTTCTGGTTGTCAGCTGGGGCAGCGTATATGGCTCGGTATTTTCCGCAATTGAGGAATTGCAAGCAGAAAGGTATCCTGTTTCAATGCTGCATCTCAGGCACCTTAATCCATTCCAGCAAAATCTGGCAAAGATACTTAACAATTTTGATAAAATACTGGTTCCGGAAATGAATTTAGGTCAATTGTCTCGCTTGCTTAGGGCTGAATTTCTGGTAGACACAATTTCTTTTTCAAAACTGCAGGGACGACCGTTTTTGATTTCAGAGATTCGCAGTAAAGTTTTGGAACTTCTTGGCAGTAAATGACAACAAAGCGTGAAGAGATTAAAGTTTGACGATTAACAATTAACTTGTTTGGGAAATCTTATGAATATTCCAGTAAAACCTCTAAGTTCAGTGCCTCTTACAAAAGCAGATTTTGTATCCGATCAAACCGTACGCTGGTGTCCGGGCTGCGGTGATTACTCAATTTTGGCAAATGTTCAAAAGATAATGCCGGAGCTGAATATCCCAAAGGAAAATATTGTTTTTGTTTCCGGAATAGGCTGCTCCAGCCGCTTCCCTTATTACATGGATACTTATGGACTCCATACCCTGCATGGAAGAGCTCCGGCTTTTGCTACCGGACTGAAGGTGGCCCGTCCGGACCTGAACGTCTGGCTGGTTACTGGAGACGGTGATGGATTGAGTATCGGCGGCAATCAACTGCTGCACATGCTGAGGAGAAATCTTGATGTAAATGTGCTGCTGTTCAATAACCGCATCTACGGACTCACCAAGGGCCAGTATTCACCCACATCCGAACAGGGGAAAGTAACCAAAAGCACACCTTTTGGTTCACCGGATATGCCTCTTAATCCAATGCTGTTCGCCCTTTCTGCAGGAGCAACCTTTATTGCGCGCACCTTTGATGTGGACGCTAAGGGAATGCAGGAGATCTTTAAGGAAGCGGCAAAACACAAGGGAACTTCATTTGTGGAAATATATCAAAATTGTAATATCTTCAATGACGGTACATTTGCACCGATCTATGAACGTTCAGTACGAGAAGAGCGTATTTTACGTTTGAAACACGGAGAACCTTTTATCTTTGGAAAAAACAGAAACAAAGGTATCCGACTGAATGGCTTGAAACCAGAGGTGGTTGAATTGGGAAATGGAACGAACGAAAATGATTTGCTAAAGCATGACCAGTACAGCAAGGACAGTACTCTTGCAAACCTGTTAAGCAGTTTTGACTTTCCGGCATTTCCTGTACCGATGGGTGTATTGCGCCAGGTACGAAACTCCATTTATGGTGAAATAATTGAGCAACAAATAAAAACTCAACTTGAGGAAAAAGGTGAAGGGAAATTGACTGATCTTTTAAGAGGAACCCATGTCTGGACCAACTGACAGGTTTCTTTCAAATTACCAGAAAATTCTTGCACTCCACCAATTAATTCAGTAGACTTACATTCTGAGTAGGGCGATTAGCTCAGCTGGGAGAGCGGCGGCCTTACAAGCCGTAGGTCACAAGTTCGATCCTTGTATCGCCCACCATTTCCCCAGAGTACCGGGGTCGTAGTTCAGTTTGGTTAGAACGCCGGCCTGTCACGCCGGAGGCCGCGGGTTCAAGTCCCGTCGACCCCGCCAGCATTCTTAGCGAAAGAAAATAAGTATTTAAAAGCGTAGATCACTGATTTTGTTAAATCAGTGAAATTCAGGTATGCATACCAGCATAACAGCTGTTTCTTCAATCATTGGTTTTTTACTTTCAAATTTGAGGACATTGTGAAAAAGATTATTTTCTATTTACTGGTACTGGGATTTAGTTTTTTGGTCATCACCTCATGTGCCAATGACGATTCCTCATCAAGTAGTTCTGGCACTGACAACACTACATCTTCTTCCACCACTGACAACACTACCACCACAGATAATACTACCACTACCACTGACAATACTACCGCGATCACATGCCCGGCAGTCTTAAAGCTTCCCACCATTACAGGTTGCAACGGTGTTGACTTATTAGCGGCAAGCTCCATCAACACTCAGTCCTCTGGAATCACCAGTACATCAAATGGTTTTGGTTCTTTTACCACTGTCCGTGTTGATGACCAACAATACATCGACCTCAAAGATGAAGGATGTCTGCAATTGGGAAAAGACGGTCAGGATTTCGCACTTTCAATGTGGCTTAAAGCTTCAGGACCGAGCAACGATCAAACCTCAGGAGACGGTTCACAAATAATTGGAAGCAAAAGCCAATACAATCAGCAAAAACCGGGTTTTTTACTGCATACTCAGTCCAATGTAACTACAGAACTTCAAAATGCAGGCATAAATGCTGAAGGCGTTGAAGGGTCATGCTGTGGGAAAGATGGAAGGCTGGTTCTAAGGGCATTGTCAACTCCAGCTGACAATGGCTGGCGCAAAACAGTCATGTCAGAACCTTTCCCGGCGGATACCTGGACTCACGTGGTGCTTAATTATCGAAATAATGCTAACAGCGGGGAAACCCCTTTACAGGAATGCAGTAATGACACTTGTGCTTCACAGTTTTCTATTTACGTAAATTTGATCGGACCGACAAGTAAAAGCCCTGGACATGGTACACAGGCAGCTATTGATAACCTCTACTTTAGTACTCAGGATGGAGGGAAAGGCAGGCTGCGTATTGGTGACGAGGGATGGGGCCAGATCAGACCATTTGAAATTGCCGATTTTAAAAGCTACTCTCGTATTTTGACAGAGAGTGAGAGGAAGGCCCTCTTTCTCAGAGACGCAGCTGCAGCCGGATTCTCCACTGACAATGTTACTGACGCAATCAACAAGATTACTAAGCACATGGCAGGGCAGGAGACGCTCTCTGCCTCGGAGCTTAAAGAAAAGGTTTCGGGCTTTACCAAAAACTCAGTCCTTATTGATACCAACGAGGATCTCATCAAAAACTCCCTTGCCCTGGTCCATGCTTATGAAAACGGTGGCGGTGGTCCTCTCTTTGTGAACGATAATACGGCTACCACACAAGGGGGTTATTCAGTTATAGACAGAACAGGTACCAGCGGGGATGGGAAGGAACTCCATCGAGCAATGTTGAGCATTCAACAGTCAATTCATGATAATGTTTACAATACATGGACAGCCGCAAGCTGCACTTCAGCCCTTAAGGATCAGGGCTGGCTGACCGCAAACCACTTTCCAGGGGCTGCAGCCGCGCCAGAGAATCCATCCGAAGTTCATACTGTGTCCATTAATGCCAGCGTACCTGCTTTTTGGGGACAGCCTGTTGCCTTTTCATCCTGGCCGGCAAGAAGACCGACAGGATTTTATCTTAGCCCTGGTTCAATTGGTCAGGTTACAGTTCCCCAGGGAATGGTTAACGCAGGCTTCAGTGTTTTAGTGGGCTCACACACAGTCGACCATGAAGTTCGATCAACAGATCCAGCCAGACGTCTCCACCGTGTCACCAGAACTTATTCGATTGTTGATAACGTAACCACCATCGCCAACCCACTCGGCGGAGGAGTGTATATACTTGTTCCTCACAAGGCTAATCTTGGACAACAGGATATTCAAATCAGCGGCGTCATTAAACAACCATATTTCTCATTCAAGGCATCTGATAACCATACAGACATACAATGGAAGGAGAGGCGTACCGCGCCGGGTCCCTGGGCTGTTTTTGAATCAGATAAATTCATGCTGAATGTTCCCAGAGACTGGATTTACGAATACGACAATGCCACATCCTTGATGCAAAACTGGGACAAGGCCATGGATGGTGTCTCAGAACTTCTCGGTTACCCACTCATTCGCAACCGCAAGGTTCTATACATGCAGGTTGATGTGTATATTAGGCACGGAGTTTACGGTATCGGCTACCCCCAAATAAACAATCTTTACAATCCAAAATACACTTCCAATGGCAACAAAGTTCAGTGGTTTCTTCTGAATCAATCTCCCGCTCGGGATCCGCTTTTCTGGGATACAGAGTTTCACGAGCTTGGCCATGCACAGCTCATGCAGGTATTTCCAGGTGAGGGTGAGGCGCTTGTCAACTTCCCTCACGTCTATGTTATGAATCAAAAATTCGGAGTTGACAACGACACGGCATTTAAGCAATCCAGGGGTGCGGCAAACTACACTGTGAACGATGCGGCAATACACTGGATGATTACAGAAAATTTCCGCAACGGCAATCCCATGGACAAATCCAACACCACCCTGGATGAATTCCGTTATCAGGCTCGTGGCTACGCCAAATATGCCGATATTGCCCGCCTCTTCGGTTGGCAGGCTCTAAAAAATTTCTTTTATCAGGAGAACCTGGACTACAACGCGGGTACACTCACCTGTTTTGAAAAACCGATTTGTCTCGACGGACTTACTCAGGTCGATAGCAGGATATTTCGTCTTTCAAAGGCAGCTAATGCTAATTTAACACCCCTTATTCACTTTTGGGGTGTACATCCGGATAATTCAACAGCACTGTCGCAAGCAATAACTGCAGCAGGTTTGGACAACTCAACCATCGTACGTGATAAGATAGTCTACTACGCAAGCATTGCCCCCGACAATAAAACTGAATTTGACACACATTTCGCAACAGTGTTCCCAACTCACCAGGCACACCATAGTACCACTCAAAATGACTGCGCAAGTTCACATTATGGATGTGGTTGGTACCATGCCTGGAGTGATAACTTTACCTCAACTCACGGAGACAACATCACTTCCAGGATTCAGGGCCTTCTCGATCAGTATTTCCCAGGAACGAGTCTCCCTTAAACGTCCTTCAATATAGACCTTTTTTCGAAACAATGATATTCAGTTAAACTCTGAAATCATACTTACGCTTCAGACCCCAATTACCATGCGGCTGCAGTGATGATGTAAAGAAACCCCTCACAAATCCGCAAGTTAACTGGACAGAGAGAAATTATTGAACAGCAAATATATACTCAGCTTGAGGAAAAAGGAGAAGGAAAACTAAATGATCTTCTGAGAAGCAGCCAGATCTGGACTAACTGAAAGATTTTTTTCCATTTACCAGAAACATCTTGCACTACAATAAACTATTACATAGAGTCACATTGCTGGCAGGGCCATTAGCTTAGCTGGGAGAGCAACGGCCTTACAAGCCGTAGGTCACAAGTTCGAACCTTGTATTGCCCACCATTACCCCAAAATATTGGGGGTCATAGTTCAGTTTGGTCAGAACGCCGGCCTGTCACGCCGGAGGCCGCGGGTTCAAGTCCCGTCGACCCCGCCATTCCCAAAGTAAATTTACGTTAATAATAACAGTAGCTAATAAACCGTTGCATCGTTACTGTTTTTATTAATGAGTTAAAACCCTCTTTCTCAGAACAGGGACAATGGATAATTCAAAAATTTTCAAAATGGCATTCTCATATGTCTATCCTTTTTATGTCCAAAAAGCAGAGAAAAAAGGCAAATCAAAAGAAGATGTTGATTCCATCATTTACTGGCTTACCGGTTATAGTCCAAAACAATTAAAACAACATCTTGATAAAGACACTGACTTTGAAACATTTTTTGCCCAAGCATCGCAAATCAACCCAAATGCTTCAAAAATCACTGGTGTGATTTGTGGTTATCGTGTTGAAGATATTGAAGATAAACTTATGCAGAAAATTCGGTATTTGGACAAACTCGTGGATGAGTTGGCAAAAGGAAAGAAAATGGAGAATATATTAAGAACCTAAAAAACGGTTCTTACTTCAACACCCGCACTGCATTCAATTCGCCCTGGATTATGAGTCGTTGATAGGAAAATGGTAATTGTTCAAGAGAATGTTTCAGATCAGCTGCAGAGTTTTTTTTGTTTGGTCACAGTCTGACTCTCACGCATGGATGTTGAAGCACAGGGCAACCGGATCTTAATCTGAAATAGCTCTGTGAACTTTTACGATATAATGCTGATTCTCTGACAAATCTATGACCAGGGTCAAAAATTTTTCTCAGAGTCCACTCCGTATGTCATTCGTGCGGAGTTTAAAAGGTAAAGGTTAAGAAGCCATACCATCCGAATAGATGTGGGGATAAGGCGAGACCGTGGAGAGTGCAGTACTTATCAAGACGCGGTGTCCAGGTATGAAATACCCTTATACGGGTTCTTCCCCGTAAGATTAGTTATATCAATGTGCATGTCAATCTGGTAAAGAGCTGTGAATATGTAGTCATCAAGACCTAACTCTGTAAGAGTATTTAAAACATCATCCGGTGTTTCAGCTTCCCATTGACAGAAAAAGAAGGCGTCTGCACCTACCCAGGTAGCCGTGCATTGACATTTATCGAAGATGTACTTATCCCGCCACTCGATATCTGTTTGCTCCACCTCATTAGTACCTGCCCAGAATTTGTGCTTTGTATCGTCGCTGTGATAAGTGTGAATAGCGATATACTTTTTTCTACTCATGGCTTTACCTCTGTGTGGTATCAAGATTTGTTCTTATTAGCGTAACTTCTGGAGAGGAGATGTGTCAGGGCATATTAATAGGATAATAGCAATTGGTCAAGAGAATGTTTCAGATCAGCTGCAGAGTTTTTTTTGTTTGGTCACAGTCTGTACTCATTGACTTGAAGTCATCTTGCCAGTTCCTTGCAAACTTCACCAATCCAAACCAGAAAAACCGATAACAGTCCTCTCGTTTAGGACGTCTGCCTCAATAAAATCACATTTGTTATTTAATTTCCCGTTGACAAGCGGTTCAGTGTGATTCAGGATGATTCAGCTGTTTCAGGCTCGTACCAATGAGAATTGGATATAATACTTTATGCCTGTCAATATTCAAATGTAGCTGATATTCAATATCTATTTCCAAGTCTTATGAAGACTTCACGCAGATCATTATATTTTCCGTTTTCACTGGGACATTTTGCCAACGACTTTGTTCCATGTTCGGTGGTTGTTCTGACTCCAGCAATCGCATTGGAAATGGGACTTAACCCCATGGAGGTTGGGTTGTTGCTGACCCTTCACAGTTTGGGCAGTGCTTTGGGTTATCTTCCGGCAGGTTTGCTGGCAGATTCTTTCAGGAATAGGGGAAATCTTCTGATGCTTACCTTCTGGTGGGTCGGGCTCGGTTACCTGCTCGCTTCCTGGGCACCTGATTTCTGGTCTCTGGCGCTTCTGTTTGCCTTGGCGGGCTGCGGTGACGCAGCCTGGCATCCTTTGGCGACGGCCATACTGGTGCAGTCTGACCCGCAAAACAGGGGACAAGCTTTGGGCTTCCATGCCATCGGCGGAACTCTTTCGGCTGTGATCGGCCCGGTGATTGTCGGATTTCTGCTGGCTTCAATGGACTGGCGTGAGACCCTGCACTGGATCATCCTGCCTACCCTGCTGGTAGGTGTCATCTTTCTTCATATCCGGAAATGGGTGCCGGAACAGCCGAAGCGAAAGACCTTTTCGAAGGAAAATTTTCAGCATCTCTGGAAAAGCTGGACTAAAAAAAGAGGACTCTTAATCATTTGCCTGATCAGCAGCTACCATATGTCGCTGGTGGCCCTGATGAGCATGATTCCACTCTACCTCAGGGAATTTCACGGATTAAGCTCCACCATGACAGGTTTTGCTTTTGGAATGATGGTCTTATTCGGGGCTTTCATGCAGCCTCTGATGGGAAGGCTCTCTGATCGTGCAGGCAGACGCAGGGTGATAGTTTTCGGTATTGCCATTGCGGCTGTATGCACTTTCATGATTCCGGTTCTGGAAAACTTTGGGATGCTGCTGATGATTATCGTGTTCCTGCTGGTCGGCGTCGGACTACTTGAGGGAATACGCTCATCTATTCTGGCCGCCGCAGTGGAATTCACCGGAAGCCGCGAGGGCACCACCCTCGGATTTGCCTTCACACTGATGGATGGGCTCGGCGCTTTTGGAGCTCTGCTTGCGGGATGGGCCGCAGGAATCCAGTTCAGTCATGCGTTCCTGCTGGCCGGGATACTTAGTACTTTTTCGCTGATTCTTTGTTTTTGCGTTTCTCTGCGTTCCGCCAGTGTGGCACACGCTGTCTGATAAAACATGAGTAAACAATGTAAAATATGAAAAATACCTTTTGTGTTTTCAAGAGGCAAAAAAGAATATTTTCAAACTCTACCATTTGAAAATTTCCCATTAACAAATTATTGATTCAGGACTCAAAATTTGGATATATAAAAGGATAGATTCATCCAAAAAATATTGAGTTGCTTGTAATTCTATTTCCTGAGGCAATTTAAGTAATTTAAGAATGAATAATACAGGTTTACCCGAAGTTCTTGATCTTACACCTGGGGCACAATCACAGATGATGGATCAAAGAAAAGATGGACCAAAAGTATGGCTCGCAGATGACCTTTCTGACACAGATTGGAAAATAAATTTTACTCAGAAAGCTCTGGAAGAGATTCACAAAATGGCAGACACAATATCAAAGAATCCTTTGCCCCTGCAACTGAGAGAACCGGCCGAATTTGAAATTCCTGAATTGAGGCGGATTTTTTCACAAGCCAAAAAAATACTGGATCACGGCTGTGGATTCTGCGTGATTGAACCTATGCCGATGGAAGAAATCGGTGAAAAAGAACTGGTTGGTTGCTATTGGGTTATTTCACAGCTTATTGGACGCACAGTAGCCCAGAAATGGGACGGTACAATGCTTTATGACGTAACTGATACCGGACAGTCATTTAGTTATGGAGTTCGGGGTTCATACACCAATGTTGAGCTGTTCTTTCATAATGACAATGCATTCGGAATCAGTCTTCCGGAATACGTGGGACTGTTCTGCAATAATCCGGCTTTAAAAGGAGGAACCAGCCGCTTTTGCAGTCTATACTCAGTTCACAACCGGATGCTTGAAAAATATCCGAAGCAACTCGAAAGGCTTTACTGTCCCATGCTCTTTGACCGACAGAAAGAACATGCTGAAGGTGCTGCAAAATTGACAATGGCCCCATTATTTTACTGGAACGGAAGTCAGCTCAAGTCTCGTGTTAATATTTCCCTTGTTCAAAAAGGTTATAGATTAGCTGAAAAAGAAATGGATGATGAACTCAAGGACTCACTTGAATTGCTAACACAGGTGGTCAGTTCTCCGGATCTCTGGATTGAAGATCCACTGAAACGGGGACAGCTCCAGTTTCTCAACAATCTGGAACTGGTTCATTTTCGCAGTCAATTTACTGATCATGAAGATCCTGCCTCTAAAAGGCACCTTTTCCGAACCTGGCACAGGAATACCGGAGCTCGCAGTTATGATGGTTGAAATAGTGGGGATTTAGCTATGGTTAATAAAACCTCAGTTAACCTAACCAGGGATTTTGCAGGTATTTGTTTTGATGCAATATTTTGAAGTTGAACATTAATTCTATAACAAGGAACAGAAATGAAACGCATATTAATTACAGGAGCAAACAAGGGAATTGGGCTGGCTACAGTCAAAAAACTACTTGAGTCATATAGTGACACTTATGTGCTGCTTGGATCAAGGGACTTAAGCAGAGGACAGCATACCCTAAATGAATTAGTAAATAGTAATCAGCAATGGAATGATCGGATTGATTTAATTAAAATCGATGTAGAACAAGACGATTCAGTTAATTCCGCTGCAGAGGAAGTAGCTGAAAAATTTGGAAAGAATGCAGGTACACTATACGGCATTGTAAACAACGCCGGAATTGGAAACAGTACATCCGGAATGAATAAAATACTGCAGGTAAATACTTATGGTATTAAACGTGTCTGTGAGGTGTTCATCCCACTGCTGGACACAACAGCAGGAAGAATTGTTAATGTAACTTCAGCGTCAGGCCCGATGTTTCTTGCAGGCTGCAGTGAGAAAGTAAAGAGACTCCTCACAAATCCGGAAGTTAACTGGGCGGAGATTGAAACTTTTATGAATGAAAGTCTGAAAGCAAGTTCTGAATCAGGGGAAACCGTGGGACAGAGTTCAGGACTGGGAACTGCTTATGGTTTATCCAAAGCCTGCACCAACGCATATACCATATACCTGGCAAGGCAAATTCCAAATCTTATCATTAATGCATGCACACCAGGCTTCATCGAAACTGATTTAACCAGGCCGATGGCAGAGGCTGGTGGAAAGACTCCTGCTGAAATGGGGATGAAATCTCCCGAAGAAGGAGCATCAGCAAGCATCTTTTTGTTAATGGGCACCCCTGAAGGAAGCGGTCATTATTACGGCAGCGATTGCCTTCGCAGCCCAATGGACAGGTACAGGTCTCCCGGCGATCCCCCCTATACAGGTGACTGATAATCTGAAAATTTATTATTGTTTTATTATTCTAAATAAACACTAATAATTTCAGTAATTAACCCCTTTTAAATTATATACAAACAGTTCTTAAGTTACTTCACGTTTTCAAAGCAGCTCTCATCCTTATGAGTTATGATTTTCTGAATTATGAACTAATTTATTTGATAACATTGATGCTTGCCTCAGGCGCAGTGGCGGGATTTCTGGCCGGACTGTTTGGCATAGGAGGCGGAATTATATTGGTTCCTGCCTTACTTTATGGATTTGATGAACTGGGCTATTCTCGTGCATTTACAACACATTTGGCGATAGGAACTTCGCTGGCAATAATTGCTCCAACTTCTGCATATTCAGCATGGACTTATTTTAAGCAAGGTTCCGGAAATCTAAGGACATTGAGAAATCTGGCTTTTCCCGCAGCAGGCGGATCATTGTTTGGTTCATGGCTGGCAGGCGGCCTGGATGGAAATGTGTTGAGAGCAATATTTGCCATCCTGGTTATGGTGATTGCCCTGAATTTATTTAAAAAAAATCATTTTGTTTTTGGAAGCAAATTACCTGCATCATTTTTTACATGGAGCGCTATAGGACTGATTGGGATGTTTTCAGCAATGATGGGAATTAGTGGAGGTGTATTTTTTACAGTATTCCTGGTAGCATTTGGCTTTTCTCTTTTAAATGCAATTGGAACATCTGTGGCACTGGGTTTGACAGTATCACTGCCTGGGACTATCGGCTATATTTTCAGCGGATGGGATACCCTAAACCTTCCTCCTTTAAGTTTCGGATACATTAGTTTGGTTGGTTTTGTCTGCATAATTCCCATGACCATGTTTATGGTCCCAAATGGAGCTAAACTTGCTCACAGTTTGAACAAAGACAGATTGAAACGCTTTTTTGCACTGTTCATGATTTTTATGTCACTCAGAATGTTTTACACAATATACAGTTGATATTTTCGTTTATTTTCAGTATCATCCAGCAATCATACCCCCAGTTTTACACAAAGCTCATCAAAGTCATCTACTACTAAATCCGGACGCAATTCGGATTCTTCATAGGGCAATCCATATCTATTTACATATGCCCCTCTAAATCCACTGTGACGAGCGCCAAGTATATCAAAGGAGTGTGAGGCAACCATCATGATCTGGTGCGGCTCCAGAATAAGTCTATTTGCTGCAAACCTGTAAACCGAAGGATGAGGCTTAAACTGCCCCACCATCTCAGCGCACAGTACCGCATGAAAGTCTATGCCTATATTGTTCTTTGCCAGTTTCTCCAGATACCATTCTTCACCATTGGACAAAATCACCAGGTTATATTTAGTCCCAAGCCGTTTAAGTCCTTCAATCGCATCATGGAACGGAATCAATTCCTGATAGGCTGTCATAAACTCTTCGATTATTTCAGCAGTAAATTCGATTTTCAGCATACGAAGTGTGTAAAGCAGCGCCCTCTTCTTAACTTCCAGGTACCCACTGTGTCCAAGCATCATCAGGTTATCCTGGTATTGTTCTAAACGCTGCCTTAAACGCCAGTGTTGCCATACATCTGCTCCTGAAATTGATGCTGGCGAATGACACTTCTTCAGCAATTCGTCCAGCGGAGGAATAAGACTTCCGGCCAAATCAAGCACAGTACCGAAGATATCGAAAGTCAGCGTGTTTACTTTATCAATAATATCAATAGTTTGTTTATCACTCACTTTAACTACTATAACTCGAATTAGATTATATATTCTTCATAGACACAAAAATGCTAATAAATTCAGAATAGAATTATTACCTGCGTTGATATCGATCAAGTCCGTATTTTATACAATATACTACAACCTGTAAGTCCAGGGATATTGAATAATTACAGAAACTTGCGGACCTTCATCCCCTGTTGCAAAATCAGCACGATACAAGTTTCCTGAACCACTTAAGAATCTGAATCCTGAACCAAATGAAGATTTGACTGTCTTGCCTAAATCAGCTTTAGTCTCAGATATGGCACCCTGTTCGAAAAAAAATGCAACCTGCATCTCATCTATCAAATCCTGCATGAAAAACACATCAATTTTTTCACCTTCTGATGCAGAATAATTCCAGCGGAATTCTGTAGCAAAATACAGAGTATGGGCTCCCTGGAATCTCTGTTGAGGATAGGAACGTAATCTGTCAGGTCCACCTAAAAAAAGTGACGTCCCATGTTTATTAATGTTTCTGGTATTGATCGCATTACCCAGTGTGATATCTCTGCAGGATTCAGGTGTTGGTGAATAGTCACAAAGATAGTAGTTACTTTTCTGTTTTAATACTTCAAGATCAGTCTCACCCTCTGTTCGTACATTTGCGTCCGAAAAAGTCAGGTTGAAAACCAATGTGCTTTTTTCCAGCATTGGAATATACACCTGAAGATCATTTGTGATTACATCAAATGAAGGCTCTGAGCTTGAACTGGCAGTCTGCCTGTCATAGTAAAGTATGTTGCGTATGCCTTTTCGTGGATCCCTGTAATCATCCGTATAGTCAATTCTGGCCATAAATTCCAGCCTGTCACCCAAATTTACTTCAAGCGGCGGATCAAATTCTGTGACTGTCACTCCTGGTTTTGTGAGATCAACCTTATCAGGAGCAACAAATTTATTAAAGCTTCCTTTTTGTTTTGATCTCCCTAAACCTATTTCCAGCATTCTGTCATAAAGGGTTAATTTAAGAGTAGGTGCGTCATAATCCCAATATTTTCCATGAGCATAAACAAAATCATCCTTTTCTGTGTTCATGCCTCTTAACCTGTAATTTGTGATTGCGTACTTGAAACCGCGTGCTTTAAGGTATTGCAGGTATACATATTCAGGCCAGACAAATAATTCATTTAAAAACCCAAATATAAATTCTGCATCACCAGCGCCAAGAATTGTTGCAAAATCAGTAGTCGTGTCCGCAATATTTCCGAAGTTTCCGATAATCAGCAAACCCTCACCCAGACCAGGCAGTGAATAGGGCAGTGGGACAAATAGATGTCCGTACTGTTTGGAAAACATCTCGCGTCTGCGCTCAATTTCAAATCCGTAAGCACTCCCTGTTAATAAAATTAACAAACCTGCAACAAAAACTTTTTTTAGATAATTCATAATAACACTTTGTGAATTGATTAAAGGTTAAAGTAAAATGAAGCTTTCTTTGCTAAAAGAGTCAGCTCATTTCTGCATCGCCGCAATAGTGGCCACATTAAATATATCTGATGATGAACAGCCTCTTGACAGATCATGAACGGGCTTTTTTAATCCCTGCAGCAGCGGTCCCAATGCAGTATAACCTGCCAGACGCTCGGTTATTTTGTAAGCTATATTTCCTGCTTCCAAAGTAGGGAAAATCAGTACGGAGGCATTCCCTTCCAGCGGAGAATCTTTCACTTTATGTGAAGCCACAGCAGGAACAATCGCGGAATCAACCTGAAGTTCTCCATCATGCAGAATTTCAGGATGTGTTTCTGAAAATGTATTAACTGCGTCCCTGACATGCCTAACCCGGCGATGGTTCGCACTGCCCTTTGTTGAAAAAGAAAGAAATGCCACACGAGGTTCTTCTCCACTCAACAGTCGATGGAACTCAGCAGATTCACCGGCGATTGATGCCAGCTGATCACTGGTTGGTTCCGGAATAACTGCACAGTCAGCAAAAGTGAATGCATTGTCGGCATTTGGAGAAATCATAAAAAAACTGCTTGAAACCCATTTGGATTCAGCCTTAATCCCCACAATCCTGATTGCGGCACGCAGCACATCTCCTGTTGGAGTAATGGCGCCTGCAACCAGCCCATCTGCTTCTCCATTTCTGACCATCATCATGCTAAAATTCAAAGGATCTTCCATGAATTGATTTTTTGCTTCATCAGACATCTTTTTGAAGAAATGTTCCTGCTCAAGATTTTGCCGGTACTGTTCTTTCCTGTCTTGAAAATCCTGCGGTTCCAGTAAGTTGTAACCTAAATCCATGAGCTGTCTTTTTGCCAGGGACACTCGAGGATCGCTGACTTCCGGTAGTACAAGCTTAGCGGATTTTTTTCGACCTGTTTCGATTACACGTTCCTGGTACTTGTTGAATTGCATTGATATTGTTCCCATTAAATTTCAATGAAAGTTGAAAAGTAATTACCACACAAATTGACCGATATTCTATTGGACTTAAATAAAAACAGCAACATGCTTAAGTTTGCCTTTGGCAGAATTAATTTTAAATTAACCTGATTTAATGGTAGCCTTACAGCCCAAATCCTGTCCAAATAAAGTTCCTTAACATGGATTTGAAAAGTCAATAATTCGAAATATGATTCCAAAAAAAATACAGATTGTAGAAGTCGGCCCAAGGGACGGACTGCAAAACGAAAAGCAATCGGTTCCAACTGAAACAAAAATTGCCCTTATTGAAAAACTTGCTGATGCAGGTTTGACTAAAATTGAAGCAACAAGTTTTGTGAGTCCAAAATGGGTTCCGCAGTTGAAGGACGCTTACGAAGTGGTTTCGAGTATAAAACGTCGTACCGGAGTTACCTATCCTGTGCTTACTCCAAACCTGAAAGGATTTGAATGGGCACTGGAAGCAGGCGTGGAAGAAGTAGCCGTGTTCGGCGCCGCATCGGAAGCTTTTTCGAGGAAGAACATCAACTGTTCCATTGCGGATTCAATCGAACGTTTCCGTCCTGTTTTGAAGGAAGCTCAAAAAAATGCTATTCCGGTACGTGGCTATATTTCCTGTGTGCTCGGCTGTCCCTACCAGGGTGATGTCCCTGTTCAAGACGTGGTTGATCTTGCGGAAAAAATGACAGACATTGGTTGCTACCAGATTTCTCTAGGGGACACAATCGGTTCCGGCACTCCATTACAAGCAAAGAACATGGTGCAGCAAGTAGCGAAAAAAGTTCCTGTTTCAAACATAGCACTGCATTTCCATGACACACGAGGACAGGCATTGGCTAACATTTATGCCTGCCTGGAACTTGGAGTATCAGTAATCGATTCATCTGTTGCGGGCCTCGGTGGCTGCCCTTATGCCAAAGGCGCCACTGGGAATGTGGCAACAGAGGATGTTGTCTTCATGCTTCACGGAATGGGTATTGAAACAGGCATTGATTTGAACAAACTAATTGAAACCGGACGTTTCATCAGTGATGTTCTGGGACGGGTACCACAAAGCCGTGTGTCTTGTGCGGCTTGAAATCACTTTTAATACTAAATTCAGATAATGAACACAGTTATTGGTAAAAGCGGACAAACCATGCATCGTCTTGAAGATGATCGTCTGCTCAGAGGAAAAGGCAGGTTTGTAGATAACCTTAACATCACTGGACAGGTATATTTGCATGTTGTCCGCTCATATTGTGGCAACGCAAAAATTAACATCCTGAATTCCGATTCAGTAAAAAATATGTCCGGAGTGCTGGCTGTCTTCACCGGCGAAGATTTGATAAGTGACGGTATTCTCCCCATCCCCGTCACACTTCCTTACAAACGTCCGGGAGGAAAACTGGCGCTTTCGGAACCATATCATGCCCTGGCTCAGGGAATGGTACGTTTTGTGGGACAGCCTGTGGCCATAGTGGTGGCAGAAACAAGGGAGCAGGCGATTGAAGCTGCAGAATGCCTTGAAGTTGAATACAAAGAATATCCTGCTGTGACTGATCTACTAAAAGCAGCAAATCCGACCGCGCCACGTTTGTGCGCTGAACTTCCGGACAATATTGCTGCTGCCGAAAGTCTGGGTAATGCAAAGCAAGTGGATGAAATCTTTTCAACGGCACATCATATAACCCGCATGGATTTAATCAATAATCGTGTAGTGGGAAGCCCTCTTGAACCCCGTGGACTGCTTTGTGATATTGATCAAGACGAAGGAACGCTTACACTGCATGCATCGCACCAGAGTGCCACAAGATTACATGATTTCCTGTGCTCAGTATTCCAGCTCAATCCGGAACTGCTGAGAGTAATTGTTAGAGATATAGGCGGGGGATTCGGTACAAAAGTAGCCGTTTATCCGGAAGATATTTTAGTGGTCTTTGCCACAAAAAAATTAAAACGACCGGTTAAATGGACAGCTACACGCACAGAGGAGTTTCAAGCTTCTGTTCATGGACGTGACCACAGGAATGTGGCAGAACTGGCATTTGATTCTGAAGGAACAATCCTGGCTTTAAGGGTAAATACACTTGCTAATACAGGAGCTTACCTGATTAATCCCGCCTTGCTGATTCCACTGGGGCTGATGTGCAAGGTGATTACTTCAGTATATCATATTCCCGCAATGTATCTGGACACACGCTGTGTACTCACTAATACTGCTCCAATCGGCGCTTATCGAGGCGCCGGACGTCCGGAAGGAATCTACCCAATGGAGAGATTGATGGACATGGCTTCACGTGAAATGGGCATTGATCCGGTTACAATACGCAAAAACAATATCATCCCCTCAGAAAGTCTGCCGTACAAAACATTGGCAGGAGAAGTTTTCGACAGCGGTAATTTCCCTGTTGTACTAGAAAAGGCTGTTAAGTTGATGGACTGGGATGGATTTCCACTACGCAAAGCTGAATCAGATAGACGTGGTATGCTGCGTGGAAGGGGCCTGGCATGCTACATTGAGTGGACCGGAGGTGATTTATCTGAAACAGTCCGGATTGAAGCACAATCAGATGGAAAGGTTACATTATTCTCCGGAACTCAGAACATGGGGCAGGGGCTGGAAACAGTTTTCACCCAACTTCTTTCTGAAAAACTCCAAATTTCAATGGATTCAATTAAAGTGGTGCTTGGTGACACAAAACTTGTAAAAGGCATGGGAAGTTTTGGGTCACGCTCGCTCTTTGTCGGCGGAAGCGTTTTATTGGAAGGGACAAACGATTTCCTGCAAAAAGGCAAGGAGTTGGCTGCAGAGGTACTGGAAGCAGCCGTAGCGGATTTACTCTACAAAAACGGACGATTTGAGGTAACAGGAACCTCAATCGGTGTTGGTCTATTTGAATTGGCCGCAAAACAAACCGAACAAAGCTTTTCAACTGAAACCGTGAAAACAGTGGAAGGGCGCAGCTGGCCCAACGGATGCCATATTGCCGAGGTGGAAATTGATCCTGAAACCGGTAACGTGCGTCTTGTCAGGTACGGGAACGTTGATGATGCCGGCAATATGATCAATCCTATGATTGTAGATGGGCAAATAAAAGGCGGAATCTCCCAGGGAGCAGGACAGGCGCTGTTGGAACACTCAGTATATGATCCTGAAGGACAACTGCTTACAGCGTCTTTTCTGGACTACGCAATGCCTCGAGCCGATGATTTGCCGGTTTTTGATTCTGCAACATACACTGACGCTCCATGTCAAACTAATCCCCTTGGGGCCAAAGGCGTGGGAGAAATTGGAACAGTTGGTTCAATCCCAACAGTCGCCAATGCCATACTGGACGCATTGTGGGATCAAGGTGTGCGTAAATTTGATATGCCGGCACACCCGCAAAAAATATGGCAACTTCTTCAGGATGCAAAAAATTAGTGTCAAAAAATATCTGTTGACTCTAATAGATTTCAAAACTAATGTTTTTACTGTCAAAATCAAAAATAACAAACTGAAAGGTTAATTATGAATCCTCATTTTATTGCCCATGAACCTTCTGACACAGTAGGAGTCGTGGTTGTAGAAAAAGTTTCAGCGGGACAGGAAGTCACAGGCTGGATCATGGAAAATGACAAAACAGAAACACTGAAAGCACTTGCGGAAGTTCCTCTTGGACACAAGCTCGCGCTTACAGATATTAAAAACGGTGACACTATCGTAAAGTATGGAAATGACATCGGGCGTGCTATTGATGACATACCCAGGGGAGGTTATGTTCATGTTCACAACGTAAAGACAAAGAGGTGGTGATGGAAAAATGGCCTCAGACTTTTTATGGTTATCGTCGTGATAACGGGCGGGTAGGTGTACGCAATCATGTGATAATACTTCCTGTTGATGACATCTCAAATGCTTCAGCTGAGATGGTGGGAAACAATATCAAGGGTACACTGGCAATACCGCACAGTTACGGAAGGCTGCAGTTTGGTGCAGACCTGGAACTTTTTTTCAGAACAATAATTGGTACAGGACGCAACCCGAATGTTGCAGCTGCGGTGGTAATCGGAATTGAACCCGGCTGGACTAAACGTGTTGTTGACGGAATTGCAGAAACAGGCAAACCTGTTGCCGGATTCAGCATCGAAGGCAAGGGAGATCTCTTAACTGTTGTTGAAGCATCCCGAAAAGCGCAGGAATTTGTACAATGGTCAACCGAACTTCAGCGCGAGGAATGTCCGCTTTCTGACCTTTGGATTTCAGTCAAGTGCGGAGAATCAGACACCACTTCAGGACTTGGTTCCAATCCAACAGTCGGCAACCTGATGGATAAACTGGATCCGCTGGGCGTACATCTATGCTTTGGCGAAACTTCTGAATTGACAGGAGCAGAGCAAGTCTGCGCAACGCGAGCAGCAAATCCGCAAGCAAAAGAGAAGTTCCTCAAAACATGGAACGATTACAATGATTTCATAATGGAAAACAAGACAAACGATCTTTCTGAATCGCAGCCCACCAAGGGCAACATTGCGGGTGGTTTAACAACGATTGAGGAAAAGGCGTTTGGCAACTTCCAGAAGATTGGCAAAAATACAAACTTTATTGACGTGCTGGAACCTGCTGAGGAACCCGCACAAGGACCGGGATTATATTTCATGGATACCTCCTCTGCTGCTGCTGAGTGCGTGACTCTGCAGGCTGCTGCAGGATTTACGGTCCATCTGTTTCCTACCGGACAGGGCAATGTGATTGGCAACCCTATTGAACCCGTAATCAAGCTCACAGCAAATCCACATACTGCGGCGACCATGAGCGAGCACATTGATGTGGACGTTTCCGGAATCCTAAAACGTGAGATGGATCTGGATCAGGCTGGAGATGAACTGATCAAATGTACAATTCGCACCGCCAATGGACGTTACACCTGCGCCGAAGCGCTTGGCCACCGGGAGTTTGTGTTAACCAAACTGTTCAGAAGTGCTTGATGCTTTTCTCGTACATTTGAATTTATTATTGTTTAATACTTGATGGTCACGTAAAAACTATTTTAGACAAATATTTGGTTTT
>LULR01000368.1_pt1 | contig 21153 bp, 19 predicted proteins | sample 729471 | NCBI WGS metagenome assembly LULR01 (sample SAMN03860284, study PRJNA289734) | marine metagenome | biome: seawater column; feature: ocean; material: water; isolation source: Red Sea water column Station 108 - depth 500m | place: Saudi Arabia: Red Sea | collected 2011-10-15 | depth 500 m
CCGGTGTGGTCACTAATTTATGCTTGTCATCAACGACAATATCACGCACATCGCACTTAACGTGTTCGCCCCCCAAAGTGTTAATAGCATTCGCCACTTCGTCATTATGGCCTATGGTGGCTTTTACCCCATTACCATAAATATGTGGCAGTAAAACAGGCGCAATGCACATATAGCCGGCAGGCTTCTCAGCATCTACAAACGCCTTGCCAACTTTCATGACTTGCTCATTAACCGTCATTTCGGCACCGTTAACCGCAAAATCACAGAAGTTCTTAGCAACACCGAAGCCGCCCGGTAGAATTAATGCATCGAACTCATCCGCATTTAACTCGCTGAGCGGTTTCACTTCGCCCCGGGCAATGCGTGCAGCTTCTTCCAGTACATTGCGTTTGTCACTGCTTTCCTCACCTTTTAAGTGATTAATGGTGTGCATTTGTTCAACGTCCGGGGCGAAGCACTGGTAAGCAGCACCTTGTTTGGTAAGGTGCAACAGGGTTAATACCGCTTCATTCACTTCAGCGCCGTCAAAAACACCACAACCTGACAATAGTACCGCTACTTTTTTCATAAAATCCTCTGCTTAAACGTGAGTTTATTCGTCGTTTATGTGTTTATCGTGCTCATCTCGCCACTTCCACTCGTTTTCAAGCGTTGCAGTTGGTTGCAACATGGCAAAGTCTAAGTCTTCAATTTTGTCACCGGACTTCAAACGCTTCGGTAAGTCAGGGTTCGCCAGAGCGGCTTTACCTATTGCCAGCATGGCATTGGGGTAATGCGCAGCCACGTGCTCATAGTTGCTCTTGTCAACTCCACCGTTCACTATCAATGGAATATCGCTGAACTCCTGCACAATTTCCGCCAGCGTTTTCGCACTACCGCCTTTAAACGGCTTACGGTTTACGTCGGTGTCTGTTGTATGAATATAGTCGACTCCCGCTTCTTTCAAGGCTTTCACCAGTTTTATCATAGCGTCTTCGCCTTCCGGCCATTGATAATCCGGGTCAGTCACCGTAATTTGACCCAGACGAATACCCACAATAAAGTCGTCTTTTGCGGCCGCTTTCGCGGCTTTTGCTACCATTGCAACAAACTTAATACGCTTACCAATGTTGCCACCCCACTGGTCTTCGCGTTGGTTGAAGTAGTCACTTAAAAACTCATTCAATAAGTAACCATTAGCGGCATGTAACTCCACGCCATCAAACCCGGCTTCTTCAGCACGGTTCACGGCTCCAACAAAGCCCTGCATCACCGCATCGAAATCACCTTCATCCATCGCCTTAACTTCCGGCCAGCCGTCCGTTTCACCATACAAACTCAAAGGTTCGCCCTTAGGTTGAACGGCACTTGGTGCAATCGGCGTGTCAGTATATTCGTTATGCTGGAACTGAGCCCCTGCGTGCATCAGTTGTAGTATGAATTTGCAGTCATGCTCATGCACTCTTTCAACAATTTCTTTCCAGGCATCGGTTTGCGGCGCATCAGTAATACCCGGCTGATTAATATAGCCCTGGCTTGCCTGACGGTCGGTATAAACACCTTCACTGATAATCATACTCCAGCCACCTTTAGCGAATCGCTCGTAGTATTCGCCCATAAGCTCGGTTGGCTTACCTTTTTTATCGGCACTGGTGCGGGTCATTGGCGCTACCACAAAGCGGTTATCAAATTTGTGGCCTTTTAACTCGAAATCATCAAATGCAGAGCTCATACGGAATCCTTTTTTGTTAGGAACTAATCTATGACTTTGTGCATATTTACGGAGATTTCAAGGTGATTTGATCACTTTACTCCGTTTTAACCGACAGAATTACCGCCGCTTTCTGCTTCTTACCGCCATAACCAAAGGCTTTGCTAAACGTTTTGACGGGCACAGGTAAATACTGCCGCTCTGTTGGCGACTCCCACGGCAGCGTGTCGTAGTCCGGGTCGTTAATGTAAATAAAGTCGTCGTCAGCAGCGCATATAAGAACCCAGTGCGGCGCCCGGATTCCGTCAAATAAATAGGTGGAAATTAATGCCATAACTAAACACCCGCCGGCTAGATCTTTAAGCAGTGACTCTATTGAGTAATCTCCCACGCAAACCGGCACATTCTTTTCTCGTAAATACCCTATATCGACCTGCTGTATTCGTTCTACCACCGCCTTTTTCTGCTCTTGGCGAACCGAGTCGACAAACAAAGGTTGATCAGTATTCACTTCTACACGCACCTTAAGCCCACGTTTTAGCGCTGCCCTCGCAAGTCCATAAGGCCCGCAACCGCCGTGTCCAGACGTCATATAAATAGTGGTTTCGGTAGCGCCCACGCCGGCGTCTTCGCCGAGTTCATAACGTGGTAAAAGTTTTTGCAGAACGAGTGCGTCTCTCGACTGTGCTGCGCTCACCGGGAAGTACGCTTCACGAAGTTCGATAGAATGAAAGCCGTCACTGATGAGCAGCTCTTGAGCGACCTTGTTGGACACCGCTACTTCGGTGCGTAAAAACAGAGAGTGCCGTTCATCGGCTAACGCTTCGGCTTTTTGCAGTAATAGTCGCCCGTAACCTTTTTGCCGATAAGCGTCGCTGACAACCAACGCATACAGGCGCGCCAGGTTAGTGTTAGTTCGGTACAACACCACAATGTAGCCTTCAACGTTATTATCCACTTCCAACACAAAAAAGTCGGCCGTTTCAGACTCAATAAAACGGCGGAAGCTACGCTTGCTGATGGCATCTTCGGGGTAAGTCCGGGCTTCCAGTATTGCTACTGCATCCAGATGAAGCGGTTGAGCACAGGTTATTTTATAGCTTTGAGAAGCCATACTTAGAGCACACCTCATAACAAAGTTCCTGAGGGAATAACCTCAGGCTTCAGACTACCTTTTGTACCACGAATCGTGTTAAACTTGCGCGCAAATTTTTTTGCCTGTCGGGATAATTCTGTGAGCGATAACAAACCTTCTTTAAGTTACAAAGACGCGGGCGTCGATATTGACGCTGGTAATGCATTGGTTGACCGTATTAAGGGCGTGACGAAACGCACGCATCGACCAGAAGTAATGGGTAACATTGGTGGGTTTGGCGCACTTTGTGAAATTCCGGCAGGTTATAAGCAACCGGTTCTGGTTTCCGGAACCGACGGTGTTGGTACAAAATTACGTTTAGCTATCGACCTTAAACGCCACCGCGGTGTTGGCATCGACTTGGTCGCTATGTGTGTGAACGACCTTATTGTTCAAGGCGCAGAGCCTCTGTTCTTTCTCGACTACTATGCAACAGGCAAACTGGACGTTGACGTCGCAGCCGATGTCGTTGCCGGTATCGGTGACGGCTGTGAACAATCAGGCTGCGCACTTATCGGCGGTGAAACAGCAGAAATGCCAGGCATGTACGAACACGGCGACTACGACTTAGCAGGCTTTTGTACCGGTGTTGTCGAAAAGTCAGAAATTATCGATGGCACCAAAGTCGCTGACGGCGATGCCTTAATCGCTCTGGCATCAAGCGGCCCTCACTCAAATGGTTACTCGCTTATTCGTAAAATTATTGAAGTCAGCGGTGCCGACTTAGAGTCTCACCTACAAGGCAAAACACTGGCTGATCACTTGTTAGAGCCTACTCGCATTTATGTGAAGTCAGTGCTTGAACTGATTAAGCACGTTCCTGTGCATGCCTTGTCACACATTACCGGTGGAGGCTTCTGGGAAAACATTCCACGAGTCCTTCCTAAGGGTAGTAAAGCGGTTATTGACGGTAACAGTTGGGACTGGCCAGTTATTTTCGACTGGTTAAAAGACAACGGCAACGTCAGCATGAAAGAAATGTACCGCACCTTTAACTGTGGCGTAGGTATGGTTATCGCGGTACCTAATGATCAGGCCGATAAAGCCATTCAAATACTGACTGACGCTGGCGAAGACGCCTGGAAAATTGGCCGTATTGCTAATGCCGCAGAAGGTGAAGAGCAAGTCGACATTCTGGCCGACGAGACTCACTAATGAAACGTATTGTTGTACTAATATCAGGCACCGGTAGTAATATGCAGGCCATTCAGCAGGCCTGCGAAAACGGTAAAGTCGCCGGTGAAGTGGTTGCCGTTATTTCGAATAAAGCGTCAGCCAAAGGTCTGGAGAAAGCTTCCGCAAAGGGTATTAGCACCGAAGTGCTTAGCCACAAAGAATTTGATACGCGGGAAGCTTACGACGCTGAACTTAAAGCATTAATTGATAGTTATCAGCCTGACTTAGTAGTACTGGCCGGCTTTATGCGCATTCTGACCGGTGACTTCACGCGCCATTACGAAGGTCGTATGTTCAACATACATCCGTCTCTTTTGCCGAAATACAAAGGTATAAACACCCATCAACGGGCGTTAGATGCCGGCGATACTGAACACGGTGTCAGTGTTCACTTCGTAACGGAAGAACTCGACGGTGGTCCGGTCGTATTACAGGCAAAAGTGCCTATTTTCGAGGGTGACACCGTTGACGAAGTTCAAGCCCGTGTTCACGAACAAGAGCACCGCATTTATCCGCTTGTAGTCAACTGGTTCTGCCAGGAGCGTTTAAAGCTCGAAAACGGCCGCGTGACCTTAGACGGTGAAGTATTAGGCTCTCAGGGCTACGCCTCGGAGTAATTAAACTCTTACATTTCCAAACTTTTCAAAGACATGGTGGCTTGTTCGTCACCTTCTTTGAATTGCTGCATTTTAACCATCACGTAGTTTAATTCCGGCGCAAACCAAAAAAACGTCTGGCGGCGGTTGTTGTCACGAATGCGCCCCACTTTTATCGCTTCGACCTTGCCATACGGCAGTTTTAGTAGTTCACTGTCGGCCATCACTCGAAAACGATACTCATCGGCTTCATCAAATAAAGCGTCTTTCCAGTTAATGTCGAGCATTCGGCCGGTATCGACATTGCGAACCGTCTTGTCATCTGCTCGGAATTCACCATGAAACGACTTGTCCGATCCAGTTCCGGTACGCATATAGATAAACTCACGCGGCTCCAGGCGTTTACTTTCGTCGTCAACAATAAACACTGAGCGGGCTTCCCGAGTATCGGACAGAATAAACCAGGAAATATCAGACTTTGTGCGCAGCTGCCATTCGTCATCAGGCGATACCTCTAAATAACGGTAGCCTTCACCATATTCGCTGTCACCACGCGTAATAACGTAATTCGCTTCGTAGGGCTTCATGGTATCGTTAATGCCCTGAGTCTCTTTTACAGTATCGTCTGCATGAACCGGCGCAAGCTGAGCGAAACTCAGTACAGCAGAAGCCATTAAAAAATGCATTGTCCGTTTTAACATCACCACTCCATTCACCGTGACAACTGGATACTTACATTGACAGAAAATTCAAACGCGCGTTCAAATTTTCCTTGAAAATAATGTCTGGTTGATCTAACTTGCACAGTATAACTGGTCAGACCTCCAAATCGGAGTATTACACTATGAGTATTGCACTTTGGATTATCGCTACCGTTATTGTTGCGGCAGCTCTCATTTACAAGCGCGCCAGCCTGCTGTTATTCAGTGTCGGCATGGTCGCTATGTTTGCTATTGGTAACGTACTGGAAATTGTCGGCCCTGTGCTTTGGACAATTCTTGCCGTTATCTTAGTACCTATTAATTTAGCACCCGTTCGCCTGAACTTGCTAACCAAGCCAATTCTTAAAGCGTACCGCAAAGTCATGCCAGAAATGTCTGACACCGAACGCGATGCGTTAGAAGCCGGTACAGTTTGGTGGGACGGCGACTTATTCAGTGGCGACCCGGACTGGAAGAAGTTACTGGACGTACCAAAAGCTGAGCTAACAGCAGAAGAGCAAGAGTTCTTAGACGGCCCGTGTGAAGAAGTCTGCAAAATGCTGGACGACTGGGAAGTTACGCATGAACTGACAGACATGCCTGAGCACGTCTGGCAGTACCTGAAAGAGAAAAAATTCTTCGCCATGATCATCAAAAAAGAATACGGTGGTCTTGAGTTTTCAGCGTACGCTCAGTCTCGTGTGCTGCAAAAGCTTGCGGGCGTTAGTACGGTATTAGCATCAACAGTCGGTGTACCTAACTCATTAGGCCCGGGCGAGTTGCTTCAGCACTATGGTACCAAAGAGCAGCAGGATCATTACCTGCCACGCTTGGCTAGTGGCGACGAAATTCCATGTTTCGCGCTGACCAGTCCGGAAGCAGGCTCTGACGCAGGGGCTATTCCTGACTCAGGTGTTGTCTGTAAAGGCGAATGGAACGGCGAAGAAATTGTTGGTATTAAACTTAACTTCAACAAGCGTTACATCACGCTTGCACCGGTTGCGACGGTATTAGGTCTGGCATTCAAAATGTACGACCCTGACGGTTTAATCGGTGAAGAAGAAGAGCTGGGTATTACCTGTGCGCTTATTCCGCGTGACACCAAAGGCGTTGAAATTGGTCGTCGTCACTTCCCGCTTAACGTTCCGTTCCAAAACGGTCCTATTCGCGGTAACGACGTATTTGTACCACTTGATTACATTATCGGTGGTCAGAAAAATGCCGGTAAAGGCTGGCGTATGCTGGTTGAGTGTTTGTCGGTTGGTCGCTCAATTACCCTACCGTCAAACAGTGCTGGTGGTATTAAATCTATTGCTCTGGCGACCGGTGCGTATTCACGCATTCGTCGTCAGTTCAAATTACCAATTGGTAAAATGGAAGGTGTTGAAGAGCCAATGGCTCGCCTGGCTGGTAATGCGTACTTAATGGACGCAGTCACTACCCTTTCAACAAAAGGCATCGACTTGGGTGAAAAGCCTAGCGTTATCGGTGCTATCGCGAAATACCACATGACCGAAAAATTGCGTGCCTGCATGGATGACGCAATGGATGTTCATGGTGGTAAAGGTATTTGTTTAGGTCCAAACAACTACTTAGGTCGTGGTTATCAGGGCGTGCCAGTGGCTATTACCGTTGAAGGTGCGAACATTCTGACTCGTAACATGATGATTTACGGTCAAGGCGCCATTCGCTGCCATCCTTACGTTCTTAAGGAAATGGAAGCGTCTGCAGAACAAGGTCCTGAAGCACTGAAGAAGTTCGATAACGCCCTATTCGGTCATATCGGTTTTGCGGCAAGCAACTTCATGCGCTCGGTATTCTATGGTTTTGGTGGTCACCGCTTAAGTTCAGTACCAGTCAGTGGTCCTGCACGTAAGTACTACCAACAAATGAACCGTTTCAGCGCCAACATGGCATTATTATCTGACGTTGCTATGGGTGTGCTTGGCGGCAGCCTGAAGCGTAAAGAGCGTGTATCGGCCCGCTTAGGCGATATGTTGAGCTACCTATACATTGGCTCTGCAATTTTGAAACGTTTCCATGATGAAGGGCAAATTAAAGAAGACTTGCCACTGATGCATTGGGCTATGCAGGATACCTTGCACAAGCTTCAGGAAGCTCAACTGTCTATGTTGGATAACTTTGGTGGTGTTGGCTCTGTCATGCGCGCCATTATGTTCCCGCTGGGCCGCATTGCGAAGCGTCCAAGCGACAAGAACGATCACAAAATTGCGCGTATGCTGATGTCACCTAATGACGTACGTACTCGCCTGGGTAAAGGCCAGTTCCTGAGCCCTGAAGGTCACTTTGGCTTCTTAGAAGAAACACTACAAAACGTTATTGCCGCTGAGCCACTGTACGACAAAGTTTGTAAAGCAGCGGGTAAACGCTTCAGCTTTACTCAGTTGGACCAAATTGGTGCCAAAGGTAAAGAACTGGGCGTACTAAGCGATGACGAAGTTGCTCTTCTGGAAAAAGCGGAAGAAGGCCGTTTACGCACTATCAATGTTGACGACTTCGCACCGGAAGACTTATTGGCAGGTAAAGCGGCGTTTGATTACGCGCTGAAAAACCTAAAAGAAAGTGATGCAGCTTAAACGCTAAGCGTCTTAACGCAAATAAGGCGACTCTGTTTTGCAGGGTCGCCTTTTTTTTATGCTAGAATTCTGCGCTGTTTTAAACATTCTGACTTTAAAATAATAAAGGCGAAAGGTATGCAGTCTTCCAATAATGGTTACTCAGAGACCAGCAAGCGCGGCTGGTTTACTCGCTTCCTCGACATGGTCGAGTGGTTGGGTAATTTACTTCCTCACCCTATAACGCTATTCGCAATTTTTTGTCTGCTGGTTATTGTCGCTAGTGGCATTGCTGCTTATTTTGGTGTCAGCGCTATCGACCCTCGCGACGGCGAGACTGTTATCCAGGCAGTCAGCTTATTAAACGCCGAAGGTATACAAAAAATTGTGACCAACCTGGTGACGAACTTTACTGGCTTTACGCCATTGGGGACGGTGCTTGTCGCTTTATTAGGTGTTGGTGTGGCTGAGCGTTCAGGTCTCATTTCTGCGGCTATGCGTGGCTTGGTTATGAAAGCGCCACCTAAGTTAATTACCGTAACGGTCGTTTTTGCCGGTGTTATCTCTAACACGGCGTCGGAGCTCGGCTACGTAGTGTTGGTTCCGCTTGCCGCGATGATCTTCTACGGCTTAGGCCGCCACCCACTCGCTGGTTTGGCCGCTGCATTTGCCGGTGTCTCTGCAGGTTACAGTGCCAATTTATTAATTGGTACCGTTGACCCATTACTGTCAGGGATAACCCAGGAAGCGGCAAAGATTGTCGACGAGAACTATACCGTTGGCGCTGAAGCCAACTGGTACTTCATGATGATAAGCACCTTCCTCATCGCCATTCTGGGTGCAGTCATTACGGACAAAATCGTGGAGCCCAAACTTGGCAAGTACAATAAAGACGAAGCGTCCATCGATTTGTCCGATCAGTCTTCTATGGAGCCGCTAAGTGCTCTGGAAAAGCGTGGCTTAAAGTTAGCCGGACTAAGTGTGTTAGTACTGTCAGGTATTCTCGCTCTCACTGTGGTACCCGAATGGGGCATTCTCCGACACCCGGAAACCGGCTTAGTGAAAGGCTCTCCATTCTTAAAAGGTGTCGTGGTTTATATTTTCTTCTTGTTTGCCATTCCAGGTTTTGTTTACGGCCGTGTCGTAAACACCATGAAAAACGACCGTGACGTCATTGACGCAATGTCGCACAGCATGGGAACCATGGGTATGTACATTGTGCTGGTTTTCTTCGCCGCGCAGTTCGTTAACTTCTTTAAATGGACCAACTTTGGCACCATCTTCGCTATTAACGGCGCAGAGTTTCTGACCAATATAGGCATGACCGGCCCACTCATTTTTGTGTTCTTCATTATGGTCTGTGGGTTTGTAAACCTAATGCTGGGTTCAGCATCGGCACAATGGGCTATTACTGCGCCAATTTTCGTACCTATGCTGATGCTTATTGGTTACTCACCAGAAGTGATTCAGGCGGCTTACCGTATCGGCGATTCGGTGACTAACGTCATAACACCGATGATGAGTTACTTTGGTTTGATACTGGCTGTTGCAGCTCGTTACAAGAAAGATTTAGGTATTGGCACATTGGTCGCGATGATGCTGCCTTACTCAATGATGTTTTTCATCGGTTGGACAATATTGTTCTTTATTTGGGTATTCGGCTTTGGGCTACCAGTTGGTCCGGCAGCCCCAACTTATTACGGATAAACTCTTATTCTGGCCGGCGCATTACGCGGTATGCAATAACCGCTAATAAGCCGGCCACACCTATCACCCACGCCATTGCGTAATCGGTAAAACTCCCTGCCTGGCTCACGCCGACCGATACCAACCCAGCAATTAAAAACTGTAAGCTACCAGTAACGGCGGACGCCGAACCTGCGCGCTCCTGTTGCTCTGCCAACGCCCCCGCCATAGCATTAGGAAAGACTAAGCCAAGCGTTGAAATATAAGCAAATAAAGGCAGCAAAATGCCCCAGAAGCTGGCATGAATATAAGCCATCACGCACATGACAGTCGAAACAACCGCCAGTATCGGCAAAGATATATTCAATATTTTTCGTGAGGAATGATATTTCAGTAACCAGCCATTGAGCTGAGAAAAACCGATAATACCAATAGCATTCACACCAAATAACCAACTGTAGTGCGTTGGATCCAACCCGAAAATTTCAATAAACATTTTCGGCGAGCCGGTGATATAGGCGAACAGCCCGGATTGAGCAATAGCCCCTGTCAGTGAATAGCGTAAAAAGGAAGGATCCCGAAATACCGCCCAATAGGTTGTTCCGGTATGGCGCATACGCACATCGTAACGGCGTCCGCGTGTTTCCGGCAGCACAAAGTGAATAGTCACTGCGGAAGCAACTCCCAGAGCAGCAACAATGAGAAAGAGTGCTCGCCAGCCCATCCATTCGGTAATATAAGCGCCGAATAATGGTGCCAAAATAGGCGCAACGCCCATAACCAATATTAAAAACGAAAAGACTCGCGCTGATGCTTGCGGCGTATAGAGATCACGCACTACGGCACGGGCTATAACAATCCCCGCGCAGGCTCCAATAGCCTGAAAGAATCGCAGCACAATCAACCACTGAATGTCCGGTGCATAAGCACAGGCAACGGAAGTCACCACATAAATTGCCAAACCGATATACAGTGGGTTCTTACGACCAAACTTATCGGTTGCCGTACCATACAGCAACTGCCCTATGAATAAGCCAAAGAAAAACGCAGTCAGTGATAATTCTACGTGATGAGTGTCGGTGGCGTAGTCACTGGCAATTGCGCTAAACGCCGGCAAATACATATCAATAGACAGCGGCGCAAACGCGGTAAGTAACGCCAGAATGACAACAATAAAGTCGAATCTGGCGTTATCGGAGACCGGTCTTGGCTCAAACGAGTGAGCCATTATTTATCCTCTACAGGCGTATATGACTGAGTTGCAAACTCTTCAGGTCGTTGCAGAACCTCTTGAGCTCTGGCGTAATTCACTAGTGACTCAGCATAGTCAATACCGGTATTGCGGGCACGCCCCCGCTCACTAATACGGTAGAATGTATTCCAACCATCCTGGCCGCCAGCAATGAAGCTGTTCGTTACCAAAATATAAGTCGCTCTGGCCGACATTGGCTGCCAGCTCTGGCTGCCTTTATCCCACACTTCTAGGTCAGACACGCGGGAGCCGGTTTCTTCGGTTAAATCGACTGAATAACGAATGCCCGCCCCATAGGGGTAAGCGCCCTGTGAACCGCCGTCTGACACAGCGTAGGCCAAAGCCTCTTCCATTGCCTGTTTAAACTCAGAGCCGGTCAGCTCTAGTTTCACTAAGGTATTTGCGAACGGTAATACGGTAAAGGCATCACCCACCGTAAAGTCACCTTCAGGAATATCCGCTCGCACGCCACCACCATTTTGAATAGCAAAGTCGGCTTCGGGTACTGAGTGCAGAAAGGCTTCCGCAACCACTCGGTGAGCGCCTGAGCTGATTACCTGCGCACAGCCGGCCCGGCGGTTTCTATCAACTTGTTGAGAACAAATTTGCTGAGGTACGTCCGCAATAACCTCTGCTGAAAAATCGTCAACTTTACTTCGATAGTCTTCTAATATGGACTGAAGCTCGGTATCGGGTTCAACGAAGCTATAAACACCGCTCTCTTTTAATGCGGTGGTAATCGGTTCATAGGTCGTCACAATACCGTCAGACACCTGAATGTCTTTACCCAATAAGTAGTGAGGTCGCCCACCACAAGCTGCGATTTTATCGCCATCAAACTCAGCTTTTAGTTCACCGACAACCAGCGAGTACTGATAGGCGTGGGCAATACACACTTTGTCACCATCCGCATTGGTTAATTCTGTCGGATACGATCCGGCAGACTTCATACCAAACTCACTAAAATCACCGAGTAAAGTATGCGAGTCACCACCAATAATCACATCAACGCCAGGTAATTGTTTAACCAGTTCCCTGTCACGCTCATATTGAATGTGAGTGAGCAAAACAATTTTCTCAACGCCCTGGCGCTGAACTTCGGCAATGTATTTTTGCGCCGTCTCAAGTTCGTCTAAAAACTCGGTGCTTCGGTCTGGCTGGGAAGACTTTTTTGTTTTACTGGCAATGGTTAAACCAATAATTGCCACCTCTTCACCGCCACGCTCAACAATGGTGTAAGGCTTAAACATATGCCACTCGTTGTCTGGTGTCAGTGGCGACTCACCCACCTCAGGCTTAATATTGGCACTTAATTTGGCGGTTTGGCACTGCTCGGTACCTAACTGCTGTAAGAACTTAGCAAGGCCTGCATCACCGTTATCAAACTCATGGTTACCAATAGTGAAGGCATCAAAACAAACCTTATTCATCATGCGAGCATCGGCTTCACTGCCAAACAGCGTGAAATACAAGCTGCCTGTTACAGCATCACCGGCATGCAGGGTAAGAACATTGTCATTAGCCGATCGCAGCGCTTTTATCTGCGCGCCAACGCGTGGAAAGCCTCCGGCTTCTATCTGCCACTCCTGGTCCGCCCATGCCAGCGTTTGCTGTTTGGCGTCTAAGGTTGAGTGGTGATCATTCACGTGCAGCACCGGTTGCTATTAGTCTTTAATAAGACCAATTTCACGCAAACGCTGCATTAAATAATCATCCGCCGTAATGGGTTCGTCACGCTGCGGGTTTTGTTCAGTTATACAGCTCTCCAACGGGGTTATCATTACGTCCGGGTTAAAGTGTAAGAAGAACGGAATAGAGTAACGCGACTTCTCATTGTAAGGCGCAGGCGGATTAACCACACGATGCGTAGTCGAGGGCAACACATGGTTGGTTAAACGCTGTAGCATATCACCCACGTTACAAATAATGGCACCTTCAATAATGGTTACCGGCACCCAGCTACCGTCTTTCGCCAGAACTTCCAGACCCGGCTCTCTTGAGCCAACTAATAAGGTCAGAACGTTGATATCTTCATGCGCACCCGCTCGTACAGACGGTGTATCTTCATCAATAATAGGCGGGTAATGCAGTGGGCGCAAAATTGAGTTGCCGTTATTCACCTTGTTGCGGAAAAAGTCTTTTGGCTGACCCAAGTAAACGGCCAGTGCATCTAACACCTGGTTACCCAGCTTATCCAGTGCTTCATAGATGGCCAGCATGTCGTCTTTAAACTTTGGTAACTCTTCTGGCCAAACATTCGGTAACAGCTGCGGATAAGCCGGTGTACCTTCCACTTCGCGGCCAACATGCCAAAATTCTTTTAAGTCCACATGCTCTGCGTCTTTCGCTATTTCAGTACCAAAGGGTGTATAACCGCGTGCGCCACCTTCTCCGGGACGGTGATATTGCTTTTTAACCTCATCCGGCAATGCGAATAACTCACGACAAGTGTCTAGCGCGCGTTCTATAAGCGCTGTATCAACACCGTGTTGCGTTAACGCAATAAAGCCATACTTTTCATAGCCTTGGCCAACATCCTGAGTAAATGCATCAAAATTATCGTGATAACGTCGCATATCGACGTGCGGAATAGACTGCATGGTGGCGTTCCAACTTATTAATTTAGGAAAACGGAAAGAGCCCTGTATTTTAGGGCTTAGGCAACAAAATCACAAGTTAGCCAGCGCCTCTCGAACCGGCTTGTAGTCACGTCGGTGAATGGGGCAAGGTCCGTATTTCTTCAGTAGTTCAATGTGCCGTGCTGTTCCGTATGCCTTGTGCTTATTAAATTCATACTGCGGGTAGCGTTCGTGCCATTCCAGCATCTGTCTGTCACGCTCTACTTTTGCCAAAATAGACGCAGCAGCAATGCTTTCTTCACGAGCGTCACCACCAACAATAGCTTCGGCGGGTACCGTCAATTCGGGCACTCGGTTACCGTCAATCAGCACTTTGCTGGGTAATACGGGTAACGCTTCTACTGAGCGTTGCATAGCTTTCATGGTTGCCCAGAGTATATTGATTTGTTCAATCTCGTCAGGGTCTGACTGCGCTATTGCCCAATACAGCGCCTTTTCCTTTATCTCGATGCTGAGCTTCTCGCGCTTCTTCTCACTCAGCTTCTTTGAGTCATTAAGCCCCTCAATAGGACGTTCAGGATCAAGAATAACCGCAGCGGCAACAACGGGTCCTGCAATAGGACCTCTGCCCGCTTCATCGACACCACAAATCATGAGGAAATTTTCACCTTGTTGCTTTGTTCATACGCCAAATAATGGTTATGATACCTGCGCATAATAATTAGACCAATAAAATAACAATCGGGAATACATCATGGCTCAATCTCCACAACCGGACCGTTCGCAAAAGGAAAAGCCGAACAGTCTGCTCAACCGCATGCTCGACGGCGTAGAAAAAGTCGGCAATAAGCTTCCTGATCCGGCCGTTATGTTCTTCGGCTTGCTCATTATTGTTTGGGTAATGTCCTGGGCGATGTCAGGGGTAGTTTTGACGAAACTCACCCGCTAACCGGTGAGGCTATTAGCGTCACCAACTTGCTCAGCGGTCCTGAAATAACTGCGTTTTTGGCCAATATGGTCGACACCTTTATGGGCTTTGCGCCGTTAGGCGTTGTATTGCTGGCAATGCTGGGTGTCGGTGTAGCTGAACGTTCAGGTTATATTGACGTGGCCATTAAGCTTATGCTGAACGTAACGCCAAAAACCTTACTCACACCGATGCTTATTTTGGTCGCAATTGTCAGTCACACTGCAGTCGACGCTGGTTACGTGCTTGTTATTCCACTTGGCGGCGTTATTTTCTACGCCGCAGGTCGTCATCCACTGGCGGGTATTGCAGCGGCATTCGCCGGGGTTTCCGGTGGTTTCAGTGCTAACTTTGTACCTTCAGCTATTGACCCATTACTACAAGGCTTTACTCAAAGCGCGGCGCAAATTATTGATTCTGATATTCAGCTGAACCCGTTGAATAACTACTTCTTTACCGCTGCATCTTCCATTGTGGTAGTAGCTATTGGTTGGTTCCTGACCGACAAAGTGGTTGAACCGCGTCTGCGCGGCGCTGAAATCGACGGCCATCCTGACGATATGCCGGCGGTTGATGATGTATCTCCGCGAGATCGCAAAGCATTTTACGCGGCTTCTCTCACCATGCTTGCTGGTATTGTATTACTGTATTTTTCAGCAACAGTAGAAAATTCGCCGCTGGCCGATCCACAAACGGGTGAATTAGCCTCTCTGGGCGCACCGTTAATGGGCATGATTGTCCCGTTAATTTTCCTGCTGTTTATTATTCCGGGCATTGTTCACGGGTACGTATCAGGTAACTTTACGAACTCACAAGACGTTATTGGCGCCATGAGCAAGTCGATGGAAGGCATGGCTTACTATATGGTCATGGCATTCTTCTGTGCGCTGTTTATAAAGGCTTTTGGTGACTCTCAGCTGGGAACACTTATTTCAGTAAAAGGCGCGAACTTCCTTGCCAGCTTAGAGCTATCAGGCGGCGTTACAATGGTAGGTATTGTCTTCTTGGTCGCGTTTATCAACTTGTTTGTGGGTTCAGCGTCGGCTAAATGGGCACTTATTTCACCTATTTTCGTGCCTATGCTTATGCAACTGGGTTACTCGCCAGACTTAACGCAAGCGGCTTACCGTGTGGGCGACTCGTCCAGTAACATCATTACGCCGTTACTGCCGTACTTCCCTCTGGTTGTGGTTTACTGCCAGCGTTACGTTAAAAAGACCGGTATAGGCACGCTAGTTTCCATGATGCTGCCATACACAGTCTCACTGCTGGTGCTTTGGTCTGCCTTCCTGATTCTATACTGGACTCTAGGCATTCCTCTGGGCTTCCAGGCTAGTTATACCTACCCGGCAGGTTAAACAGTGACTGCTATTGCAAATAAAAGAGTCTGGCTAACCGGTGCCTCTTCAGGCATCGGTTTGGCACTGGCACGTCAACTCGCCGACAAAGGCGCAAAGCTTATTCTCACTTCGCGTCGTGAAGCTCAGCTGGAGGAGTTGCGTCTGTCACTACCAAACCCCGACTCCCATAGCGTCTTAGCTCTTGACCTAAGCCATCCAGAAAAGGCAAAAGAAAAGGCGTCGTCAGCGTTAGCGAGTAAAACGGTAGATATTTTAATTAATAATGCCGGTGTTTCTCAGCGTAGTCTGGCAATGGAAACAGAGCTTCCGGTTTACCGAACCCTAATGGAAGTCGACTACTTCTCCGTTGTCGCTTTAAACCAAGTTGTTCTTCCACAAATGGTAGAGCGCAGCAGCGGACATATCGTGACGGTATCCAGTGTAGCGGGCAAAGTCGGTACAAAACTCCGTAGTGGCTATTCCGGTGCTAAGTTCGCTGTTGTGGGCTATATGGATTGTTTACGGGCTGAAATGGCAGAGCACGGCGTACACTGCACCACCATACTGCCGGGTTTCGTACATACTCAAATTGCCCATAACGCTCTAACCGGAGACGGTTCACTAAGGGGCAAGGAAGACAACGACAACGCGGGTGGTATCAGTCCTGAAAAGTGTGCTTCAGATATTATTCAGGCAATAGAAAACAATAAAGCGGAAGTTATTAGCGGCAAAGGCATGAGTAAAGTAGCGCCACTGTTGCAGCGCTTTATGCCAGGGTTACTAAGGAAAATGCTGGCTAATCGTTAGGCTTGCTAGGAAAGATGGCTGACGGCGTTAACCACATTGGTTGCGCCTTCGTCTATTTCATCCATTATGACTTTCACTTTTTCAATTTGCTCCTGCCCGCGCTTTGCCATTTCCTGAATATCGTCAATAGACAACGAGATAGCTTCCGAAACTTCTGAACTGCGCTGCATAACGCCCGATATCTCGCTTGTTGCCTGCGTCGTTCTGGTTGCCAAATTTCTTACTTCGTCAGCAACGACAGCAAACCCACGGCCATGCTCACCCGCTCTGGCTGCTTCAATTGCCGCATTTAATGCCAGGAGATTAGTTTGCTCCGCCAGAGCATTAATGGTTTTAACAATGTCTTCAATACTAACGGCCTGCTCTTGTAACTGCTCAATAATATTGTCGGTTTTCTGGCTTTTGGTCAGAATTTCATTAGAGGTTTCCACAGAGACATCAATAGAGGCTTTACCGTCTTTCACTATCATCGCCGTTTGTTGAGACGTCGAATACGCAATTTCTGCAGCTTCTGTGGTTTGTTGGGCTTTTAACACTTGCTCCGTCACGTCGCTGGCAAACTTAATGACTTTTACAACTCGGCCATTACTGTCAAAAACTGGGTTATAACTGGCCTCCAGCCAAATCGGTTGCCCGTGTTTGCTGACACGCTTAAAACGCCCGGTTTTAAACTCACCTTTACCAAGTTCACGCCAAAAACCCGGGTTTTCATCGTAAAAGCTTTGCTCACAAAACAGCTTATGGTGCTTGCCGGTAATATCGCTGAGCGAATAACCCACGGTATTCAGAAAGTTATCATTTGCCCAGGTAATAATTCCGTCAGGGGAGAACTCAATAGTCGCCATCGACTTATTAATTGCCGTATTAACGGCGGTTTGCTGCTCTAAGGCGGTAACTTCGTCAGTGACATCACTGGCAATTTTCGTAATGAAAACAACCTCACCTTTCTCGTTTTTAACAGGAAAGTACGTCGCTTCTAACCAAATAATGTCGCCATTACTGCGAATGCGCTTAAATCGCTCATGCTGCGACTTACCCTCTGCCAGCTGCTGCCAAAAATTTCGATACGCCTGAGAAGATGAATAACTCGGTTCACAAAACATTTTGTGATGTTTAGAGATAACATCATCGAGACCATATCCCATGGTTTCCAGAAACTGGTTATTGGCATTTAAAACATAGCCCTGAGGGGTAAAGTCAATACGCGCAACATTACTGTCAATGGCATTCATTAACTGTTTATATTGCGACAGCTCTTCAGTGGTTTTAGCGAGCTGGTGTTTCGTTTTAGCGCAAAGCATTAAGGTATTCCTACAACAAACAAAGAACTTTTGAATGCGATAGTTTACGCTTTGCTGGTCTAATCAGATCAAAAAAAGATCTATTTTAGAGTAAATACTCACCAATACTTGATCTGTATCAAATTCGCTAAAGCCGGCATTAAGAACTCCATGCCGGGTTCCAGGTAACTTCCCAAATATGGCCGTCCGGATCTTTGAAGAAACCGCCGTAGCCACCCCAAAATAAGTCTTTAGCCTCATGAAGAATGGTTGCTCCTGCCAATTTAGCCTCATTCATAACTGCATCAACTTCAGAGTGGGAACTGACATTATGGCTCAGCAGCACCTCATTGGCATTTTTAGCGACATCAACACCCATTTCAGCAGCAATGCTTTTACGCGGCCACAAAGCCAGTCTCAAACCACTAGGCAGCTTAAAGAAGGCAACAGCGCCATTTTCAAAGTCCTCACCGACAATGCCCTTCGTTTCCCAGCCTAAACCGTCCTGATAAAAAGCAAGTGCGCGCTTTAAGTCATCGACTCCCAGCGTAATAACACTAATACTTGGGTTCATAGAATCTCACTGCCTCAAAAGTTAAAATCTTACTTTAATTAACGCTTAAGTGATGGTCAAAGTATGGACGCAACATTGCTGGAACATTATAAAAATACCGACTACTGGTTTGTTGTGAATGGCCAAAAAATTACTTTATCGGTAGGTAGCACCAATAGCGACTTTGATACACTCTCTCATGACTTAAACTGCAAAACAGGGGCCTTTATTACCGCTTTTAACCCTCAGAGTCGGCAGTTAACCTTTGACGAGAATTGCGAAAGGAACCAACAGTTAGAAGCTGAATTAGTGGATTTTAAAGGCATTCGATACTTTTACGGAGTAGGTCAAGACCGCAGTTTCCAATGGCCAGCCGAAAAAAGCTTTATGGTTTTAGGGTTGAGTCAACAAACAGTCATTGACCTTGCCCGCCGATATCAGCAGAATGCCTTTCTCTGGATTGAACACCAACAAGCTGCAGTGCTCATCGACGTATGAGTTAAGGGGGGCACCATGCCATCACACCATAGCCGCTGATAAACTCGCGTTTATCTACGCCCTTATTGCCGTTTTATTATGGTCGACGGTCGCTACGGCGTTTAAAATCACACTAGAGTACATGACGCCATTACAAATGGTAACAGCCGCCAGTGTCGTTTCCTTTGCTATTCTAAGCCTAGTCTGTGTGATTCAGAGAAAGTCTCACTTGTTGCTGCTTGAGCTGCGGAAAATGCCCTTGTACTACGTACTAATGGGGCTTATTAACCCTCTTATCTACTATTTAGTGCTCTTTCAAGCTTATAAACTGCTACCCGCCTCCGAAGCTCAGCCCCTGAATTACACATGGGCAATAGCACTCAGTATTATGGCCGCCCTGTTTCTAAAGCAGCATATTCGTCGCCGCGACTGGGTCGCCTGCGCACTGGGTTATTTCGGTGTGTTAATTATAGCGACCCGCGGTGACCTATTTGGGCTTAGCTTTAGTAATCCCTGGGGTGTTTTATTAGCCTTGATATCAACCTTCCTGTGGGCCGGTTACTGGATACTCAACACCCGACGTAATGCGGACTCAGTCGTTAGCCTAGTCTTGTCCTTTGGCTTAGCATTGCCAATTTTAATTATTGCCAGCTTTGTCTGGAGCGACTGGTCGAACATACCCTGGCAAGGCTGGGCAGCTGTCAGTTATGTCGGATTATTTGAAATGGGTATTACCTTTTTATTTTGGCTAAAAGCTATGAAAACAGCCACCAACACCGCACTTATTAGCAACCTGATATTTATATCGCCGTTTATTTCCAGCGGCTTCACTTTAAGAAAAAGCTTAAGCCATAGCCTTTTTAACGATTTCATCCGCCGCTTCTTTGTCCTCTTCGTCAGGCGAAGGGCCATCATTAATACTATTTTCACCAGGCGAGAGAGCCAGTTCCGTTAGCAGAGGAAAATGATCAGACCCAAAGCCAGGCAGTCGCGTCATTGAAACCAGTGCAAAATGGTGGCTATGAAAAATATGATCAAGCGGCCAGCGAGCAAACCAATAGTCCGCGTGAAAAGTGTTGAACATACCCCGCCCCACCCGCGGGTCTAACAATCCACTGATTTTACGGAAGAGCAAAGTGGTTCTCGACCAGGCCACATCGTTCAAGTCGCCAGTGACTATAGTCGGATGCTTCTCGGGCTCTACATGTTTCGCAACTAACAGAAGTTCACCATCACGCTCCTCCGACTCCTCATTTTCCGTTGGACTCGGCGGCGCCGGATGCACAAAGTGCGCTTTCACTTTTTGCCCGGTCGGTAACTCAATAAAGCAATGTATCGACGGCTTATCGTCCTCAATTAAGTACTCAACGCTAACGTCAGATAACGGCAGCCGAGAATAGAGATGCATACCATAGAGATTATCCAGAGGCACCTTAACCGTATGAGGGTAGTTCGATTCAATAGCCTCTAACTGCTCCCCCCACCATCCATCAGACTCAAGCGTTACCAGAACATCCGGCGTATAGTCCCGAACCAACTTAATAAGGCCATCACTGTTACGGTTAGGCGTCAGTACATTCGCCGCCATAATTCTAAGCCGAGCCCCTGCCTCGCCTGCATCAACCGCTTTCACTTCTTTCGGAAATAAAGCCGTATAAGGCACCACCCACCACAGCTGACAAACAAGACAGCCAATAATCAGCCCCATAGCCACCGCAGTGACCGACGTCCAGTCACGTATAACCACAAAACCAATGATCAACAGTACCCCAAGCAGCACCGAAAGCTGCAAACGCGGAAAATCCAATCCGCGAATCCACCAAACCTGCGACCACGACAACGGCGCTAACGTCAGTACCGCCAGTAATATCGCTAAAGAAAGGTAAATAATTTCAAACATCTTGGCTCTCTATGCTTCTCAGATAAGAAAACCATAGCACAGCTACAGAAAAGAAGGGGAAAGGAAGTGTTAAAGCTTCGGAGGAGTTCCTACGGATAGAGCGCTCCGCTTGGAGTTAAAACCCTCTGCTCACTACAGCTCACGGCGGGACTTAGTGAAGCGGTAAGAGTTAAGGCCCTCTACTACAGGAGTGTCGGAGGCCATGGATGGCCTTCGTCAAGCCCTCATGGATGAGCTCGTCGCGTCTCCTGTAGTAGAGGGCCTTAACTCCTAGCGAAACTAAAAGTCCCCCCGGGAGCTGTGTGACGCCAAGGATGGCGTCACTCAAGCCCCCAAGGATGATGGGATGGACACCTCGCTTTACACGGCGTCGCAATGCGCCATTATTAAAGTGATGTGTTCAATAATCTCAAACGAGGTGTCCACCCATGAAAG
>LULR01000251.1_pt1 | contig 20148 bp, 30 predicted proteins | sample 729471 | NCBI WGS metagenome assembly LULR01 (sample SAMN03860284, study PRJNA289734) | marine metagenome | biome: seawater column; feature: ocean; material: water; isolation source: Red Sea water column Station 108 - depth 500m | place: Saudi Arabia: Red Sea | collected 2011-10-15 | depth 500 m
AAGTATAACATTTCATTAGTTACAGGTGATGGAATAGGTCCAGAGATATCTGAATCAGCATCTAGTATTTTGGAAACAATTAATGATAATATGGATATTCATTTTGAGATAAAGAAACTTGAAGCAGGTGATACGGTTTTAAAAAATACTGGGCAGGCATTACCAATTGAAACTTTTGAGATAATAAAAAATTCTGATGCATGTTTGAAAGCACCAGTTGGTGAAAGTGCAAAAGATGTAATCGTATATCTAAGACGTATGCTGGATCTCTATGCAAATATCAGACCGGCAAAATCATATCCAAACATGCCATCATTACGAGACGATGTGGATTTAGTGATTGTTAGGGAAAATACGGAGGATTTGTATACTGGTGAAGAATTTGATATTGGAAATGCATCAGTTGCAATGAGAATTATTTCTGAAAAAGCATCAAACAGAATTGCAAATTATGCATTTAATATTGCAAGCCAACGAAAAATGAAGAAGGTTACATGCGTTCATAAATCTAATGTCATGAAAAAAACTGATGGATTATTTGCTAGTACATGCGCAAAGGTTGCTGATAATTTCTCTGATATTAAGTTTGAAGAGATGTATGTTGATGCATGTTCGATGAATTTAATTCGACAGCCACAAGAATTTGATGTAATTGTTACAACTAATTTATTTGGTGATATACTTTCTGATGAATCAGCCCAAGTTGTTGGTGGATTAGGCATGGCACCAGCTGCAAATATCGGAGATAATTTTGGTTTATTTGAACCAGTTCATGGTGCGGCATTTGATATCGCAGGGAAGCAAATTGCGAATCCAACATCATTCATCCTTTCAATCAAAATGATGTTGGAATGGATTGGGAATAAGCATAATGACCAAAAATGCATTGATGCTGGACAAAAATTAGAGGCGGCTGTTTATGATGTTGTAAAAAATAACATCAAAACAAAAGATACAGGTGGCAGTAAAACCACCATGGAGTTCACTAAAGAAATTATTTCAAGGCTTTAGTCTTTCAGGGTCCCTTGGATACAAAATAACTTCTCTTACATTATCAATTCCTATAATTATTGTTAACAATCTCTCCAAACCTAATCCCCAACCTGCATGTGGTGGCATACCCCAATCAAATGCTTGCAGATGCTCGGAAAATTTTGCAGGATCAAGACCTTGTTCAACTAATCTATTTTTGATCTTTTCTGGGTTATGCAGTCTAGTTCCACCTGACGACAATTCAAGATAGCCAAATTGTAAATCAAATGACTCAGAAATTTCTGGGTTATCTTGATTTTCCATGATATAAAATGGTTTGAGTTTGATTGGCCAATCCGTAAGAAAATAAAACCCAGTATGATTTTCACCTATTATTCTCAAATGAGAGTCCAAAAGGTCGTCACCAAATTCTAGTTTGACATCTTTTTGGTTAAGCTCATCTAGTGCATCAGAATATGTAATTTTTTTAAACGGTCTATCAGGAATTGTAATTTCATTTCCTATAATTTCTTGTTCATCTTTACAATTTTCAGACACGTGTTTGAATGTGTTGAGAACCAAATCCTCTAAAACATCCATAACATCAGAATAGTCCATGAATGCAGCCTCCATATCAACGCTAGTGAATTCACTTAGATGTCTACCAGTATGTGATTTTTCTGCCCTGTAAAACGATGCTATCTCAAATACCCGTTCTAAGCCGATTGTCATTTGTTCCTTATAGAGCTGTGGACTTTGTGCCAGGTATGCCTGTTTTCCAAAATAGTCCAAGGGGAATAAATTCGCTCCTCCCTCACTTGCACTTCCAATAATTTTTGGCGTAGTAATTTCAGTGAATTTTTTTTCTAAGAATGTTTGTCGTAATGATGCCAATACATGGTGTCTGATTTTAAAGATCGAGGCTGTTTTTTGATTTCGCATATCCAGCGCCCTAGAGTTTAATCTATTGTCAATATGACTCTCAAGCCTACCAATAGGATCAATAGGCAAAGGATGAACAGCCCTAGCTAACACGTTAATCTCACTAGCTTTAATTTCACATTCAAAATCTCTAGCTTTTGTATCCTGTATTTTACCAGTAACTCTAACAACACTCTGTCTTGTAATATCATCAATTGATTTCATCACATCGTCAGTAAGGATAATTTGAGTAATACCCGTGGCATCACGTAAAGTAAGGAATGTCATTTTACCCATTTTTCTTAAATCCTCTACCCATCCACCTAGAATTACTTCTTGACTTATCATGCCCTTGTTGATATTTTCAATATAGTGTGATCGGTTAAACTTCATTGAAATCATCTTGAATGGTGATCCATTGAATATATCCTTTCTTGAAAAAATAAAATGTAGTATGGAATATCATCATCATGCCAGATATTGAGATATCAGATCTTTCCGTCAATTACAAAACCTCTGATAAGACAGTTCATGCGTTAGAAAACGTTGAATTTGAATTGAAAGACGGCGAATCAATTGGCATCGCTGGCGAAAGCGCATGTGGAAAGAGTACATTGGGTCTAACGATCATAAGAATGCTACAGGGTGGGGAAATTAGTTCAGGTAAAATTTTGTTCAATAAAGACTCGATACTGGACATGCCCAAATCTAAATTTGATGGAAAAATACGTTGGAAAGAAATTTCAATGGTATTTCAAGGAGCTATGAATTCATTAGACCCCGTTTTTACGATCAGGCAACAATTTGATGAATTACTCAAGCAACATGGTTTTGACGATAACATGGAACAAATCATTGGCGATGCTATACATGCTGTAAATTTAGATCATTCTGTTCTGGATAAATATCCACATGAACTTAGTGGTGGAATGAAACAAAGAATTGTTATTGCAATGGCATTGCTACTAAAACCAAAATTTGTTATAGCAGATGAACCAACAACAGCGCTAGACGTTCTGATTCAAGCACAGATTATCAATCTGTTAAAAAGTTTAAAGAAAAATGGTATGTCACTCATGTTAATTTCACATGATCTTGCAATATTATCAGAAGTTGCAGAGAAGATAGGTATTATGTATGGCGGAAAGATGGTTGAGTTTGGTTCATCTTCAGAAATCTACAGTAACCCTAAACATCCATACACTAAGGGTTTACTAGATTCAATTCCAACTTTGCATCAAGAAAAAAAAATAGAATTCATACCTGGCAGTCCACCTGATTTATCTACACTACAGATTGGATGTAGATTTTTTGATAGATGTCCTGAAGCAATGGATAAATGTAAAATGATTCCACCAAAAATAAAAACAAAATCTGGTTATGTTTTATGTTGGCTTTATGAATAATGATAATAAAATTATTGATTTTGTTACTTTGATTTTTCTTCACAGTCATCAGAACAATATTTAGATTCTGGTCTTGTTACCAATCTGCCACATTGCGTGCATGTAGAATACATGGTTATAATATAGCACGATCATTGAAAAGTGTGTTCTGATCGCATGTGATGACTAGTGATTATTTTTTTAGAGTTAAATAAAACGAAATATTGATCGACATGTGGACCTTTGGGAATTGTTTCCTTTTACTCCCGAAGTTGGTTATCTTGGTTTAACCATTGTAAGCTTCATTGGTTCACTTGTACCATTTGTTCCAATACCATCTTTTATTTTGGTTGCTACAATGGCAGTAGGTGATCAGTTTGATATTCACGCATTGGCGTTGATTGCAGCAATCACTTCAACAGTAGCTAAACAAATAATATTTTACGTCAGTTATGGAGGACGAAAAATAATTTCTGAAAAAACTAAAAAACGAATGAAACCATTTCAGAAATTAGTTAAACGATACGGCGGTTCAGCTGCATTTGTTGCTGCTGCAACTCCCATTCCTGATGACTTGGTTTACATTCCATTGGGATTAGCAAAATACAATCCAAAAAGATTTTTCATTGCAACATTATTAGGAAAACTTGTTTTGTTTTATGTAATCGTATTAATTTCACATTATATGGGACTGTCACTTTTAGAACCTGTATTACAAGATATTGAGGACCCAATGCCAGTTTATGTTGGTATCGTTGTTTTTGCTATAGCAATGTCAATCATCGTAATTCTTTTACTTAGATTGAACTGGGAAAGAATACTTGGAAGAGTTGCACCGTGGACATTAGACGATGACGACAATGAAAATCATAAATGATTGTTAATACTAAAATTCCAAAGTTTATCAGTACCAACCTTTATTCCTACTCTAGGTTTTGCAATAATTTTTGTTGGTTTTTTTTCCAGGCCCATTTGTTAAATTTGCTATAACATCAGTTTTTCGATTTTTTATCATTAGTTGAATTCCCTGCTGTGGTTGAATAGCACGTATTAGAACAGCACCAGATTTATCACTCTCTTTTTTTGCAACAACATTGAAACAATAATGCATACCATATGTGAAGTAAACATATGCATGTCCTGCTTCACCAAACATTATTTTATTTCGTTCTGTTTTTTTTCTTGCCGCATGACTAGCTGGATCATTTCTACCCTTGTATGCTTCAGTTTCTACTATAACACCAGATAATATACTACTTCCAATTTTTCTCACTAATTTCTTTCCAAGTAGGTCTTTTGCAACCTGTTTAGTATCATTTACATAGAATTTTCTTGGTAAAGCATTCATCCTAATTCTTATTCTTGATTTTCTGCAATTCATTAACTAGTTTTTTGATATCATTTTTGAAAACATCCAGAAGCTTTTGATTATAAATCGTCGCTGCGGGGTGGAATGAAATAAAGTATACACGATTATTCTTGTGTATAATTTGCCCATGATTTTTTGAAATTTCTTTTCCACCCAAAATTGAATAAAATGGTGTGTTTCCAAGAAGGCAAATTATTTTTGGATTAATTATTTGAAGTTCTTCCTCTAGATAATTATTACACATTGATTTTTCAGTATCATTTGGGACTCTATTATTAGGAGGTCTACATTTTACGATATTTGTAATATACACACTGCTTCTTGTTAATCCAGCATTTTCTAATGCATCATCAAGTCTTTTTCCTGCTGTTCCAATAAATGGCTCACCATGTAGGTCTTCATTCTTCCCTGGAGCCTCGCCAATAAAGACAACATCAGCATTTTCATCGCCAATTCCAGGAACTGCATTGTTTCTAGTATTACACAACTCACATTTTTTACATATTTTAATATCCTGCTGAATTATTTCAAGTGATGATGGTACTTTCATAACTTTAGACTCTAACACTTCTTGATTAATTTTACAAAATTGATTAAACAAAACCATTTAGATATCTACTTTAATGCATAGATTATGGGATTACTTCATACGTTACATTACCTTGATTTTTCTGAGGATTCTTGGAAAATCGTATCCAATAACCCTGCTATTTTTGAGGCTGTGGACGATAATGTAGTTCTGAATATACGTGACATATCACACAAGGAACACAGATTAGTATTCAAAAAAGGCGGCAGGGTAGAATACATACGTTCTGTGGGAAAATACAGATTAAGATTTTTGTACAGCCTTCAGTGTGTACGAACCACTATTCTCCCAGCCACCACCGGCAGCTATAAGCAGTGTTGAAAAATTGTTATCACTTCCTTGCACATATTCTATGTTCTCCTCCCATATTTTTACACCATTAACATTCTCTATTGATAATATGACAGGAATATCTGATTTTTTCGTAGCGCCTGAGACTAAAATTATATCACCACGTTGGTATTGAGTTTGATCCGTAGTAAATTGTAGTATACTACCAGACAAATTAGAATTTGTTATGGTAGAAGAATCTTGACCAATTCCTGCAAATCCTGTAATGACAATTATAGCTATTACAGCAGCCGCACCTCCAAGAATTCCCATTTTTTTATTAGATGAAAAATTAAATGAAAAGTTAGTTTGTGAATCTGAATCTTTCTTTTTTGATTTTGTTTCTAATTTGATCCTAGTACCAGATTTTCTAATAGATGAACTCTCCAACGATTTGTTAGTTAGATGTGTATCAATTAGTGATTGAACATATTCTTTGTCTTCAGTAGTTATGAAATTATCATGTCTAATTGTATTTCTAATCTCCCTAAGTTTTTTTACGTCACCATGGTGATATCTTATTAAATCATCAAGGTCTGTTAAGAATGTCAATAAATCACCATATTTTCTCCATCTAATTAAAATTCGCTATTGATTTTTCGTCCATCGTAACGCAAAACTATTTACCCTTTGAATTCACGAAATTGTCTGATAATTTTTGGATTTGATTTTAGAAATGTGATGTATTTTTTTAACTGTCTAATTGTTTTTGGGTTTAAGTGATGTTCTAATCCTTCAGTATCCTGATTTGCAATTTCTTGCCCAATATTTAGAATTTCAAAAAATTCTAAAAGTATACTATGCTTTCTTCTAATTGAATCAGCAACTTGTCTTCCATTGTTGGTCAAATTAATTCCATGGTATTTTTCATATTCAATGTATTTTTTTTCATCCAATTTTTGAAGCATCTTGGTAACACTTGGTGGACTGACATTCATATATCTAGAAATATCTAATGTTGTTGCATATCCTTTCAGTTCTACTAATTCTGCAATTACTTCCAGATAATCTTCTTCCCTTGTTGTACTTGATACTTTTCTAGTTTTATGTGCAGCCTTGATTGATTCTAGTCTTTTGCTATTTTTTTGCAACATAGATTACTAAATTATTCTAGTATAATTTAGTGTCTTTGGTTAATCACCAATATTGGTCATTCTTATCTATGTAATAGTTTTTGACTTATGATTGATAGAACTTTACATCGACATTTATGTAATTTTCTTCCATTATCAAATATGAAGGATCCATTCCAGAAGCGTATTGAAAAATTGAAAATCATGCGTGAGTCAGCCAAGAGATGTAATGAAATGTATTCAGATCTTTTGAAATTTGATGATAAGAATACTAGACGATCATTGAGTGCATTAACTAAAGCACCAGCACCAGGTAAAAAAATTTCAAAAATTGGTTTTATTATGCTGTGGATTCCGGAACCAACTGGTATTACATGTGCAGTTGGCGGTCCAATGATATTAGCTGGTAGATATCTTGACAAGGTTTACAATGGAGAAAAGATATCGGATGTTCATAGCCATACAAAAGATTCATTTTCCACTATTCATGACTTCAAAGATTCTGTAATGTGACATCTTTTAGTTTTTAAGCGGATTGCATCATTCTAATTCATGCCAACAAGAACACAGGTTTTGATTCCTATCACAATTGCTACGATAATTATTGGAGCAGTAGGTATACTCACACTACCAAGTGATGTTAAGCTAGAATCTGTTGAATTTCCTCGTGGTACAATTAAGCTTGATGATAAAACATTGGAGGTACAAATTGCAGATACTGATTCATTGAGAGCTAGAGGTTTAATGTTTCAAAACGAGCTTCCATATAATGAAGGAATGCTGTTTGTTTTTGATGAATCTAATACACGTCCAATGTGGATGTTAAATATGCAATTTAATTTGGATATAATTTGGTTTGATGAAAATTCTAATGTTGTAGCAATTGAGAAAGACGTTCCACCATGTAGGACAACTATTGAAGTTGTTGCATGCAGGGAAAATGGTGTATCAGGTGATAATGCTAAGTATGTACTGGAAGTTACTGCTGGCTTTGTTGATAAATTCAATATAACAGAAAACTCCAAAATGGTAATAATAGCGATATAATATGATTGAAGAGCTTTGGTTAATTCCGCTTGGATTTGTTGCAGGAGTGTTAGGATCAATAATTGGCTTAGGTGGTGGTATAATCATCGTCCCAGTATTAACATTCATGGGATTTTCTCCCACACTAGCTGTAAGCAACAGTCTATTTGCAGTGTTTAGTAATTCTGTCGCATCAACAACCATGTATGCTAGACAAAAACGCATAGAACTTTCACTTGGTTGGAAACTTGGATTGATGGCAGTTCCTGGTACCATACTTGGTGCATTCATATCTTCTGATATATCTCCAGATATTTTCAAAATCTTGTTTGCACTGGTTCTCATTTCTTCAGCATCATACATATTTCTCAAAAGGAAAATTGAGGAAAAACCTGCAGATGTATCCACTATTTTACTTGTTTTTTCAGCGGGTGCAAGTTTCTTTGCGGGAATAATATCAACTCTATTTGGTATTGGGGGTGGTCTAATCTTTGTACCATTGATGGTAGTCGCGCTTGGAATCTCAATGAAGCGTGCGGTATCAACATCACAATTCATTTTGATGTTCGCATCGTTCTCTGGATTAATCATGCATTCCATGCTAGGACATCCTGACTATTACCAGGCATTGTTGTTATCGATTGGAGCATTTGCTGGAGGAATTTTAGGTGCAAGATTGTCACTTGAGATAAAGGAAAACAAACTGATGATTATAGTGATCATTGTGCTTGTCGCAGCAGCAATTAAGCTGATTATAGATTCGACAGGTATTTTCTAGATTATCTTGTTTCGTCTGGGCAAAAAATTACTTCTGAACTTGATCCTGCCTCATCCGACATCAAGTAATTAATTGTATTTACAACATTTTCATCATTAGGTTCTTTTCCATCAACAGTTCCAGATAAAATTAAGAATGATCTAACGTCTGATTTCAATACATCACTGAATTCTTGATTGACAGTAGTAGCAAATGGTCTTAGCGCACCCCTGAAAACTTCAACTTTTGCTCTTTCATGACCACTAATTTTTTTACCAGCAGGAAGGTCAGGACCTATTATAACAATTCTTCCCTTTGCATCTTTGAATAATCTTGGATCATTAGAACCGCCAGGGACAAATTTATTAACAGAATTTTGAATGAATGCGGCAGGTGTATTGATGAATTTATCAACTAATTCATCCCACTCATTTCTTGATAGTTCAGTTAATTTAGAAAAGTTAGGAACATTACCAGTTAAATGAATAAATAAATCATTTTTTGATTCTTGTGATGTTGTAACTCGTCCTCCTTTTTTTTCTATCATTGAGGTGATATTACTTACTTTTTGTTTATCACCACTAATGTAAACAGATTTTCCATTCAAGTTATTCTTCTCAGATTTAGGAATGGATGATCTAATATGTGATTTGACTGGATAAAATACTCTGTCACCGGGAATTATTTTTCCATTGAGAATTTTTGCCTGTTCATCGTCAGCAAGTGTTAAAACAGTTCTAGCAACTTGCTCCTGTGATAAAAATTGCTGATCCGGAATCATTGTAGATGTATTCTTTTGGATTTTTTCTGCAATGCTTTTGACTTTATCCAGTAAATTGATAAGTGTAGTTTCTGGTTTGCCTAACTTTTCTGCGGCTGCTTTTATTCCAGCCTTTATTGTTTCATCATCTTCTCCTAATAATGCTACAATCTCATTGTTTGCAGTCTCAACTTCACTTGGTGATAGGTCTTCAAACCCGCTTACACGTAGAAATTCTGATGCAGCTTTTGGGTAAACCGTCTTGTAAATCCTATCTGAATGAACTGGTCCAGGGTTAGTTCCGATTGAAATGATTCCCCTTTCTGTTAGTTCCCATGACATTGCCTCCACAAGCCTGTTTTTCGCTCCCTGTGATGCCGTATATGGATCTCTGAATCTGTATGGTCTTTGTTCTAACGGTCTTTCTTCCGCAAAAAATGTTGAAATTGTAATAATTTTTGCTCCTTCTTTCATTACTTTGAGAGCTTGGACTGAAGTCCAAAAAGTTCCAGTTAGATGAATGTCTACAGTACTTCTAAATTGATCAAGCGGTGCATGTGCAAAACATGTTACAGGACCCGAGACTCCAGCATTGTTTACAACAATATCGAGGCTGACATTTTCACTTTTTAATGCATCAAACATCCCTGTGACAGCTTTTTCATCACTGACATCTACTCCGTCAAAAATTTTGATGGTTGCATTGCTTTGCTTTTCTTTGATAATCCCTTCTAGCATTTTTGCAGTTTCTTCTAATGGTTCTTTCCTTCTTCCTAGAACTATGGCACTTGCACCATTTTCCACAAATTTCTTCGTAATTGCCTGTCCAATTCCGGTACCACTTCCGGTAACTAGCACTGTTTTATTTTGGAACTTTAGCATGAGATCAAAAATTAGTTCCTCATGTATTTATTTTATTGCTAATCACTAACCCAAAATAACAAGAAATGTTAAATTATGTGTCAAAATCACATACGCCATGGAAGATTCTGAACCTGAAACTATTGTATTAAAAAATTGGCCTGAAAAATTTTCTGATATGTTAAGCATGATTGGTGTTAATTCAACTCCTAACAAAATGGGAGAAGGTGATGTTGAGAAGGGAGATTACTATAGCAGATGTTTCTCGCAGACTACAAGAATGATTACCAATAAGGGTTCATTGAAAGTTTCTGGCACAAACATAGATTCAGTACAGATAATACAGAAGGGGTAATGATGCAAGATCCAAATCCACTTCCATGGGGTGCTCAGGATAGATTTCAAGCACATTTTATTGTACAACAATTTCCTGATAAGGAATTATCATCAGGTCAGGAGTCAGAATCGTGGCGTCTGCGTCGTGTTGCAAGAACAAAATTAAAAACAACTGGTCACTTTGGTTCAAAAAAAGTAGTTGATGTTACATGGGAAGGGGGGAAACTTGCAGAAGATCTAAATGCTGATTCATCATTAAACGAAATGATTGCTAACCAATCAGTTAATGACGCAACAATTTTTGTTGATCCTTCGAATAATGGAATACGCATTTATGGAAAATGGAAAAACAGTCATGATTTTGGTATTACAAAGGATTTGTTTGATATTTACAACAATATTGCAGGCTACATAAAGAAGATTAATTAGCTCTCCACCAATCTAGTGATAAATAATCAATTTTGGATTTACTACGTGGTATAGCCAAAATGAATTGTTTCTTGACACTACTAGCTAATCTACCAGCCAACACTACTGCAGTAGAAGAAATATCATCGCTTTTGTTGTAAACCTGCACTAAAAATGGAGCATGATCAATTCCTGGACCCCTTTCATATACAGCAAAGTCACAACCAAATTTTATTCCTGGATTGATGACATAACCTTTTTCTCTAAAATCTTTGTAGACTTGGTATTTCTTATCAAAATTATGATACTCCTTTCTACAAATTCTAATCAACGCATTTAGTGAAACACTTTTTCCGTCCTTAGTGATCTTAATTTTTGAAACTTCTTGCAGATAACATCCTTCAATGAGATCTAAAATCAATGGAACGTTGATCTCATCTACATTTGGTTTTGGAATACCTATTGGTTTACCAAAATAACCACTAGCAAAAAGATTTCTAGATTCTTGTATATTCCAAACAACTATTCTGTTTTCTAATAATTCGCCTTTCAAATCAGAGACTTAATGCTAATAAGATGAATGAATCAGAAACTTCCTGACATTTATCCGCCATCTCTTCTATAGATTCAATAACGTCTTTCATTAAGAGCAATTCCTTTGTGTCAGAAATTTCATTTAGTGCAGTAATTGACATTATACGGTATTTCGTATCTATATCACGTTCAATTTTTTGTGTCTCCTGAGCAAGTTCAATAGCTTTACTGGCATCAACATTTAGACTCCTAATAATTTCATTTAATTTGTAAATTTCGTCAACAACAAGCTCAATCAATCCTGTTAAATCCTTATCCAATTGTGAAGTTTTAATTGTTGTAACTTTCATATTCGAAAGCTTGAAAGAAATGCCAGTTATGTAACCGCCAATTTCATCCATTGTGTAAGCTGTGTTAAGAATATTATCCCTGTTTAAAATTAAACCCCCAACATCTGCTACATCCCTGGTTATTTTGCGTCTAAGATTTTCTACTTCTTCTTCTATACTAGAAATCTGTTCAAGGGCAGACTTAATTCCAGTCTTATCTTTATTTACCATCATTTTTGGTAGAGTCGAAAGCACTCTGCTTGCATTAAGAATTCTGTTTATCTCATCCTGTAATACGGCTAATGCCTTTCTTTTTGCTTGAACCTCTAATTCCCCGCTATACATAATTGATAACTAATTACAATCGTTTTTCTAATTTATATCATACTTTCATTAGATGTGTTCATGCTTCTTGATTGATTTTAGTTTGCCTATTATACAGTGTTAAAACTTCCTCACCAGTGGAAGAGTCCTCCACTGCTTTTTCATACCTAATTTTCCCTGTAAATTTTGGAAATCTTAAAGCAAATCCACTACCTTTTCTAATTAAATTTAATCCAGTTTTATGGATTGGACTTAGAGTTATTTCTGACGCAACAATTTCTAAAACTAATTCGGGATCAAACCAAACATCAGCTTCCATTTCACTCACAACCCTAGAATTTTTTTTAATTGTTACTTTATTAGAAAGAATTTGGTATAATTGGTCCAAACTTTCATCAGTAAATCCTGTACCAACTTTACATATACTTGGGAGGTTATCTTCCTCTGGATTATAACTAGCCAACAATAACGTCCCATATAGTCCAGTTCTTCGTCCTCTACCAAAGTATGCACCTATAACAACTAAATCAAGACTATCTCCCAATTCATTTCTATATTCACGTTTCAGTTTCAGCCAATTACTACCACGAGTACCAGCGCGGTATGGTGAATCAAGAGTTTTTAGCATAAGCCCCTCACATCCTGCATTAATGGAGTTTTCTAGAAAGTCTTCGACCTCATTCTCATTTTTAACAAGCAGCATTGGTACAAGCTTAGCAAAACTGTTTTCATCAACTAATCTTTCTAAAATTTTCCTTCTTTCGGAATACGGTGAATCCAAACAATCATTTTTGTCATAATATAGTACATCAAAAAAATTAACCGTAATTGGATATTGTGATACAGCCTCATCTAACTTATGTTTCCGCCTTCTATGCATTAACTCCTGAAATGGTAAAAATTCCCCTGTGTTTTCATTAATTGGAACTATCTCTGCCTCAAATACACCATTATCAGTTTTAAGCAATTTTCCAATATTGTCGACAATATCTGGGTAGTATTGTGTAATGTTTTCTAGACTGCGTGAAAATAAAATTATGGTGTCATTTTTTTTGTGTATTTGTACACGTTCCCCATCTAGTTTGTATTCTGCAGCAAATTGTTCAGGCATTTTCTTGATCACATCTTTCTCACTCTGAATTCGATCAGCTAACATTGGTCTTACTGGACTAAATAGTGATATTCTAAATTTTTTTATTTCATCGATTCCATCTGTTGCAATTATTAACGATACCTTACCTAAATCGCTTGAAACGTTATATGCATTTTCAATATGTTCTCTATTTTCTTTTTTTCCAGTAAATGCAATAGCCAATGCATCCATCACTGTGTTTTCTGCTATTCCCAAACGTAATGTACCTAGTAAAATCTTTAGCACAAATTTTCCCTCTAATGGTGTTGCATCATTCAATAAACTTGAAATATATTTCATTTTCAAATCTTGCGAACGTTTGCCTTCTAACTTTGAAATTTTAAACAAAGTATCATAAACTCTTTCTACAGTAATTTTTTCTGTTGTAAACGTGGTTTGAGTTTTTAATTTTATCAGATTTGATGCTGTTATACCAAGATCACCATCTTCTTCATAATCATCCTCAATTTTTTTAACTGGAAATCCGACTGATTTTGAAATGGCACGTATTGCAAGCTTTTCAGCAATCCCTAACTCTACACCTTCAAAATTTGGTCTAATAATTCCCTGAATTAAATAAACAACATTAGGAATTAATTTTTTAGGTGTTTTTTCTAATAATTCAACTAGTATACTTGTAAGTTCTATTCGTTTTGTTGTCTTTTCCATCTTTTCAAAAATTTCAGATATTATAGAGAATTCCATCAGGTTTTTTTTGCATATTCAAGTAATAAATTTGAGCTTGAGCTTATGCTAGTTTGTATGTGTGGTAATCAGTTTATTAGATATATTTGAAAATAATTTTTTTTGGAGAATTTTTTTGTTTTGTTACCATTGCAAAATTGTACAGTGGGTATGATTTTTTATAAAATTTCATGAAACTCCATGCCACGTCATGATTTTTAAATTCAGTCCTTAATCCATCCATGGACGATTCTTTTCCAAATATATCAAAAATGATAACCTGATATTGTTTTGGTATTTTATGTGGCCTCGCTTTCAGCAACCATGCAAATGCAAATAAAAATACAATTCCAAGAACCAATGTTTCACCTGTCATTTTAAAAAATGACCATATTATATCACGAACAGTCTGACTAAATAGCACAAAAACAAAATTTGAGAAAGCAATTACTGATATGTATGTAATAGCAAATGGTTTTAGATTATTAGTAAAATTAGATATTTTCATGTATTATTATTTTTTTATGTAGTTTAAAACTTTTTAATTTTTCTAATCTGGATCTTCGTAAGATTCTTTTCTTTGTTCATTCTGTGGTTGATCTTCCATTGGCTTCATTTTACTGTGTAGTACGCTCATTATAGATTTGTATCCTTCTGCGTATTCTAATTCAGATGGTACAAGTGTTGCTGGATGAATAAATCCCTGACTTCTCATTGCTAATGCTTTCTTTGTAGCAATTTCACGTATATGATCCCAATCTGGAGTTGAAAATCCATCGAATGGACCAGTTAATTTACCACCATGCATGCTGAAAACTAATGCTTCAACAATTGGGATACAGAAGTTGATTGATGCGGCTGAGTTGATCTTAACTGGCATCAATGGCATATTGTGACTTCCACGTGTATTTCCAGCTACATAATGTGGATTACTAAATACACTACCTGCTTCTTCAGTAGCTGGAAAGTTTTTTTGTGTTCTAACAACGCATATGGGATCATCTTTACCAACATATGTACCAGCTATATTATGAAGTCTGTCAGTTGATGCGTCTAGTATCGGTTCGCCATCTTTTGTATAAACTGAATCAATAACAAAACGACCAGGATACATCAATGCAGCTTCTATTATTGGTTTGTCTTCCCATAATGATAGGTTTGCAATCTTACCTTCCTCTACGTCCATGATGTTTATGTTGACACCCTTAGCAAGTGATTTGTTAACTATTAGTCCTGTGTTACTTAATGCATCAACAAATAACTTATAGATCGGATAATTGAAGGCTCCAGGTTCAGTTTTATCTGCCGCAAATACTGTAAACACTTCATTTGGTCTTTCATCGAATTCCATTTCTGCTACGCCAGGTCCCATTCCCTTTATGTTACCTGAAAAAGAATCCTTTAGTATAGCCCTTCTTCTTTAGCAATTTTTGTACCAGCCATAAATGCATCCCACGCAAGTTGATGAATTTCTTTATTGTTTGTGCCTTTAGTATGAGTCATAACAATATGTGAATCATCACCACAATATCCAATGTAGTGGTCAATCAACAGATTTCCAGCATCCTTCACAGTTTTTCTTATAGCATTAAGAAGTCCATCACTTGGTAATGTATGACCTCCTATTCCACCCACATCAGCCTTAATCACTGATACAGTTATTTTCATGAATTTTGTATTTGAAACTTTGATTTATAGTATATGAAATTTTGATCATTTCAAAGCTGAAAACACGTAAAATTGGATAAACGTTCATAGAAAAACGAAATGGTAATAAAGCCCATTTCACTTTGAGTTCGATATGGCAGACAAAGACCACATGAACATGATCATTACTGGTCATATTGATAATGGTAAATCAACCACTATGGGTCACTTTTTGTTGGATCTAGGTGTAGTTGATGAAAGAACAATTGCTGCACATGCTAAAGAATCAGAAGAAACAGGAAAGGGTGATTCTTTCAAATATGCCTGGGTTATGGATAACATTAAAGATGAAAGAGCCAGAGGAATTACGATCGACTTAGCTTTTCAAAAATTTGAAACTCCAAAGTTTTTCTTTACATTAATTGATGCACCTGGTCATAGAGACTTTATTAAAAATATGATTACTGGCGCATCTGAGGCTGACGCAGCAGTTTTAGTACTTTCTGCTAAAGAAGGAGAAACAGATACTGCAATTGCACCTGGTGGTCAAGCTAGAGAACACGCATTCTTGCTAAAAACATTAGGAGTAAAGCAACTGATTGTAGCCATCAACAAAATGGATGACAGCAAATTTTCTGAGGATGCTTTTAACACTGCGAAAGGAAAAGGTGAACAGCTTGTCAAATCAGTTGGTTACAAAGTTGAAGAAGTACCATTCGTTCCAGTCTCTGGTTGGACTGGTGATAATCTTGTTAAAAAATCTGAAAACATGCCATGGTATAAGGGTAAAACTCTTTTGGAAACATTTGATGATCTTAAGTTACCTGAGAAACCAACGGGTAAACCACTACGTTTACCAATTCAGGATGTTTATTCCATTACTGGTGTTGGTACTGTTCCGGTTGGACGTGTTGAAACAGGAACAATGAAACCAAATGACAAAATTATTGTTATGCCATCTGGCGCTACTGGAGAAATAAAATCAATTGAAACACACCACACAGAAATGCCATCAGCATCAGCTGGTGATAACATTGGTTTCAACTTACGGGGAATCGAGAAAAAAGATATCAAACGTGGTGATGTACTTGGTTCACCTGATAATCCACCTAATGTTGCTAAAGAATTTAGAGCACAGATAATTGTGATTCATCATCCGACAGCACTTGCTCCTGGTTATACACCAGTTATGCACTGTCATACTGCGCAAGTTGCAGCAACAATTACAGAATTTGAAGCTAAAATTAATCCTGCAACAGGTGCAACCGAAGAGGAAAATCCAAAATTCCTTAAGGTTGGTGATTCTGCAATTGTTAAAATTACACCAGTTAGACCAACATGTATTGAAACATTCCAAGAGTTCCCAGAAATGGGACGATTTGCATTACGAGATATGGGTGCAACAATCGCTGCTGGTGTTGTTAAAGAAATTACTCAAAAGCATACCGCATGAGTCTATGATATGACTCAACCAGCCCGTGTTAAACTTACCAGTATTAGCTTACCAAAATTAGGTGAGGTGTGTGATGAGATTATGGGAATAGGAAAAAAAACTGGTGTTAAAGTAAAAGGTCCAATTCCACTTCCTGTAAAGCGCTTAAATGTTGTAACTAGAAAATAACCATGTGGTAATGGTACTGAAACTTATGAAAAGTGGGAAATGAAAATGCATAGAAGAATTATTGATATAAACGCAGATGATAAGGCAATAAGACAACTCATGCGATTGAAGATTCCTGATAACGTATACATAGAATTATCTCTTACGTGATATTATGGTTGACGAATCTAATAGTGAAATGAATGATGCTGAATTTACAGACGATACTGCAAAACCAGAATTCGATGTTATTTATTCATGCTTACGTTGTAACACAAAAGTTAGTAATTCTGAATTAAGCAGATTGCCTGAAATAAAATGTATTTGTGGATTCAGGGTCTTCACCAAGATGAGACCGCCAATTGCTAAAACTGTAAAAGCAATCTGACTACCTATCTATTTTGTATGAGTGTTTTCTCTTTAGATGGTCACGCATTTCTGACATATTATTGAAATTCTCATTACACTCCTTACAATCATATGGTGAATCCTTGAAATGTTCTAACTCCTGGTGATTCATGAGATCCTCATGATGTGAGAATTTTTTTTTGCATAACTCACATTGGAATTTTTTGAAGAATATCATTTTTTATCCAATTGAGCCTTTTGTTCATCCCAACAATTTTTACATAATTGTCCTTTGATTTTCCAGTGATTCTTTGGATTGTATCTAATGAAACCTAGTTTGTTACCACAAATACCACAGAAATCCCTCTTTTTGCTAAAATCTAATTCTTTCTCGTCAAAGCATTTTTTACAAAGCAATCCTTCCATATCCCACTGTAGTCTGGGTTCCCACAAGTCGGTAACCTTACTTTTAACTCCACATGTCATACATTTTTTTATTAATGTTGCATCATAATGTTCCTGCATTTTATCTAAATGGCAATCACTGCAGAGTGGTGATTTTACGCCATACCACTCCCTTTTTGCTTTATATTTATGAGCAGTGATTTGCTTATTGCAGATTGTACAATATGCTGGTTTTCTACTAAATAGTCCCATTACGGTTATAATTTTTTAAAAATATAATATCCTTTGCAGTGAATTTAATCATAGAATTGATTATGAGAGATTATGATTAGATTTCTTCTAGAATTTTTTCTACTGCTTGGCTAGCATTTATCATGCCACGTTTTTTTGCATATCTTTCGATCATTTTGTATTGTTCGGAATCACAACAAACTGGCATAGTTCTTTTTGTCATATTGTAACCTATTTTTTTTAATTAATATCCTTTGCTCTTGGACTATTTCAAAAAGTATTTCATTGACAACTAAGAATTTTCAATATGAGAAAACGTCAGATCTTAATCATCGGCAACAACGATAATGGTTGTACACCAGAATTAGAAAAGATTGCTTATGATGCTGGTGCAGAAGTGGCAAAATCTGATTCTGTTTTGATAACTGGTGGTCTAGGCGGTGTTATGCGTGCTTCATGTCATGGTGCACAGGAATCTGGCGGAATAACTGTTGGAATAATCCCTCAAGATGATTCTTCACACGCAAATGAATTCTGTGACATAGTAATTCCTTCTGGTATGGGGTTAACACGTGATTTTTTAAATGCACTTTCAGCAGATGGTGTTATAGTTATTGGAGGAGGTTCTGGTACCTTATCTGAAATTTGTGCAGCATATATGCACAAAAAACCTATTGTTGCATTAAAAAACTCTGGCGGAACAGCATCTAAATATTCTGACACATATTTGGATCATAGAAAAAACATTAAGATTGTTGGTGTGGAAACACCACAAGATGCAATAAAATACATTTTAGAAAGTATTAGCACATAGATAGTAAAAGAGGATCTGGCTCATAAAATTCACCATGTTTATCAGATAGTTTTTTTAATTCTTCCACAATTTTTTTCATACCTATTTCATTTGCGGTTTCAAATAATGGTTTTTTCAAACCAAGTCCAAGTTTTGCTGCCTTTTCAATTTCATCAATGTCGCTAGCATTATTTGTTATAAGCCATGCAGCATTGTTTAGTACGTTTGCAATAATCTGTGTTGGATCACATTTTTTTGCTAATTCTTCTGAAAGTGGTATTCTTTCATATTTATCATCAGAGTATTTGTAGAATCCCTGACCACTTTTTTGACCGAGATTTTTTTCATTGAATAGTTTTTCAATTGTAGGATGAGGGAGAATTACTTTTTTGTCTCTTACATGCATTTCTATTGTTGCCTTATGGATAACATCCAATCCTGTAAAATCTGCTAACTCAAATATTCCCATTGGAAATCCAAGGCTAAACTTAACCGCAGAATCAATTTCAGTTTGTTCTATTTTTTGTCTTTCCATTACATAACATGATTCATGAACCCAGCTGTTTTATCTAATTCTGCATATACCTTTTTTTTGAGATCCATTATCTCGGGAACAGCTTCAATAACTAGATCAGTATTATGGACAGCATTTTTCAAGTCAACAATTGGTTTTATTCTTCCAAATATTTCATTACATTCAGCCTCAGAAATTTTTTCCTTTGAAACAAGCTTGTCTAAACTCCACTTTATTTTCTCCATTGCTTTGTCTAAGAATTTCTGTTCAATATCTCTGAGTACTACATTATATCCAGCCATTGCAGATACCTGGGCTATACCATGACCCATTATTCCAGAACCTAATACAGTGATGTTTTTGATTTCCATAACGTCCAAGAAAATTGATATCCTTTATAATATGTTTCATAATTACGCAAAATATGGGATTGTTTGGGAAAAAAGCTAAGAGTGAAACAAAATGTGATGTTTGTGACTTGGAATTACCTACTCCCGAACGACTAGAGCGACATAAAAAAAAGGCACATGGTAATGTACCAGAGAAAAAAATGGATGATTCTGGCGCAAGACCAGGCGAAGGTGGCTTGTGGTAGTCAATCTAATGTAAAAAATTTGTGATGATTATGGATATCGACGGAATGAAAGATTCAAAAAAATATGGACTGATGTTTCTCTTTATATTTATTACAGCTTTCATAATCATTGCAACATTGATTTTTCCATTTTGGAATTTAATTCGAGAGGATGTTTATGAAGAAGTTGAAATTATGCTAAACGAGCGTGGTATGTGTTATGTTGACACTATAGATGATGTTCCT
>LULR01000342.1_pt1 | contig 20146 bp, 20 predicted proteins | sample 729471 | NCBI WGS metagenome assembly LULR01 (sample SAMN03860284, study PRJNA289734) | marine metagenome | biome: seawater column; feature: ocean; material: water; isolation source: Red Sea water column Station 108 - depth 500m | place: Saudi Arabia: Red Sea | collected 2011-10-15 | depth 500 m
CCCGTGCTCTGCGCGACTTCCAACGGAACGCCGGGTTGGTACTGGACGGCATCGCCGGACCCGACACGTTCCGTGCCCTGCGGCACCTGGCCGGTCGAGCCGCCGGCACGACGCCCGTGGCCCAGGTGCGTGAGCTCGACCGGCTGCGTCGGAGCCGGCCCGAACTCGACGAGCGGCGCATCGCCCTTGGGCACTTCGGCAACTGCGGAGCCCTGACTGCCGCCATCTCGCGAGGGCTCCGCAACCGTGGCGCCAACGTGGTCGCCCTCGACCACCCCGACGACACCACCCAGGCGAGCACGGCCAACCGCTTCGAGGCCGAGGTCTACCTCGGCGTGCGCATCGAAGCGGTGGCCGCCCCGGAGGTCGCCTACTTCGCCACCGAGGGATTCCACAGCGAGGGTGGCCTGCGACTCGCCCAGCGTTGTGCCCCGGCGGTGCACGAGGTCCTGGCCGCCGACCTCGGCGATGCCGACGTTCCGGTCCGCGGCATGCGCCTGCCGATCCTGCGCAGGACGCGTATGCCGGCTGTGCTCTGCACCATGGCACCGCCGTCGTCGGTCGTGACCGCAACCGCCGAACTGGCCGAGGCCCTCGTTGGAGCGGTTGCCGACTGGGTGGCCAACCCGGCCGACTCCCCCACCGACTGAGCGTCGCCGCAATTCCCGCCGGGGGTTCCGGTCAGGCCCCGTCCTGCTTCTCGCCCGACCCGTCGGCATCGCCGGTCGGCGTCATCACCGCCTTCGCCTCCTGGCGGGCCTGCCGACGTTGCCGTCGCCGGAATCCCCGGGTCGTGTTGGCCCGCAGGAGTTCCACCTCGGGACGGAGGGCGGCGTTCTCCTCCCGGGACTCCCCCAGGTCCCGCCGCAGGTCGTCCCGCTCGGCGCGGGCCTCGTCTCGGGCCGTCGTCGCCTGATGGAGTTCGGTGGTCGTCCCCCGAAGCTCGGCCTCCCGGCGGTGGGCCTCGGCGGTCCGCTCCTCGAGGTCGCTTTCCAGGCGCCGGATGCGCGCCTCACGGACGGTCACGTCCTCGAGCGCCCGCTCACGGCCCGCCTCGGTGATCCGCAGATCGGCCTCGAGGCCGATCGCCCGCTCCCGACCGGCGATCTCCTCGGCGCGGGCCCGGTCCCGTTCGTCGCGGAGTTGCTCGTGGTCCGCCTCGAGGAGGCGGACGCGCTCCTCGTGGCGTGCCGCTTCGGCCGTCAGGCGCCCTGCATCGTCACGCTGCGCGTCGAGCGCAGCCGCCAGACGCTCGAGTTCGGCCTCCCGGACGGCGTCCCCCTCGGCCCGGCCCTGCAGGTCCCCCACCGCCCGGTCCCTGGTGGCCTCGACCTCGGCGAAGGCCACCTCGAGTGCGGTCAGGCGACGGCGAGCCTCGTCACGCTCGTCCTCGAGTGCCCGGACCCGTTCCTGGTGGGCCGCCTCCTCGGGAACGGCGGCGGGTGGTCGTGCCGGCAGCGGAGGTGGGAGGGATGGCTGTGGAGCGGCCTCGGCGGCGGGCTCCGGGGCCCGTTCCCGGTAGGTACGGAGGTCGTCGGCCGTCGGGGCCTCGTAGCCGAGGGACTCGCAGACCGCCGCCACGCCGTCGAGGCGGAACACGGGCCTCGGGCAGGTGGGTCCGGGCGCCTCTCGGACCGGGCCGAAGCTGCCCTTGTCCCGCAGGGTGTAGAGGCGGGTGCGCTTGAGCGGTGTGAGGGCCAGGATCTCGTCGAGGTAGAGCTCGTCCTGGCCGGCTGGCCCGCGTCGCGGCGAGTCGGTGCTGGTGTCGGGGACCTCGGGCGCCATACCGGCGACGGTAGCCGGGAACGGCACGTCGGGTGCGGACACTTCGAAGGATTCGAAGCGTTCAGAATGTTCGAATCCTCCGAAGGGTCCGGACGGGCCTCCCGACCCAGACCGTGGTGGTCAGATTCCGCTCGCCACGGGGCACGACCGTCCCCAGGCCCAGCTTCGCCCCCGGCCGAACATCGGCCTTGACGGATGCGGCGAATCCTTCGAAGGCGTCCGGACGGTCCCATCTGGGCACCAGCGGTCTTCTCCTTCTGGGCCACGGTGCGAAGGCGCCACCGGTCGATCGCCGGGAACCCTTGTGAACACGGGCCAAGCGGGGTGCCCTCCCCACCGAGGCGGCCACCTGGCACCGGATACTTCCGGACAACTCCAAGAGTCCAAAGGCCTCCGGCCGTCTCCAGGCATTCCACCCTCGACCGCCGACCACCAGAAAGCCCGGTCCACCTCCGGATGACGCCTCGCCCTCCGGGGCGGATCCTCCCGGATTCTTCGGACCATCCGAATCGTCCAGAGCGCCAGCCCACCACCACTCACCGAGGAGCCCATGGCCGAGTACGTGTCCCTGAAGGAGGCCTCCCGACGCTTCGGCTACGAGGTGTCCACCATCCGCCGCTGGCTCAAGGAGGAGCGGGTGGAGGGCCTCAAGGGCCCGACCGACAACTCGCCCTGGAAGGTCTCGGTCGACTCCCTCGAGCGGCTGCTCCGGGAGGGCGCCAGCGCTGGTCGCTCGTCGACCCGGCCAGCCACCGGCGGCGGGGGAACGCTCCCTGACCTCCTCCGGTCCTGGTCGGACACCCTCGACGCCCGCCTGACCGCACGCGAACCCCGTTCCCTGAGCGATTTCCAGCGCCGCGAGGCGCGGACTGCCCTAGCCGAACTGGAGGGCTGGTTGCGGGACCTCGCCGACGAGCTGGACGCCGATTGAGCCTGCCGGCCCATCGGCGTCCGGGCCATGGGCAGCGCCGACCGTCCGGGACCATCCGGAAGCATCCGAAGTCGTCCGGGATCGTCCGGCGGCCCTCAGAACAGCGGCGAACGGGTGATCGCCCGCCACGAGCGCGGAAACCCCGCCGGTCGGTCGCCCACCGCCCGCAGGGCCCGGAAGCGGGCCCCCTCGTGCGCCCAGCCGCCGCCGTCGACGAGTCCCAGGTCGGCCAGCGGACCAGCCGGCCAGCGGGTCCCATCGCCGTCGGGCGGCTCGCTGACCACGAGCCGGCCTCCGGGAACGAGCAGCGGCGCCCCGCATTCCGCGGTAGCGCCCGGGGGGGCGAAACCCCGAGCCGAGACCAGGACGGCACTGCCACGGAGTTCACCGCGCGCGACGTCCACGGCCTCTGCGTTCAGGACCGTCACCCGGTCAGACAGGTCCAATGATCGGGCCGCCCACTCGAGGAACCGACACCGCCGGGCGCCCCGGTCGACGAGGTACCAGCGGCAGTCGGTCCGGGCCGCCAGGACGAGGCCGGGCAGGCCGCCGCCGGTGCCCAGGTCGATCGCCACCTCGTCGGCGGCGGGTGGGGGAGTGCCGACGAGGAATCCGTCGCTGTGGACCCGACCCTCCGCCGCAGCGCCGGCCGTCAGAAACCCCTCGTCGACCGCAGCGTCGAGTACCCGCCCGACGCCGTCCATGCCGGTGCTCAGCCGCTGACGGGCCGGATCACCACCCGGACGTGCTCAGCCGCTGACGGGCCGGATCACCACCCGGCGGTCACGGTCGGAGCCCTCGGACTCGGTGTCGACGCCGTCGATGTCCGCCACGGTGTCGTGGATGACCTTGCGGTCGGCAGAGCCCATCGGCTCGAGCGCCCGCTTGCGGCCGTCGGCCAGGACGGCCTCGGCCTGGTTCCGGGCAAACTCCTCGAGGAAGGTGCGGCGCCGCTCCCGGTAGCCGCCCACGTCGACGGTCAGCGTGCCGACGGCGTCACCGTCGGACTGGCGCTGCACGATGGTGCGGGCGATCTCGGTGATGGCCCGCACGGTCTCGCCACGATGGCCGATGGCGAGGCCCAGGTTGAGCCCCTGTGCCTCGACCGAGAGGCGATCGTCCTCGATCGAGCTCACCACGCGTGCGTCCAGGCCCATCTCGTCGAGCAGGCCCGAGACGAACCCCTCGACGATGTCCGACTGGGTCTCCAGGTCCATCTGATCTCCCTTGGTGGAGGCGTTCGCCGGCGGGGTGTCCCCGTCGTCGGCCCCGTTGTCGGTGGGGGACTCTAGGCGCGTCCCGGATCCACCGGAACCGCCACGTCCCCGGCCCCGCCGCCGATTGAGCGACGAGCCGCCGGCCGAGGCGGCCTGATCGGCGCCGCTACCACGGCCCGTGCCCGAATCACCGCTGGAGCGGTTGCCGTCGCCCGAGCCGCCACCCTGCTTCCGGCCCCTGCCGTCGCCCGAGCCGCCACCCTGCTTCTGGCCCCTGCCGTTGCGGTTCCGGCCACCACGGTCTTGTCCGCCGCGGCGGTTCCGGTCGCGGTCACGCCGGTCGGCCTTGGGAGGGGGCTGGCGGGGCCGGACCCTGGCCCGAAGCCGGGCCTCCGTCTTGCGCAGTCCCAGCATCGACCGGGACGCCTCGGCGAGGACCTCGTACTCGAGTTCGTCCTCGGCGACGCCGAGCCGGTCCAGGGCGCGCTCCTTGGCCTCATCCACTGTCGTTCCGGTGGTCTCGATCCACTCCACGGTTACTTCCTCTTCTTCCTGTTCTTGTTCTGCGCACCACGCTGGCGGGCCGTGCCCGGCGGGGTCGTCCGACCGCCTCCGCGCCTGGCCGCCGGGGGGCGGCCGTCGGGGCCCGTCGATCCGCCTTGGCGTCCCGTCGGGGCGCAGCCTTCTTGTTGTCCTTCTCGCCGTCCGCCTCGGGTTCGGACGCTCTGGCCGAACCCTGCTTCCGGGCCTTCCCGGTGTCGTCGTCGTTCGGCGTCGAGCGGCTTCCCGCGGTCGTCCGCCGGCTCCGGGCATCGTCCGAACCGCCCGTCGTCGAACCACCGCCCTGGTTCCCGCCCTTGGCGGCAGGGGTGTTCCCGGACTTGCCGCCCGGCTTCTTGTTGGGCTTGGGCTCGTCCGCCGCCGCCGTCGGGATGACCACCGCCGGCTGTTCCTGTCCCGGCCCGTACAGCGCACGCGTGATGTAGGCCTGCTGGCCGGTGCGGTACAGGTTGGAGACCACGAAGTAGGTGACCAGTGCCGCATCCAGGCCGAAGGAGATCACCGGCAGGAAGAACGGCATGATCTTCATGATCATCTCCTGCGACGGGTTCGCCGATGCGGTCTTGTTGCGGCCCCGGATCTGCTTGTTCATCACCCACGAGGTGACGAAGACGACGATGATCAGGAGCAGGTAGGGGAACGACGCAACGAGGCCGTCCCCCAGGGCCCGGCTGAGCGACCTCGAGAGGTCGAAGCCCCACGACACCATCTCGGTCTTGCGCGAGAGGTCCTGGAAGAGGACCGAGTCCTCCGGCAGGTAGTCGGGGAAGAAGGGCCGCTTGACGTCGGGCACGGCCACGAACGCCTCGCCCGAGGACAGCCGGCCGGCCGCCCAGCCGGCCACCTCGCCCACGTCGGACTGACGTCGCGTCAGGCCCCGCAACACGTTGTAGAGGACGATGAAGATGGGTGCCTGAGCGAACAGCGGCATGCAGCTGCCCATGGGGTTGATGTTGTTGGCCTGGTAGAAGGCCATCATCTCCTTGTTCATCCGGTCCCGGTCGCTCTTGTACCGGTTCTGGATCTTCTTCATCTCCGGCTGCAGGTGCTGCATCTTGATCATCGACCGCGTCCCCTTGAGGGTCAACGGCGTGACCAGCACCATCACCACCATCGTGAGCAGCACGATGGCCATCCCGTAGGACGGCCACAGCTCGTAGAACCAGGCGAGCACCTTGGCGATCAGGTCGAACATCAGCCTCGGTCCTCGTCCGTTGCGGTGGTCGTCTGCGGGCCGGCGGGCACCGGATCCCAGCCGGTGCGGCCCCAGGGGTGGCAGCGACAGAGTCGTCGCACGGTCAACCAGCCGCCGCGGCGGGCCCCATGGCGCTCCAGGGCGTCAAGGGCGTAGTTCGAGCAGGTGGGGACGAACCGACACGGTGTCGGACGCCCGTCCGTCAGGCGCTGGTAGAGGTGCACGAGGCCGAGCAGGGGCCGGGCAAAGAGCGAGGTGGACACGGTGCGGGGCGGGGCCGAGGTCGTCGTGGCCACGTCAGGCACCGTCCCCGAGGTCGTCGGCGACGGCCTCCAGGGCGGCCTCGAGGTCCCGGTACGTGGCGGCGGCCGCACGGGGCTCGGCTCGCACGAGATAGTCGCCGGCCGGCAGGCGTCCGGCGGCGTCGAGGGCGGTCATGGCCGCGCGGAGTCGGCGACGGAGGCGGTTGCGAACGACCGCGTTGCCGACCGGGCGACCAATCCCGTACGCCACGCGCACGCCCGGATCGTGGACGCCGCCCGGCGAGGCGAGGTAGCGGACGCGCAGTGGTCCGCGGCGCACCGTTCGGCCATCGTGCCGAAGAGCATCGAAATCGCTCCGGAGCGAGAGTCGCCGGATCAAGCCGAGAGGCGGGTCCGGCCCTTCTGGCGGCGGGCCTTGACGATGGCCCGCCCTGCCCGTGTGCGCATGCGGTGGCGAAAGCCGTGCTTGCGGGCACGCCTCCGATTGTTCGGCTGGTAGGTGCGCTTCATCGCTGTGCTCCTGCTGCCAGGTCCGGCCTCGGAAGGGGTGGGAGCTCCGGTCCTGCGGTCGATTCGGGTGGCGGCCAACTCGGTGGTGTGGCCGCTGCGGGACTCGCTCCGGGCGAGGACCACACACGCCACACGAGGGCGCGTGGCGACCAGGAGAGGCTACGGCGGCCCGGGGGGTCGCGCCAACCACGAGCAGCGCGACATGTCGCCGACAGGACGCTTGTCCGGCGGGTTATCCACAAGTCCGCCTCGAGCCGTCGCAGTCGTCGGAGCGGCACGCGGGCGGTGGCGAAAACGCGATCGTCGCGGGCGGCCGCGCGCCAAAACGACGACCCACCTGCACCTTTCCCGCGCGCGATTGGCCCTTGTGCGCGCGGTCATCCACAGTGCTACGTTGCCCCGCCCACCAACCGGGCGGTGTGGGCTCCTCCGTGGCCGTTCCGTCCATGCCACCCGGTTTCCACAATGGATTCCACACCTGTGGATAACGACGATCGGAGCAGCAAGGTGACGGATACGACACGGGTGTGGGACGCCAACGACCTCTGGGAGCAGTGCGCCGACGCGATCCGATCGCTGGTCTCGGATGTCGTCTACCAGATGACGTTCAGTGCCGTGGAGGTGGTCGGGATCGAGGACGACGAGTTCGTCCTGAGCGTCCCCAGTGCGTTGACCAAGGGTCGGATGGAGGACAAGTACGGCGAGGTCCTGCGCGAGGTGTTCGCCGAGGCCACCAACGAGCAGCTCCGTCCCCGCGTCGAGGTCCGCCAGGCCGCCGAGCCGGACGACGACCTACTCCAGCAACCGCCGATCGACCCCGTCGTGGTCATTCCACCCGACGAGCCACCCGACATCCCGGCCGTGGTCGCCACGATCGACGAGGGCCGCCTCCCCCTCGACGAGGTCGGCACCCTCTCCAACGCCGACGATCTGCTGGGCGACCCGGCCGACGATGCCATGCCGGTCCCCCTGACGTTCGACGACTTCGTCATCGGCACCTCGAACCGCTTCGCCCATGCCGCCGCCCTGGCCGTGGCCGGCGAGCCCGGGAAGCACTACAACCCGCTGTTCATCTACGGGTCATCGGGCCTCGGCAAGACCCACCTCCTGCGGGCCGTCGCCTCCTACGTGCTCGACCACTACCCGAGGAAGCGGGTCCGGTACGTCTCGAGCGAGGAGTTCATGAACCGTTTCGTCGAGGCGATTCGGAACAAGTCACTTCCCGAGTTCAAGCAGCGCTACCGGGAGATCGACGTGCTCCTCGTCGACGACGTGCAGTTCCTCGCCGGCAAGGAGGGCCTCCAGGAGGAGTTCTTCCACACCTTCAAGTCGGTCCACGAGGCCGGCGGCCAGATCCTGCTCTCCAGCGACCGGCCGCCCGACGAGATCCCCACCCTCGAGGATCGGCTGCGCAGCCGCTTCAAGATGGGCCTCACCACCGACGTGCAGCCACCCGACGTCGAGACCCGCCTCGCCATCCTCCACAAGAAGGCCGAGAAGGCCCCCGCCCCCGAACTGGTTGGCGACGGGGTCCTTACGTTCATCGCAGAGAACATCACGGACAACATCCGCGAACTCGAGGGTGCGCTGACCCGCATCATCGCCTTCGCCAGCCTCAACCAGATGGTGGTCACCGTCGACGACGCCCGCACCGTTCTCAGCGACCTGATCACCTCGAACCAGCCGCGTCCGATCACCCCGGAGGTCATCCTGCGGCACACCTCGGAGTTGTACGGGTTCACCGTCATGGACCTGATCGGCCCCAGTCGTCGGCGCCCCCTCGTCACGGCCCGCCAGATCGCCATGTACGTGTTCCGCGACCTGACCGACCTGAGCTTCCCCGCCATCGGCCGGGAGTTCGGGGACCGCGACCACACCACGGTCATCCACGCGGTCGACAAGATCCAGGGGCTCATGGGCGAACGCCAGGAGATCTACGACCAGGTGACATCCCTCACCGCCGCCATCAAGACCAGCGACTGAGGTTGGGGACGGGACCGGGAGGACTTGTGGACGCATCGACCATCCTCCACAGTCGGGTCGTACCGGCCGCCAGACACTGTGGACGCGCGTGGACGACCGGTGGACGATGAATCACGGCACGACCTGCGGAAATGCCGTTCCATCCACAATCCACACGCCTACTCTCGCTATTACCCGATGAGACCCCGGCCGAGCCGAAGGGGAGTGTCCTGTGAAATTCCGCTGTGAGCGAGACGTCCTGGATCGGGCGCTGTCGGTCGCCAGCCGTGCAGCGGCCACCCGTGGTACCTCACACCAGGTGTTCAGTGGCATCCACCTGCACCTCGCCGGTGATGTGCTGTCGGTGACAGGCAGCGACGGCGACCTCACGGTTCGCGTCGTCGCGCAGGTCGGCGGCCAGGAGGACGGCGTCGCCGTCATGCCGGCCAAGCTGGCGGCCGACATCGCCCGTGCACTCGACAGCGGCCAGGTCGAGGTGGAGATCGGCGACGACGGCGCCAGCATCGGCTCCGGACGCTCGAACTTCAGCCTTCGGACGCTGGCATCCGAGGAGTTCCCACGGTTCGAGCCGCCGGCCGGTGACGAGGTCACCCTCTCGGCGGCCGGCGTCGCTGCGGCACTTGACCAGGTCGTGTCCGCGGCGAGCGGCGACGACAGCCGTCCCATCCTCACCGGTGTCCTCCTCGCCGCCGAGGACGACGGCCTGCGGTTCGTGGCCACCGACTCCTACCGACTCGCCATGCGCGACCTGCCCGGGACCAGCGTCCTCGGCCGTGACCAGACAGTCCTGGTGCCGTCGCGGGCCCTCGATGTCGTCGGCCGGCTCCTCGGCGACGCCGACGACCTGGTGGTCTGCCTCGGCGAGCGCGAGGCGATCTTCACGGTGGGTGACGTGCAGATCGTCACCCGGCTCATCGAGGGGGAGTACCCGAACTACCGCGGATTGATCCCCGACGACCACCCCAACTCCCTGATCGTGGCCCGGGACGACATCCTCGACGCGCTGCGTCGCGTCCGGCTACTGGCGACGGACAACACGCCGGTGCGCCTGGCCATGGGAGCAGACGGCCTCGAACTCATCGCCATCACCCCGGACATCGGCCAGGCCCAGGAGACCGTCGACGCCACCTACGAGGGCGAGGACCTGACTGTGGCCTTCAACCCGACGTACCTCATCCAGGGCCTCGAGGTGTGTCCTGACGAGGAGCTCCGCCTCGAGACCTGTGACGCACTCAAGCCGGCGGTGATCCGCGGGACCGAGGACGAGGACTTCCTCTACCTGCTGATGCCCGTCCGCGTGTCGTAGTCCGGCGCGGCCGTCCGATGCCGATTCGGCGGCTGGCGCTCACCGACTTCCGGAACCTGGCATCCGTCGATCTGTCGTTCGGCGACGGGCGGACCGCCGTCATCGGCGACAATGGCCAGGGCAAGACCAACCTGGTCGAGGCCGTGGCCTGGTTGGCCACCGGCGCCTCGTTCCGCGGGGTCCCGACCGAGGCCCTGGTCCGGACCGGTGCCGATCGGGCCATCCTCAGGGCCGAGGTCGAGCAGGCCGGCCGTACAACCCTCCTCGAGGTGGAACTGGCGACATCGGGGCGGCGTCGGATGCAGGTCAACCGCAACCGGGTGACACGCACCCGCGACCTGCTGGGCCACCTGGTCGCCACGGTGTTCGGGCCTGACGACCTGACCATGGTGAAGGGAGCCCCGGCGGAGCGGCGACGGTACCTCGACGACCTGCTGGTGGCTGCCCACCCGATCAACCACGGTCTGGTCGCCGACCTCGACCGGATCCTGCGGCAGCGCAACGCCCTGCTGCGCCAGTCCGGAGGCCGGGCCACCCCGGAGGTGCTGTCGACCCTCGACGTATGGGACGACAAGCTCACCGGCGTCGGCGACGCCCTCGGTGTGGCGCGCCGGGATCTGGTGGTCGCCCTCGGCCCCGAGGTGGTCGCGGTGCTGGCCTCCCTGGGCGGGGCCGACCGGCCCGGCCTGCTGCGTTACGAGCCCGAATGGTTGGCCGGCGGCCTCGGACCGGCCCTGGTCGCCGCGAGGCAGGACGACCTGCGGCGCGGCGTCACCACCGTCGGCCCACACCGCGACGACCTCGTGGTCGAGTTGGACGGCATGCCGTCGCGCACGCACGCCTCCCAGGGCGAACAACGGTCACTGGCCCTGGCCCTGCGGCTGGGTGGACACCGCCACCTGGCGAACCACCTGGGCCACGAGCCCGTGATCGTGCTGGACGACGTCTTCTCGGAGCTCGACGCCGGTCGGGCGGCCCGCCTGGTCGACCTCCTTCCAGCGGCCCAGGTCCTCGTGACCGCCGCTGGCGACCTCCCGCCCGGGGTCGGTGCCGACCGGGTGCTGCGTATCGCCGACGGCCTGGTCGTCGAGGACTCGGCGACGTGACCGGGCCACGGGACGCAACGGGTCCGGTGCCGCTGCGCCGGTCGCTCGAACGGCTGTTGTCGGGCATGGGCTCGCCTGAGATCGACGCCACCGCGTCGATCCTCGAGTCATGGCCGGAGATCATCGGACCGGAGCTGGCCAGCCGGATCGTGGCGGTCGCCGTCCGCGGTCCCGAGTTGATCGTGCGGGTCGAGGACCCCGCCTGGGCCAGCCAGCTGCGGTGGCTTGAACGGCAGCTGCTGGACCGCATCGAGGCCCTCGTGGGACCCGGGCGCATCACCGCCGTGACCGCCAAGGTGGCCCCGCAGACGGGTGGATGAACCTGTCCGGGCGGGCGGTCCCGGAGGGGTTGTTTCGGTGGTGGAATGACGGCCGATCCGGGGGTGCGGCTGGTAGACTAGTGGCGTCGTGAACATGCCCTCTGACCTGCGGTTTTGCACCGCCAACCGCACTGAGGCGACGGGAAATCCCCCCTCGAGCAGGACCGTCTTGGAGACCCGGGTGGGAACCGTCGGATGACCAGCGCAGAGACCTCCTACAGCGCCGCCGACATCACCGTCCTGGAGGGCCTCGAGGCCGTCCGGAAGCGACCCGGCATGTACATCGGCTCCACCGGTCCGACGGGCCTGCACCACCTCGTGTGGGAGGTCGTCGACAACAGCGTCGACGAGGCGATGGCCGGACACTGCCGCAGCATCTCGGTCCGGCTCCTGGAGGACGGCGGGTGTGAGGTCAGCGACGACGGCCGCGGCATCCCCGTCGACCGCCACCCCCAGTACGAGGACCTCACCGCCGCTGAGGTGGTGCTCACCCTCCTCCACGCCGGCGGCAAGTTCGGCGGGGAGGGCTACAAGATCTCCGGCGGCCTCCACGGCGTGGGCGTCTCCGTCGTCAATGCCTTGTCCTCCCGAGTCGAGGTCGAGATCGACCGTGAGGGTCGCCGCCACTACATGGAGTTCTCCGGGGGCGGCCACCTCGTGACCCGCCTCAAGGAGGTGGGGCCGTCGCCCGACGGTCGTACCGGCACCACCGTCCGTTTCTGGCCCGACCCGGCCATCTTCGACGAGACCACGTTCCGCCTCCAGACCTTGGTCGAGCGCTTCCAGATGATGGCATTCCTCAACCGGGGACTCGAGATCACGGTCCACGACGAGCGGGGCGACGAGCAGACCGAGCAGTCGTTCTGCTACGAGGGCGGCATCCGCGATTTCGTGGCGCACGTCAACGCCACCAAGGAGTCCCTGTTCGCTGTCGTCGGCTACTACGAACAGGCCGAGGAGGAACAGGAGGTCGAGGTCGCCTTCCAGTGGAACACCGGCTTCAACACCGACGGCCTCCACTCCTTCGCCAATGGCATCAACACCATCGAAGGCGGCATGCACGAGGAGGGCTTCCGCAGCGCCCTCACCGGGGTGGTCAACCGGTACGTCGCGAGCAAGGGACTGTTCAGGAACGGCGACGACAAGCTCCAGAACGAGGACATACGCGAGGGGCTCACCGCCATCATCAGCGTCCGGTTGGCGGAACCCCAGTTCGAGGGGCAGACCAAGTCCAAACTGGGCAACGTCTCGATTCGCTCGCTCGTGCAGCGGGCGACCAACGACCACCTGGGCCCGCCCAGCGGGCACGAATCGCCGCCCAGGAGGCCCGGCGGTCGGCCCGACGCAAGTCGGCGCTCGACGGCGCCGGCATGCCCGACAAGCTCAAGGACTGCGCCTCGCGCGAGCCCCGCGAGTGCGAGTTGTTCATCGTCGAGGGTGACTCGGCCGGCGGCTCGGCCGTCCAGGCCCGTGATCCCCGCACCATGGCGATCCTCCCGATCCGCGGCAAGATCCTCAACGTCGAGCGGGCGCGCCCCGAAAAGATGCTCGACAACAACGAGATACAGACGCTGATCCAGGCCATCGGCGTCGGCTACGGCGACGACTTCGACGTGGACCGAATCCGGTACCACAAGGTGATCCTGCTTTGCGACGCTGACGTCGACGGCAGCCACATCCGCACGCTGCTGTTGACGTTCTTCTACCGGAACATGAAGGCCCTGGTCGTGGGTGGCCACGTCTACATCGCCCAGCCGCCCCTCTACTCCACGATCGTGGGCCGCGAGAAGGTCTACCTGAAGGACGACCACGCCAAGGACGCCTTCCTCGCCGACAACCCGAACCACAAGCGCGAGTTCCAACGCCTGAAGGGCCTCGGCGAGATGGATTTCGGGGAACTCCGCGAGACCACCATGAACCCCGCCACCCGCAGCCTCCTACAGGTGTCCGTCGAGGAGTCGGCCATCGCCGACGAGGTGTTCTCGACGCTCATGGGCGACGACGTGGAGAGTCGGAAGCGGTTCATCCAGATAAACGCCCAGGACGTCCGGTTCCTCGACATCTGAACCGCCTCCGCCGCCTGACCCCAGCCACGCACGCATGAGCGACACCACCGACACGCCAGCCCAGGAACTGCCCTCCGGCTCGATCGAACCGATCGAGATCCAGGAGGAGATGGAGCAGTCGTTCCTCGACTACGCCATGTCGGTCATCGTGGCCCGGGCCCTGCCCGACGCCCGTGACGGCCTCAAGCCGGTGCACCGCCGGATCCTCTGGGGGATGTACGACCTTGGCGCCCGACCCGACCGGCCCACCATGAAGTGCGCCCGGGTGACGGGCGAGGTGATGGGCAAGTACCACCCGCACGGCGACCAGGCCATCTACGACGCGCTGGTCCGGATGGCCCAGGATTTCAGCCTGCGCCACCCACTGGTGCATCCGAAGGGCAACTTCGGCTACTCGCCGGACGACGCCCCGGCGGCGCCCCGCTACACGGAGTGCCGGTTGGATCCGATCGCCCTCGCCCTCCTCGACGGCATCGACGAGGAGACCGTCGACTTCGTCGACAACTACTCGGGCGAGTTCGCCGAGCCCGAACTGCTGCCGGCCCGGTTTCCGAACCTGCTCGTGAACGGCAGCCAGGGCATCGCGGTCGGCATGGCCACCAACATTCCCACCCACAACCTTGGCGAGGTCATCGACGCCACCGTCCACCTGGTCGACCACCCGGACGCCACCCCTGACGACCTCATGGCGCACCTCCCGGGCCCCGACTTTCCGACGGGGGCCCTGATCCTCGGCCGGGCGGGTATCGCCGACGCCTACCGCACCGGGCGAGGCACGGTCCGGCTGCGGGCCCGCACCGACATCGAGGAGGGCCCGAGGTCCAGCCGGATCATCGTGTCGGAGCTGCCCTACCAGGCCAGCCCGAACCAGATCATGGGCAAGATCCGCGACCTCGTCGACGGCCGCGAGCTGGAGGGCATCGCCGACGTCAACGACGAGTCCTCGCAGGGCATCACCCGGATCGTCATCACCCTCAAGCGGGACGCCGCGGCACTGGTGATCCTCAACAACCTCTTCAAGCGGACGCCGCTCCAGACCACGTTCTCGGTGAACGCCGTGGCGTTGGTCGATGGCGTGCCGCGGACCCTGAACCTGCGCGAGCTGCTGGACGCCTACGTCACCCACCAGATCGAGGTCATCCGCCGCCGATCCGAACACCGGCTCGAGCGGGCCCGGACCGAGTCACACATCACCGAGGGGCTCCTGACGGCACTCGGCGACATCGACGCCATCATCGCCCTCATCCGCGGCTCCGCCGACCGGGCTGCCGCCCGCGAGGGGCTGATGGCCGGCCCGTACGAGTTCTCCGAGGTCCAGGCCAACCACATCCTCGACATGCAACTGGTCCGCCTCACCCGGCTGGGCCGGACGAACCTCGAGGAACGCCTGGCCGAACTGGTCGTCGAGATCGCCGAACTCGAGGCGATCCTCTCCGACGAGGGACGCCTGCGCGAGGTGCTCAAGGAGGAACTGATCGAGATCCGCTCGACGTACGCCACGCCGCGTCGGTCCGAGTTCGTCCACGACCCGGGCGATCTCGACATCGAGGACCTCATCGACGATGAGGAGTTGGTGTTCACGATGAGCGCCGCCGGCTACGTCAAGACCACCGCGGTGGCGGAGTTCCGCACCCAGGGTCGCGGTGGACGCGGCGTGGCGGGGGCCCGGCTCCGCGACGAGGACTACGTCGCCCACCTGATCCATACCACGGCGCACTCGTTCCTGCTGCTGTTCTCCAACCGGGGCCGCGTCTACCGGCTCAAGGCCCACGAGGTCCCGATGGCCAGCCGCACAGCACGGGGCATCGCCGCCGTGAACCTGCTGCCGCTGAAGCCGGACGAACGCATCCAGGCGGTCATCGACACCCGCGACTACGAGACCAACCGGTTCCTCTTCTTCGCCACGCGCAACGGCCGCGTCAAGAAGACCAAGTTCACGGCCTACGACTCGTCGCTGCGGACCGGCCTGATCGCCATCCGCCTCAAGGCCGGCGACGAGGTCGTCGAGGTGGTGCCCACCAACGGCGACGACGACCTGCTGCTGGTCTCGCGCACCGGCCAGACCCTGCGGATCGCCGAGAGCGCCGTGCGGGCTATGGGGCGGGACGCCGCCGGCGTCAAGGGCATGCGATTCCGGGACGACGACGAGTTGGTCTCGTGTGCCGTGGCTCGTCCCGAGTGCACCATCCTGCACGTCAGCGCCGAGGGGTTCGGCAAGCGGACCGCCCTCGACGAGTTCGCCACCAAGGGCCGGAACGGCCTCGGCGTGCGCGGCATCCGCACCACCGACGATCGGGGGTCGGTCGCCGGCGCCGTGGTCGTCTCCGAGGACGACCACGTGTTCATCGTGAGCACCGGTGGCGTCATCATCCGCATGCCGGTCACCGAGATCTCGGTCCAGGGCCGCGACGCCACCGGCGTGCGCGTCATGACCCCCGACGCGGGCCATCAGGTGGCGGCCATCTCCAGGGTGCCCGTCGACGCCGACGCCGACGACTGACGGGCCCCACGCACCACTTCCCCCACCAGAACCGGCGCCGGCACGACCGGCACGACCGGCGGGAGGTGGGCCATGGGACGGCCAATCCGGGGCGACCGGGGACAGGTGCTGCCCTTCGCGGCGGTGCTGCTGGTGCTTGCCGCCGGTCTGGCGATGCTGGCCACCGAACTGGGCCGGATCGCCGTCGATCGGGCACAGGCCCGCACGGCGGCTGACGCTGCCGCCCTGGCCGCCGTCGCCAGTCCCGATCGGGCCCGACCCGAGGCCTTCCGGCTGGCGGCCGCCAACGGGGCACGGGTCGTGTCGTTCGAGCAAGGCGGGGGACGAGTCGTCGTGGAGGTGAGGGTGGGGCCGGTCATCGGCGAGCATCGCGCCCGGCGCGGCACCCGTGGAGGCCGAGCCGCCGGCCGCCGGGCCGGCGACCACCGGGGTCCGGCTCGAGCGGCTCTTCGAGGGCACCACGGACGACGAGGCCACGGTGGCGCACACGGCGCCCGCCCCCACCGCACCCGCACCGGAGGCCGAGACGCCCCGGCGGGGTCCGGCGGCTGCCCGGTTCTCGCCGTTGGGCCGGGGCCGGACCATGTCCGAACGCACCCCCCGCGAGCCCCGTCGCGGCTACCGCGTCCGTCGGGTCCGTCGGCTGCTCCGCCACGTCGAACCCTGGTCGGTACTCAAGATCGGCCTGGTGTTCTACCTCTGCGTCTGGGGCATGACCGTCATTGCCTCCCAGGCCCTGTGGCGGACGGCGGAGACCGCCGGGATCATCGAGAAGGTCGAGCGCTTCATCGAGGAGTTGTTCGCCCTCGAGACGTTCGCCTTCGACACCGACAAGATCTTCCGGCTCTACGTGCTGGCCGGACTCGTGCTGGTCATCGGCGGCACCGCCCTGACCGTGGTCCTCGTGGTGCTCTTCAACCTGATCAGCGACCTCATGGGGGGCATCCGCTTCACCATGATCGAGGAGGAGACCGCCGTCCGGCGGCGACGCGTCCGGACGGGCGAGGACGTGGTCCCCTCCGGGAAGGTGGGTCGGCGGCGACGGTCGTCCGGCGACGAGCCGACGGACTCGGGCGGGTAGGCGCCGAACCCCGGTCCCGCTACCGTTCCCGCACCGCGGGGCTATAGCTCAGTCGGTTAGAGCGCACCCCTGATAAGGGTGAGGTCGCTGGTTCGATTCCAGCTAGCCCCACACTCCCGCCGCCTTCCACCCGCACGGGTCCCTAGTATCCGGACCGTGCGACGAGCAGTGGAGGCCGGCACGACGGCAGGCCGGAACGCATCATGTGGATGATCAGACGTGCCCTGGCGGCGCTCTCGGTGGCGGCGGCCGCCTCGGCGGCGCTGCGGGCGGCCGGCGGTGCCTCCCTGCCCCGCCAGTCGGGCGGCTGGCGACCCCTGACCGGCCCGGACCTGACGTGAAACGGACACACCGTCGAGGGGGTTCCACGCAGTGAGCCGGGTCGCCATCCTCGGCACCGGCGCCGTCGGCGCACGCGTCGCCCGCCACCTGCTGGCCGTGGGCGGCCGCTCGTCCTTCGGCGCCGTCGACCGTGTGGTCCTGCGCGATACCGACCCGGAGCGACTGCTCGGCGCACGTGCGGTGCTTGAGAGCGCAGCCGATCGGGTAGAGGTCCAGCACGCCCCGTTTCCGGGGGATCTCGATGTCGACCTCGTGGTGGTCGCCTCGCCGCGGGGAACCCAGGCGCCGGCCTTGGAGGCCGCTCTCGAGGCGGGACGTCCGGTGGTCCTCTGCGGTGACGGCCTCGCCGAGACCGTGGCCATCGTGCGGATGGCCGGGGAGGCCGCGGCGGCACGCCTGCCGGTCGTCCCGACGGCCGGGAGGATCCGGTCGTGAACTCTGCTGGTTTCCCGAACCGGTCGGTCCCCACGACTGCTTTCGGGCGGCGCTGCCCGACCCGGTTTTGCTCCACCACGCCTTCCCCGGGGTCGAGCGCATCACCGCCCGCATGGCGGCGACGCGGCGCGACCGGCTGACCGCGCCGTTGCCGATGCTGAGTCCACCGCCGGTGGAAGGCGGCGTGGGGGCGGTGCGGGTCGAGGTGCGCGGCCGGCGGGGCGATGCCCAGGACGTCCGGGTGCTGGGGGCCGCGGCGCGGCCGGCGGTGGCGGCGGCCGCCGTGGCCGCCACGGCGGCCGAGTGGGTGATGGCCGACCGGGTGCGGGTGCACGGCATGGCGAGCCTGGCGGAGATGGTCGAACCGGTGGCGTTCCTCGAGGACGTGGCGGACCGGGGTGTCGTGGCCGAGGTCTTCGAGGGGGAGCATGCGGTCGTCTGAACGAATATCGACGGTGGCCCTGGTGCTCCTGGCCCTGGTGGTCGGCGCCTGCGGGGGCGGCTCGTCGCCCGCCGATTCGGCACTGTTGGAGGGCGTGGAGCACCTGACGATCACGTCCCGTGAGCACACCGCCGCCGACGTCGACTACCCGACGGTGCCGCCGGCGGGTGGCGACCACCTGGGCATCTGGCAGAACTGCGGCATCTACACCGTGCCGGTGCTGGACGAGGCGGCGGTTCACAGCCTCGAGCACGGCGCCGTCTGGGTTACCTACCGGCCGGACGTCGGCGTCGATCACATCGTGGAGCTCACGGAACTGCTGGACGGCACGTCACGGGTCCTGGTGTCGCCGCATCCCGAGCAGTCGACGCCGGTGGTGGTGACCGCCTGGGGGGTCCGGCTCGAACTGGACGGCCCTGACGGTGATCGGATCAACGCCTTCGTGGACGCCTACCGGGATGCGAAGACGGCACCGGAGCCGGGCGTGGCGTGCGACCGGGGGATCGGCGAACCGCCGGCCGACCCGTACGCCGGCCTGGAGCGCTAGGGGCCGTCATGTGGCGAGGAGGTCGACCAGTTCGGCGTGGAGCGTCGGGTTGGCGGCCATGGCGTTGCCGCCGTCGGCGGTCACCGTCCCGGTGAAGTCGCTGAACACGCCGCCCGCCTCGGGGAGGATCGTGAGGAAGGGCGCCACGTCCCAGCGGCTCACGATGGGGTCGACCATGGCGTCCGCCCGCCCGGTGGCGACGAGGACGTAGCCGTAGGCGTCCCCCCAGGTGCGGATGACGGTGCCCTGCTGGATGAACGGCTGGAGTCGGTCTGCGGAGAGCCAGTAGTCGACGCCGCTGGTCACGACGCAGGCGCCGGCGATCCCGGCGTGGTCGGACACGCCGGTGGGGCGGTCGTCGACGAAGCAGCCCCTTCCCCGGCCGGCCCAGACGCACTCGTCGAGGCCGGGGATGTTGACCACGCCGATCGCCGGCCCGTGCTCGTCCTCGAGGGACACGAGGTTCCCGTAGAGCGGTACGCCGTGGACGAACGACTGGGTGCCGTCGATGGGGTCGACGCACCACATGAAGCGGCGCGACAGCCGATCGCTGTTGTCCGCGGTCTCCTCCGAAAGCCATCCGGCCTCCGGTACCATTGCGCCCAGCACCGCCTTCAACCGGGCATCGACCGCCAGATCGACGTCGCTGACCGGATTATTTTCCGACTTGTGCCAGACGTTGACCGCCTTGCCCTCGCCGCGCCAGCGCGCCATCGCCATGTCGCCGACCTCGCGCGTCGCGGCGATCACGGCTTCCAGGTTGCGCGCGGGCATCGGGCCGCCGGCCTAGCTGCTCGCGACGGTCATGCCGTCGATGCGCAGCGTCGGCACATTGGTGCCGTGGCGGAAGACCAGATCATCGGCGGGGACCAGCGCGGCGAACATGTCGATCAGATTGCCCGCGATCGTGAATTCGGCGATCGGGCCGGCGATCCGCCCGCCCTCGATCAGAAAACCTGACGCGCCGCGGCTATAATCGCCGGTCACGGGGTTGACGCCTTGGCCGATCAGTTCGGTGATATAGACGCCGCGGTCGATGTCGGCGATCAGCGCGTCGGGCGTGATCGACCCGGGCGCGAGATGCAGGTTGCTGGCAGAGACCCCCGACGCGCCGCCGCCGCGGCTCGCATGGCCGGTCGGTTCGAGCCCGAGCTGCTTCGCCGACGCGGTGTCAAGCAGCCACCCCGTAATGCGGCCATCGGCGACGATATCGCGCGCGGCCGTCGGCAGGCCCTCTCCGTCGAAGGCCCGGCTGCGCAGCCCGCGCGGACGATGCGGTTCGTCGCGCACGACGATTGCGCTGTCGAACAGCGCCCGTTCTTCCTTGCCGAGCAGGAAACTGGTGCCGCGGGCGATCGCGGGGCCGGCGATCGCGCCGAGCAGATGGCCGACGATGCTGCTGCCGATGCGCGGATCGAGGACGACCGGCACCTTGGCGACGGGCGCCTTGCCGGGGTTCAGCCGCGCGACGGCGCGGGGGCTTTCTTACCCCGACGGACACCCATGAGCACACCGCTGGAAACCCTCTGGTACACCCACAGCCCTGTCTCTTATAC
>LULR01000438.1_pt1 | contig 20067 bp, 23 predicted proteins | sample 729471 | NCBI WGS metagenome assembly LULR01 (sample SAMN03860284, study PRJNA289734) | marine metagenome | biome: seawater column; feature: ocean; material: water; isolation source: Red Sea water column Station 108 - depth 500m | place: Saudi Arabia: Red Sea | collected 2011-10-15 | depth 500 m
TGCCCCGGTGACCTGGCCCATCGGTATGGGCAAGAGCTTCAAGGGTGTGTATCACCTGCTGCGGGATGAAGTCATCCTCTATCAGTCCGGTCAGGGACACATGATTCAGGACAAGCGAATTATCTCGGGGCTCGATAACCCGGAGCTGGATGAGGCGATTGGCGCCTATGCTGACGACCTGCGCGATGAGATTGAGCTTGTAAAGGGCGCTTCCCACGAATTCGATCAGGAAGCCTTTCTTGCTGGCGAGTTGACGCCGGTATTCTTTGGTACCGCACTGGGCAATTTCGGTGTCGACCACATGCTGGATGGCCTGGTGGAGTGGGCTCCGGCGCCACAGCCCCGAGAAACTGACCAGAGACTGGTCCAGCCTGCAGAGGACGCCTTTTCGGGTTTCGTCTTCAAGATCCAGGCAAACATGGACCCGCAACACCGCGATCGCGTTGCGTTCCTCCGGATCGTCTCCGGCAGTTACAACCAGGGCATGAAGGCCCGTCATGTTCGTATTGGCAAAGAGGTCCGCTTTTCAGACGCACTGACGTTTATGGCCGGGGACCGTGAGCACGCCGAGCAGGCCTTTGCTGGCGATATTATTGGCTTGCACAACCACGGGACCATTCAGTTGGGGGATACCTTTACTGCGGGTGAGGATATGAAATTCACCGGCATCCCGAACTTCGCTCCGGAACTGTTCCGCCGGATTCGCCTGAAAGACCCGCTTAAGGCCAAGCAGCTCCAGAAAGGCCTGATCCAGTTGTCAGAGGAAGGGGCTGTTCAGGTGTTCAGACCTCTGCGTAACAACGACCTGATTGTCGGGGCCGTTGGTGTTCTGCAGTTCGACGTGGTGGTCAGTCGCCTGAAAAGTGAGTACAAGGTAGAGGCGATTTATGAGCCGATCAACGTAGCCACAGCTCGCTGGGTGACCTGCAGCGATGAGCGCAAGTTGGACGAGTTCCAGCGCAAGAACAACGACAACCTGGCTCTTGATGGCAGTGACCGGCTCGCCTACATCGCTCCGACCATGGTAAACCTGAATCTGGCTCAGGAAAGGTATCCGGACATCCAGTTCCACAAGACCCGGGAGCATTAAACGTTCCGGGCGGAGGTGACCGTGCAGCTGATCGACGCCCATTGCCATTTTGATTTCCCTCAGTTCGATGGCCGGCGCGAAGCGGAGCTCGAGCAGGCCCGATCGCTCGGACTCCGCCGACTGGTCATACCCGGTGTCCGGCGGCCAGACTGGGACAGTGTCCGTGACACAGCGCTTGCCCATAATGGCCTGTTCTACTGTCTCGGGATTCATCCCTGGTTTGTTGACGAGCATTCCGAAGAGGATCTGACGGAGCTTCGCAGGCGACTTGCGGCACGGCCCGAGCGCTGCGTCGCCCTAGGGGAGTGGAACGAGTTCGGCATGCCGCTGGTGATCCATTCCGTTAAGGCCCATGACGAAGTACACAGTCTGCTCAACCGTCGGCAGTGGACGGGACGGGCCCTGATTCACGGCTTCAGTGGCAGTTTTCAGCAGGGCGAAAAGCTGGTCGATCTGGGGTGCTTCATCGGCGTGGGAGGCGTAATTACTCACCCCCGGGCCCGAAAGACCCGCGATGCAATCGCAAAGTTGCCACTGGAGGCGCTGGTGCTTGAGACGGATGCGCCGGACATGGCGCCGGAGGGTGTACCGCAGGGGCAGAATTCTCCCCGGTATTTGCCGGACATTCTGAAGGCGCTTGCAGAGATTCGTGGCGATACGCCAGAGCAGCTGGCGCCGGTGTTGCTGGATAATGTGTCCCGGCTTTACGGTTGGTCCGGCGCGGATATAGGGGAATAACGAAACGAGCCGACACAGGGTTGGCTTTCCCGGGTGGTTCGAGTATACTTCGCGCCCTGGCTTTTCAAGGCGATGTCATTATCTCAGCCCCGAATGATGGCAACGCAACACAGGTATGGAACCTCCTCCGGATGCCTTGCATTTACCGGTGGTGGTTTTTAACGTTTCTTTTATAGCGTTCAAGGCGGAATCAATGAAGACTCTGAGTGCGAAACCAGAAACAGTAAAACGTGACTGGTACGTTGTAGACGCAGCCGGCAAGACGCTGGGTCGTCTGTCAACCGAAATCGCCCTTCGTCTGCGGGGCAAGCATAAGCCTGAGTACACCCCTCACGTAGACACTGGCGATTACATTGTTGTGATCAACGCGAGCCAGGTGCGGGTTACCGGCAAGAAGGCATCTGACAAGATGTACTACAGTCATACCGGCTTTCCGGGTGGAATCAAGTCCATCAACTTCGAGAAGCTGGTCGACAAGGCTCCCGAGCAAATCATTCAGAAGTCTGTCAAAGGCATGCTTCCGAAAGGCCCGCTCGGTCGCGCCATGTTCAAGAAGCTGAAAATCTATGCCGGCGCTGAGCATCCTCACGCAGCCCAGCAGCCCAAAGAACTCGACATTTAACGGAAGGCGGATATGTCTGTAGCACAAAATTACGGTACTGGTCGCCGCAAGACATCCACGGCTCGGGTTTTTATCAAGCCGGGAAGCGGTAACATTTCTATCAATGGTCGCTCAATCGAAGATTTCTTCGGTCGTGACACCCTGCGCATGATCGTTCGTCAGCCGCTGGTTGTTGCCGAGTCTACCGATCGTTTTGATATCCAAATCACCGTTAAGGGTGGTGGTATCAGTGGTCAGGCCGGCGCTATTCGCCACGGTCTGACTCGTGCCCTGATGGATTACGACGAAACTCTGCGTCCGGCACTGCGCAAAGCGGGTTACGTTACCCGTGACGCGCGTGAAGTCGAGCGTAAGAAAGTGGGTCTGCGCAAGGCGCGTAAGCGTCCTCAGTACTCCAAGCGTTAATTTCGCTGGAACAGATCCTGGAAAACCCGGCCCTTTTCGGTCGGGTTTTTTTATGTTCGGACGATTTGTCAGCAAATTGATCTGGAACAGTGATGAGGCGCCAGCGCCGGCTTTCCGACTTGTCGCCTGATGGGAGAAAACCATAATGAGTAATGGCGACGTGAGCCAAGGCCGGCGCCGGTTTCTGATCGGTGCCACGTCTGTGGTGGGTGGAGTCGGCGTCGTCGGTGCGGCCGTTCCTTTCGTGGCATCCTGGAATCCCAGTGCCAAAGCGGAAGCAGCGGGTGCACCGGTAACCGTCAATGTCAGCAAGATTGAACCGGGTCAGCAGATTACGGTCGAGTGGCGAGGTAAGCCGGTCTGGATCATTCGCCGTACCGAAGAGATGCAGGCGAATATCGAGAAGCTCAACGACCGAGTGAAAGATCCCCAGTCAGAAGCGCCTCAGCAGCCACCGTATATTGATGGCATCCTGCGTTCCCTGAAGCCGGAGTTTGCCGTGCTTGTAGGGTTGTGTACCCATCTTGGCTGTGTTCCGTCCTACCGTCCGGAAGTTGCTCCGGCGGATCTCGGTGATGAGTGGCTGGGTGGTCTTTTCTGCCCGTGTCACGGTTCCCGATATGACATGGCCGGAAGGGTCTATGAGGCGCAGCCTGCTCCCCTGAACCTTGAGGTGCCGCCTTATCGTTTTGACGACGATTCGACCCTCACGATTGGTCTTGATCCGGAGGCAGCGTAATGCAAAAGCTGATTAACTGGGTAGACGAGCGTCTGCCAATCGTAGATGCCTGGAACAAGCATCTTGGAAAGTATTACGCGCCGAAGAACTTCAACGTGTGGTACTTCTTTGGTTCCCTTGCCATGCTGGTCCTCGTGAACCAGCTGGTTACCGGGATCTGGCTGACCATGAGCTACAACCCGTCCGGCGAAGGCGCGTTTGCGTCTGTCGAGTACATCATGCGTGATGTCGAGTGGGGCTGGTTGCTCCGTTATCTGCATTCTACCGGTGCTTCGGCATTCTTCGTTGTGGTCTATCTCCACATGTTCCGGGGGCTGATGTATGGCTCCTATCAGAAGCCGCGTGAACTCATCTGGATCTTCGGTATGTTGATCTACCTGATCCTGATGGCTGAGGCGTTCATGGGTTATCTGCTGCCTTGGGGCCAGATGTCCTACTGGGGTGCCCAGGTTATTGTAAACCTCTTCGGTGCTATTCCGGTCATCGGTGAAGATCTGTCACTGTGGATCCGTGGCGATTACCTGATTTCCGGCATTACCCTGAACCGCTTCTTTGCGTTGCATGTGGTAGCCCTGCCGATCGTTCTCCTTGGTCTGGTTGTGCTTCACATTCTGGCACTGCACGAAGTGGGCTCAAACAACCCTGACGGTATCGATATCAAGAAGAACAAGGACGAAAACGGTATTCCGAAAGATGGTATCCCGTACCACCCTTATTACACTGTGCATGACCTTCTGGGCGTCGGTGTATTCTTCTTTATCTTCTTCATCGTCGTGTTCTTCTTCCCGGAAGGCGGCGGGCTGTTCATTGAAAAGCCGAACTTCGAGCCAGCTAACCCGCTCAAGACGCCCGATCACATCGCCCCGGTCTGGTACTTCACGCCTTTCTACGCAATGTTGCGTGCGGTAACGATTGACCTGTTCGGTCTGGATGCCAAGTTCTGGGGTGTTGTCGTGATGGGCGCAGCGATCGCCATTCTGTTTGTGCTGCCATGGCTCGACAAGAGCCCCGTACGCTCAATGCGGTACAAGGGCTGGCTGAGTCGCATTGCCCTGGCCATTTTCGCAGTCAGTTTCGTGGTGCTTGGCTATCTCGGCCTGGTACCGGCGACTGAAGGCCGCACCATGGTTGCCCAGGTTCTGACGGTGCTGTACTTCCTCTACTTCATCCTTATGCCGTTCTATACGCGTATGGAGAAAACCAAGCCAGTTCCAGAGAGGGTGACAGGATAATGAGAAAGCTGATTTTTGGTCTTTTCATCGCGGTCCTGCCGGCACTCGGGCTGGCAGCGGGTTCAACCGTGCCGCTGGACAGCTTCGAGTCAGATCACTCTGACAAAGCCTCTCTGCAGCGTGGTGCAGCTTTGTTTACCAACTACTGCATGGGTTGCCATTCCATGGAGTACGCTCGATACAAGCGCGTGGCTGATGATCTGGAGATTCCCGATGAGCTGTACGAGGAAAACCTGATCTTCACTGGCGCCAAGATTGGCGAGTTGATGAAGAACTCCATGAGCAAGGACATGGCTGCCGATTGGTTTGGTGCACCGCCACCGGACCTCACGCTGGAAACGCGTTTGCGGGGCGAAGCGTGGGTGTATTCCTACCTGCGTGGCTTCTACAAGGATGAGTCCCGTCCGCTGGGCGTGAACAACGTGGTGTTCCCGGCCGTGGGTATGCCTCATGTTCTGGTGGGTATGCAGGGGCTGTGTGCCGTTGAGCCCAACATCGGGACTCCGGCCAGCGTTGAGCCCTTGAGTGGCAACATCAACAATGCCGACGTATGCCCGGAGTACGCCATCGAAGGCAGCATGTCTGGACCGGAATTCGACCAGGCCATGTACGATCTGACCAACTTCATGTCTTACATGGGTGATCCGGTCAAGCTTGAGCGTGAGCGTCTGGGGATCTTTGTCCTGATCTTTGTGGCCATCTTCTTCGTGTTCGCCTACATGCTCAATCGTGAGTACTGGAAGGACGTACACTGAGAAATAGGGTATAATCCCGTCCCCTGAGTTCCAGCGGGCATAACCGGCCCGCTGGATTTTTGCGTTTTTCAGGATCATTTCGGTTTGTTTACTCGTGAGGAAGTTCTATGGGCGTTGTGACCAAGCGGTCATCAATGACGTTTTTCTCGGATCCGGCCAGCCATTACAGCCACAGGGTGCGCATTGTTCTGGCAGAGAAGGGTGTTACCGTTGATATCGTTGATGTGGATCCGGACAATCCGCCGGCTGAACTGGCCGACCTGAACCCGTACAACGCCCTGCCGACACTGGTGGATCGTGATCTGGTTCTTTATGAGCCCAATATCATGATGGAGTACCTGGACGAGCGTTTCCCGCACCCGCCCTTGTTGCCGGTGTATCCGGTTGCCCGTGCCAATAGCCGCCTGATGATTCATCGGATTCAGAAGGACTGGTGTGGCCTGGTGGATCAGATCCTGGCGCAGCCGAACGCCAAAGCGTCTGAAACGGCCCGCAAAGAGCTGAAAGAAAGCCTGTTGGCGACGGCGCCGCTGTTCGGGGAGATGCCGTTCTTCCTGTCTGAAGAGTTCACCATCGTGGATTGCTGTATTGCCCCGATCCTGTGGCGCCTTCCGGCCCTCGGTATCGAGCTGAACGAAAAGCAGGCCAAGCCACTGCAGAAGTACATGGAGAGCATCTTCAGCCGGGAAGGGTTCAAGGCAAGCCTGTCCGACCTGGAAGAAGACATTCGCAGCTGATTTGGTAACGTTCCGCTGGCCGGAGCAGGAGAGTGGCAGTGGCTGAGAGTAAAAACACTATGACGTCCAGCCGCCCGTACCTGGTACGAGCATTCAATGAATGGATTCTGGACAATGACTGCACTCCATACATCGTGGTGGATGCAGGCATTCAGGGTGTACAGGTGCCGACCGAGCATGTCGCCAATGGGCAGATTGTTCTGAATATCAGTCCGGGAGCGGTCCGTGGTCTGGTTATCGGTAACGGTGCACTCGAGTTCAGTGCCCGTTTCGGTGGCGTCCCCATGCAGGTTTTCATTCCGCTGCAGGCGGTTATGGCAATCTACGCCAAGGAGAACGGTGAGGGCATGGTGTTCGGCAGTGAGCCAGGCTCTCCAGATCCGGATGGCACTTCCCGTGAGCGTGAGGGCGAGCAGTCTGCATCCGGGCAGGAGGATCGCCCTTCGGGCAGGCCAACCCTCAAAGTGGTGAAATAAACCGCACCCCGTAGTCTTGAAAAAGCCAGCTTATGCTGGCTTTTTTTATCCGCCAAAAATCTTGGCGTCGATCAGCCCGCAGAGGGCATTGATGATGAGGAGAAGTAACGGCGTTGCCTCTGTGGGGCTGAGGTTATTCAGCGCAATTTCGTGATCTTCCGGATGCAGGAGCGATGTTATGTCGGATTTCTCCCTGGCGCTAAGGACCACAACGCTCATCTCCCGGTCATGGGCGACCTGGATCGCCTGGATCAGGTTTGCCTTGTGGCCATCGTCCACGATTACGAAAAGAAGATCTCCGGGTTTGCCAATGGCCCTGACCTGGCGGGAAAAAGTGTCGTTGAAGCGATTATCCCGGCAAATCGCGGAATAGGTTGTCGCATCGGCACCAAGATTGATGGCCGGTAGTGCAGGGCGGTCCTGATCGAACCGGTTCAGAAGGGCGGTGCAGAAGTACTGGGCCAGAATATTGGCATTGCCGTTGGCGCAGGTAATGATTTTCCCATCCTGGAGCAGCGTTCCCACGAAGGCATTGGCAGCCTCTTCAATGTCGGGGCCAACGGTGCTGGCGGTCTGTGCGGTATGCTCCATATGGCTCGCGAACCACTGATTGATCTGGTGTTCGGTATCGGTCATTTTCAGTATCACTATCCTGCCAGAATTGCGTTCCTGATCCATTGTACCCGGTATTTTTTAACGGTACCCGGGCTGATGGCAACCACATCAATCCGCGAGACGCTGTTCCAGAGCCCATGGCGGTGCAGATAAAAGGAAACGGCACGGATCAGGCGTTTCTGTTTGGGGTAATTGATCGAACTTGCTGGGTCAACAAGACTGCCCGTCCCCCGATACCGGACCTCAAAGAACACGAGGGTCTCGCCTTCCTGGCCGACGATGTCGATTTCGCCGCCTCGATTGTAGACATTGCGCTCTAGAATCCGGACGCCTCGACTGGCGAGGTATCGGGCTGCGACGCCTTCAAAATGGTTGCCCGTGGTTTTGGTGCCATCCATGGCAGCTGGTCTGCTCCTGTGGTGTTACTCGCTAATGGGCGCTGTTTCCTGGTTCGTGGCTTCTGGTTCGCTCTCTTCGGTTGCCGGGTCGGGGATGAGCTCAGGAGCCCCATTGCGGAACTGCGCCCAGAGCTGTTCCCGGTGGATGCTGCCTTCGGCTGTCATGGTCAGGATACCGGTCTGCCCGGCGATCGAGGCGCTTTCAACCTGTCTCAACAGGGGCAGGCGTTTGCTCAGGTGCCATGCATCGGCACCCATGGCGAACAGGCGACCGGGTTGGCCACGGGTACCGGAAAGGTTCTCTGTAGCCCGGGTTCGAAGTTCATTGTCATCTCCCAGCACCCAGGGAATGTCGGTGAAAATCACCCCGTTCAGGTCACGGTCCCGGGAGGGTGCGGGGGTGCCCTCGTAGATAATGGATGGCGAATAAACGGGCAGGTCACCACCGAAATAAAAGGCGAACAGTGGCTTGAACTGCCGCGCAACGGTGGGCTCTGCCACCATGACGATGGCGTCGGCGTCCTGCCGGCGCCTCGGCTCGAACTCGACATCCATTCCGATGGTCCGCTCAACCTGAATGGCCCTGTCCCGGGAAACGGTGATGCCCAGAAGGTCGGCCGTTACCGCCCGAAGATTGTCCTCCCGGTAGAAGCGCTCGATATCCAGTGCAACCCCTTCGTTGGAGGCCATTCGCTTCAATAACGCGGCCTCAACCCGGTCGCCCCATTCGCCACCGGGGATAAGAACCAGAACCTGGCGCAGTTGTTCTGCGGCAAGTCGGTCGGCAATCTGTCGGGCCTCATCTTCGGCGGAAAGCCCGAATTGATACAGCCCGTCAGCTGGCCGGGTATCGGCTGGCAGATAGTTTAGCCCGAGCGCGGGCACCGGCAGCATATTCATTGAGCCAAGCCCCGCAAGCGCTTCCTTTTCGAGGGGGCCGACAACCAGGTCGATATCCTGTTCGGACAGCTGCTTGTAAAGATCGGCGAACGCTGTGCCGGCGGTGTTGAAAATGCGAATGTCTGTTTCGCCCCGGTCGGCAGAGTCATCAAGGTAGTAGGCCGCCAGAAAGCCGTCCCGGATTGCCTTGCCTGCCGTTGCCAGTGGCCCCTCGAGGGGAAGGGCAAGTGCGATTTTTTCGGGGCGACTTTCGGCCAGTGTCGCGATCAGTCGCAATTCCGCAGGCAGAACCTGGGCGGCCGGATGACCCGGCCAATTGTTTTGCCAGTTGCGGATGATTCGTCCCTGCTCGTCAATGCCGGCGTCCGGTGTTTTGACAAGGCTGGCCAGTTCCAGCCAGCCCTGGGCTTCATAGCCGATGGCCTCGGCAGAAGCCGAGCTCAGGTCGTCCTCAGAGACCTGTTCCAGCAGGGACCAGATCCGGTTGTGAATCTGCTGCGCATCCGCCGTGTTATCGGTTTGCGCCAGCAGAATTAGGGTCATTGCCGCAGGTATGGGCTCGCCGGCGAGGCTGTATGTGTCGGTCTGAAGGTTGGCCGCCCGGGTGATCAGGTCAGCCGGGTAGTCGATAAAGGTAGAAGGAGCGAGTTCGCCGGCGATTGCTTTTGCCCAGGACCCAGTTCCAGGGCCTGGTCGGCAGTTTGTGCAACGTGGGTTTCGAGGTTCACGGTGGCGCAACCAGCCGACAAAAGGGCGGCAATAAATACGCTGGCCAGGGCTCGTTGATGAATGCGGATCTTTATCATGGCAGGCTCGACATACTCCGGATGATTGGGCTTGTAGCGCCAGATTAACGGTGGCAAGTTTAACAGCTCCGGGGTTAATTCACATGACGTAACTGTCACGGTCCCGAGCTCCCCATGAGAGAGGCAGAAGCTTTGAAAGATGAAGTTAGCGATTTCACATCGTCAGACAGCCGCAAGGGTAAATTGAAAGGAACGCTCTATGTTGTTGCCACACCCATCGGCAATCTCGACGATCTGTCTCCGCGGGCGGCCCGGACACTGGCCAGTGTGGATGTGGTGGCAGCAGAGGATACGCGCCACAGCGGGCGGTTGTTGAGCCATTTGGGTATCCAGAAGCGCATGGTCGCGTTGCACGATCATAATGAAAAGGATCGCGCCGCCGGGATCCTGACTGAGCTGCAGGCCGGACGTGATGTGGCTCTGATCTCCGATGCGGGTACGCCGCTGATTTCAGATCCCGGTTATGTGTTGGTGCGCGAGGCCCGGGCTGCAGGCCATCGAGTCAGCCCGATCCCCGGGCCCTGTGCTCTGGTGGCGGCATTGAGTGTCGCCGGTCTGCCGACGGATCGATTCCTTTACGTGGGATTTTTGCCTGCAAAGCGCTCTGGCCGCAGGGCCAGTCTCGACCTGCTGAGCAGTGAAGTGGCGACCCTGGTCTTTTATGAGTCGCCCCATCGGATTCTGGAATCGGTGCGCGATATTGCCGAGGTGCTGGGACCGGATCGTGAGATGGTGCTGGGTCGCGAAATAACCAAGACCTTCGAAACCTTCTACTCTGGCTCGGTGGCCGACGTTCTGGCTGAGTTGGAGCGGGACCCTCATGGAAACCGCGGTGAGTTCGTAGTGATGGTTCGCGGCGCAGCGGCTCAGGCCGGTAGTGAAGAGGCCGCTACCATGGATGTAGACCGTGTACTTCGTGTTTTGCTTGCGGAGCTGCCGGTCAAAAAGGTCGCCAAAATGGCTTCGGAGCTGACCGGGCTATCGAAAAACGAGCTTTATCAAAGGGCCTTGGCATTAAAGGATGGTTGAATTCAGGGGCAGTTTCTCTTGCAAGGCCATAGGTGCAGGAGTATTGTCTCGCCCGAGCTCGCCAGACAGTCGCCGCCGGTTTTCCGGGGGAGGAAAGTCCGGGCTCCACAGGGCAAGGTGCCAGGTAACGCCTGGGCGGCGCGAGCCGACGGAAAGTGCAACAGAAAGTATACCGCCTAAGCGCCTTCGGGCGCCGGTAAGGGTGAAATGGTGCGGTAAGAGCGCACCGCGTGGCTGGCAACAGTCCACGGCGATGGTAAACCCCACCTGGAGCAAGACCAAATAGGAATCCAATGGCGTGGCCCGCGCTGGATTCGGGTAGGTTGCTTGAGGTCTGTGGTGACGCAGACCCTAGATGAATGACTGTCCAAGACAGAACCCGGCTTATCGGCGAGCTCGTTTTTTCCCTTCGTGTGACGTCTGTCATTCTCAACAGGCGTTCTTTATAGCCAAAAAATCTTAAACCTCACTTGCAGTCTTCAGACTTTTTTACAGGTATTTGATTTTACTTCTTTTCTTTTCCGTAATCTCACGATTTCATCGAATCCAGCCCTGTAACCTCTTGTCGTTAAAGGAAGTTTTCCAAGAGTGGCGCTGTTTGCGGCGCTTGCATTGTGTATTGCGTGTTTCTATAGTGTGCAGAAGTGGGAAAAAGTGGATTCTAGTGGTTTTTTGTGGATATCAGGCACCCAGAGACAGCGTAAATGAGCAATTTTCTTGGCAGTCATGCCATCAATATGGATGCGAAGGGTCGCCTGGCGATCCCCGCCAAGGTGCGCGAAGAGCTCGCGCAGGCCTGTGGTGGGCGCATTGTATTGACGGCAAACGCTGACGAGGAGCGGTGCCTGTTGCTTTATCCCGAGCCCGAATGGGAGGTTTTACGGCCCAAAATCGAGGCGCTTCCGAACATGAACAAGGCGGCCCGGCGCCTTCAGCGCCTGATCCTGGGTAACGCTGCGCCCATGGAGCTGGACTCTGCCGGCCGCATACTGATTCCGCCAACGCTGAGAAGCTATGCCCATCTGGAGAAGAAGCTGATGTTGATCGGGCAAGGCAAGAAACTTGAGCTCTGGAGCGAGGAGCGCTGGTTCGCCTGGCTGGATGAGTCCTCTGATGACGAAGAGATGCCGCCCGAGATGGAGGCGCTGTCCTTATGACCTCCGATCGCAGTCAGGAGGCCGGGGCGGTGTACTCGCATCGCTCGGTACTCCTGGATTCGGCGGTCGACTATCTGGTTAACGACCCCGATGGCTATTACGTGGATGGCACCTTTGGACGGGGTGGCCACAGTCGCCTGATTCTGGGCCGCCTCGGAGAGTCGGGTCAGCTGCTTGGCATTGATAAGGATCCGGAAGCGATTCGCGCGGCGCGGGAGCTGGAAGCCCAGGATAGCCGTTTTCACTGTTTTCATGGTTCCTTTGCAGAGCTTGGCGCCGCGCTGGCCGGTCAGGGTTGGCAGGCAGTCAATGGCGTTTTGCTGGATCTGGGCGTGTCATCGCCGCAGCTTGATGATGCCTCACGTGGCTTCAGTTTCATGCGGGATGGTCCGCTGGATATGCGCATGAACACCGAGCAATCGCCCAGTGCGGCGGAGTGGCTGGCAACGGCGGAAGAATCGGATATAGCGAATGTGATCTTCCGCTATGGCGAGGAACGGTTCTCCAGGCGCATTGCGCGGCTGCTGGTCGAGCGTCGGCAAGAGGCGCCGGTCGAGACTACTCGTCAGTTGGCGGAGCTGGTCAGCGAGGCCGTGCCCAAGAAAGAAAAGCACAAGCATCCGGCCACCCGGACGTTTCAGGCCATCCGGATTTTTATCAACCGGGAACTGGAGGATCTGGAAATCGGCCTTCAGTCTGCTGTTGACCACCTGGCACCCGGCGGGCGCCTGGTGGTGATCAGTTTTCATTCGCTGGAGGACCGGCTGGTCAAGCGATTCATGAGGGATCTGGCCCGGGGGCCGCAGCTGCCCAAAGGTGTTCCGGTAACCGCGGAACAGGAAGCGTCGGACTTCCGGCTCGTTGGCAAGGCCAGCAAGGCTGGCGCTGACGAAGTAAGTGACAACGTACGTGCCCGCAGCGCAGTCATGCGGGTTCTGGAACGCACAGATACCAGAAAAAACTCGCAGGGGAGCGCGTGACCATGGGCGCGGTAGCCATTGAAGAGCCGGTAAAAACGGCAAAGCTGAACAAACAGATGGTCCGGGACGGCGTTGCAACTGCAGTCCGGATTTCAAAGCAGGTGTTTGCTGCGACGAAGCAAGGCAGAGTGCTGGTCTCGCTCGGGCTGGTTGCCGTGTTGCTGGCCTCCTCCATCGGCGTGGTGGTCAGTGCTCACGAGAACCGGGAGCTCTTTAATACCCTGTCCCAGCTTCAGTCCGAGCGCGATCGCTACCAGAGCGAGTGGAGCCAGTTGCTGCTGGAGCAAAGCGCACTGAGCGCCCACGGGCGAGTGGAGAAACTGGCGGCCCAGCGTTTCGGCATGGTGGTGCCGGGGCGTCAGGACATTGTTCTGGTACCGCTGATGTCGCCGGTTGCTGACCGATAGTCAACGAAAACAACAACGATTCAGGGTGATCGACGTGTCCGATCAGGGAAAGAAGACAACATGGGGGCAGCGTCTGGCGTCCGGGCTGGCAGCCTGGCGTTTTGGCTCCGTCGTGGGTGTCTTTCTCCTGGTCGTAGGTGTGCTTGGCTGGCGCCTGGTTGACCTTCATGTAGTCGACAACGAGTTTCTGCGCAAGCAGGGAGATGTCCGGACCATCCGGGTTGAGAGTATTGATGCCCATCGTGGTGTGATCACTGATCGTTACGACGAGCCGCTGGCCGTCAGCACTCCGGTGCAGACCATCTGGGCCAATCCTTCGGAGGCCGATCCCGCCGAGGCGCGACTGACTAACCTCGCGCGGCTTCTGGATATCAATGAGGCTTCCCTCCGGCAGCGTCTGGAAGAGTACTCCGGACGGGAGTTTATCTACCTGCGCCGAAAGGTTCAGCCGGATCTGGCCAGAAAGGTCCTGGATCTGGAGATTGATGGTGTCTATGCCCGCCAGGAGTACCGCCGATATTACCCTGCGGGCGAAGTGACCGCTCACGTTGTGGGCTTCACAGATATTGATGAGCGTGGCCAGGAAGGGATCGAACTTGCCTACAACCAGTGGTTGTCCGGCGAAACCGGCCGCAAGCGTGTTCTGAAAGACAACCGGGGTCGAGTCATCAAGGATCTGACCCTGATTCGCGATGCCAGTCCGGGCCAGAATCTCGCGCTCAGCATTGATCTGCGCCTCCAGTACCTGGCTTACCGGGAACTCAAGGCGGTGGTGGCGGCTCATAATGCCAGAGGGGGCACGCTGGTCATGCTCGACGTGGATACCGGTGAGGTCCTGGCAATGGTCAACCAGGGGTCCTACAACCCCAACGATCGCAGCCAGCTTGCCGCCGAGAATCTCCGGAACAAGGCCATCACCGATCTGTTCGAGCCCGGCTCAACCATGAAGCCGATTACCATGGCGGCCGCCCTGGAGTCCGGCACTTACTCGGTTAACAGCACCATTGATACCAATCCGGGCTTTCGCCGGTTTGGTCGTTTTACCATTCGGGACCACCGCAACTATGGCGTGATGGATATGGCCGAGATCATCGTCAAATCCAGCAACGTTGGAATCAGCCGGATTGCCACCGATCTTGGTGGTGATGTGATTCGCGATCTTTACGCCAGGCTTGGGCTTGGCCAGCCAACGGGTATCGGTTTTCCGGGCGAAGCGGTGGGGGTCTTGCCATCGCCGCCCAAGTGGCGTCCCGTGGAAGAAGCGACGCTGTCTTATGGTTATGGCATGAGTGTGAATGCTCTTCAGCTGGCCCAGGCCTATATGGTGATTGCCAACGGTGGTGTGCGGTATCCACTGAGCCTGGTTCGGCAGGATAAAAAGCCGGAGGGGCAACGGGTGCTGTCGGAGCAGGTAACCCATCAGGTTCGCGCTATGTTGCGCGAGGCAGTGTCGAGGGGAACGGGTAAACGTGCACAGCCGGGATTCTACTCGGCCGGCGGCAAGACCGGGACGGTTCATCTTGTTGGTGCCCAGGGATACGAAGACAGCCAGTACAAGGCGATTTTTGCCGGTATGGCGCCCATTGATAATCCAAGACTGGTTACGGTTGTGGCCGTTGATGCGCCGCAGTCCGGAGAGTACTACGGTGGCGAAGTGGCGGCGCCGGTATTCTCACGGGTAATGAGTGACGCACTGCGACTGTTGAATGTGAAGCCTGAACTGGAAGTGGGAGAGGCCGAAATCGGTTCTTCTGCTACCGGAGAGCGAGGGTAAGCCTATGTGCATCACATCTCTCAGCACGTTATTGCAAGGTATTGTGGCGGTTCCATCGGTCTTCGACGTGACCATTCACGGTCTGAAAACCGACAGCCGGGAAGTCGCCTCCGGCGATGCGTTTATAGCCCTTTCGGGTGCCAAAACGCCCGCTGATTTTTACGTGGACAAGGCGATCACCGCTGGCGCGACGGTCATCCTTTTGGAAACCGAACAGGCCGGCGAGTGCGCAGAGCACCACGGCGCCCTGATAGTGCCTGTTGCCGGCCTGCGCGGTTTGGTGGGTCGAATTGCAGATCGGTTCTTTGAGCACCCCTCCCAACGTCTTCGCCTGATCGGTGTAACCGGAACCAATGGCAAGACGTCGGTCTGCCAGTATGTGGCGCAGTTGCTCAGGGAAACTGGTACCCCGTGCGGCATCCTCGGCACTCTGGGCTACGGCATGCCTGGCTCGCTTCAACCAGCAACTCACACCACGCCGGATGCGGTTCAGGTCAATCGTGTCCTGTCCCGGATCGTGAAGCAGGAAGGTCGCGCTGCCGTGATGGAGGTGTCCTCCCACGCGCTGGATCAGGGTCGGGTGGACAACATCTCCATGACCGGGGCCGTGTTTACCAATCTCACCCGGGATCATCTCGACTATCACGGCTCCATGGAAGCCTATGGTGCGGCCAAGGCACGCCTCTTCGAACGAGAGGAGCTGCACTTTTCGGTGATCAACTTTGACGATCCTTTCGGTCGGCAGCTGTTTGAACAGCTTGAAGGCAAATGTGATCGCGTGCGCTACAGCCTTCACGAGGCCCAGACAGAGCTATGGTTGCGCGAGTTCCGGCCAACCGACGACGGTTTTGAAGCGGAAGTGGATGGCGAGTGGGGACGGTTTGTTATCGCGGTTCCCCTGATGGGCAGCTTCAACGCAAGTAATGTCCTGGCGGCGATGGCGACAGTCCTCACGCTCGGGGTTCCGGTCGATCGTGTACAGCAGGCCGTCGGCCGACTCGCGCCGCCCCCTGGCAGGCTTGAGAGGTTCGATGGTGCCAATGGGGTCAGAGTGGTGGTTGATTACGCCCACACTGCCGATGCCTTGGCCAATGCCCTGGCTGCACTGCGACCTCATGTGGACGGCGAACTGATTTGTGTTTTCGGTTGCGGCGGTGACCGTGATACCGGCAAACGTCCGGACATGGCCCGGGAAGCCGAGAAGCTGGCGGACCGTGTAGTGGTAACGGACGACAATCCCCGTAGTGAACATCCTGAAGCAATTGCGCGGGATATCCTTGCCGGATTCTCGGATTCAGCAAAGGTGACGGTCATTCATGACCGGGCCGAGGCCATCCAGTCGGCGATCCGTTCTGCTACTCCGAACGACCTCGTTTTGATCGCAGGAAAAGGACATGAGGCCTACCAGGAAATCGCCGGCCAGAAATACCCATTCAGCGATGCTGAGCAGGTTCGCCACAACTTGAAACTCAACGGGGGTGTGGCATGATGCGCGCCTTTTCGCTGGCCGAAGCCAAGGGCTGGCTCGACGCTGGCGAAAACTTTGATGGCCACCGGTTCCTGCAACAGGCGTTGGCCAAGGGCGCCGTTGGGCTGGTGGTCGATACGCCGGACAACAGTGTCGAACTGCCCCAGTTAGTGGTAGACGACACGTTGGATGCCCTGGCCAGGCTTGCTTTGGGCAACCGTGGAGAAAGCAAAGCCAGCATTCTTGCCATCACCGGTAGCAGCGGCAAGACCACGGTCAAGGAGATGTGTGCCGCCATTCTCTCGCAGATGGGCAAGACGCTTTCCACAAAAGGCAACCTGAATAATCACATCGGTGTTCCGCTTACCCTGTTTGGTCTTTCGCCAGAGCATCAGTATGGCGTGATCGAGCTGGGTGCCAGCGGGCTGGGTGAAATTGCCCATACGGTTGCCCTTGCGAAGCCCCGCGTTGCCATCCTCACCAATGCGGGCGAGGCCCATCTGGAAGGGTTTGGCAGCTACGAGAATATTGTGCTGGCCAAGGGTGAAATCATTGATGGCGTGGCGGCAGACGGGCTGATGGTGCTGAACCGCGACGATCCGGCTTTCGAGCAGTGGCGAACGCGTGCTGGAGCCCGTCGTGTTGCCGGAGTGAGCCGTCTCGGTGCCGAAGCCGACTATCACGCGGTCCTCGTGAGCCAGGACGCTGGAACCAGAATCCTTCAGGTGAGCGGTCCGGACGGCTGGCAGTGCCGGGTCACCCTGGGACTTGAGGGTGGCCACAACATCACCAATATGCTGCTTGCCATCGCAGCCACCCGCGAGCTGGGCGCCAGTGATCGGGCGATTGTCGAAGGGCTGGCCAGTGTTGCGCCGGTAAAGGGGCGGCTCCAGGTTCTGATGCTGTCACCGGAGCTGACGCTGATTGACGACAGTTACAACGCCAACCCGTCCTCCATGAAGGCCGCGCTTGGAGTTCTGGCCGGGCGCGAGGGTCGGAAAGTGGCTGTGCTTGGTGCCATGGCAGAGCTTGGCGCCGAGGCCAGGACCCTGCACCGTGAGGTTGGGGAATGCGCCCGGGAGCGCGGTATTGATCGACTGATTACCGTGGGGCCGGGTTGCGAGGGTTATGCCGACGGGTTTGGAGAGTCCACGGAACTTGGGCTGAGCCACGAGCAGGCCGTCGAATCGGCCATTGGGGACAAAAACACACCATTGACAGTGCTGGTCAAGGGTTCTCGCAGTTCCGCCATGGAGCGTGTGGTGGAGGGGATTAAAGAAAAGGTGAATAACTCATGCTGCTCTGGCTAACAGAGGTTCTATCACAGTATTTCTCGGCACTGACGGTGTTTCAGTATCTGACCCTGCGGGGAATTCTGGGCACACTCACGGCGCTGCTGATTTCGCTGATCATCGGCCCGGTGATGATTCGTAAACTGAGCCAGTACCAGATTGGCCAGGCGGTGAGAGATGACGGTCCCCAGACCCACCTCAGCAAAGCCGGCACGCCGACCATGGGGGGCGCGCTGATCCTGGTGGCCATTGGCATCAGCACGCTGCTGTGGGCCGATCTTGGTAATCGCTATGTCTGGGTTACGCTCCTGGTGACGCTTCTGTTCGGCGCCATCGGCTGGGTTGATGACTATCGCAAGGTGGTGGAGCGCAATCCGAGAGGTCTGCCGGGTCGCTGGAAATACTTCTGGCAGGGTATTGTTCATCCTGCTGAGCTACTTCGTCATTGTCGGCAGCAGCAACGCGGTCAACCTCACTGACGGTCTGGACGGGCTGGCCATTATGCCAACGGTCATGGTCGCAGGCGCTCTCGGCATCTTCGCCTACCTGTCCGGGCACGCCCAGTTCGCCAACTACCTCCTGATCCCGCACCTTCCGGGCACCGGTGAGCTTATCGTTTTCTGTGGCGCCCTGGTCGGAGCCGGGCTTGGTTTCCTCTGGTTCAACACCTATCCGGCCCAGGTATTCATGGGTGATGTGGGCGCTCTCGCGCTTGGGGCGGCCCTGGGTGTGGTTGCGGTTATTGTTCGCCAGGAAATCGTCCTGTTCATCATGGGCGGTGTGTTCGTGATGGAGACCATATCGGTGATCCTGCAGGTTGCATCCTTCCGACTGACCGGTCGGCGGATCTTCCGCATGGCGCCGCTGCATCACCATTTTGAATTGAAAGGCTGGCCGGAGCCGAGGGTGATTGTCCGGTTCTGGGTAATCACCGTTGTTCTGGTCCTGATTGGCATTGCCAGTCTGAAACTGAGATAGGAAAGCACTGCAACTATGAGTGTCATTGTTTCGGATCGTCGCACACTGGTCGTAGGGCTCGGTAAAACCGGGCTTTCCTGCGTGCGCTATCTGTCCGAACAGGGACGGGACGTCACTGTGGCCGACAGCCGTGAGGCCCCGCCCGGTCTTGAGCAGCTGAGAGCAGGCTGGCCGGATGTTCCTGTGCACCTGGGGACCTTTGACAAAGAACTGTTTGCCGGCTTCAACGAGCTGGTGGTAAGCCCGGGCATCGCCATTTCGGAGCCTGCCGTTGCCGCCGCTGCAGGCCAGGGCGCCAGAATCCGCGGCGACATTGATCTGTTTGCCGAGGCTGCCGATGCGCCCATTGTGGCCATTACCGGTTCCAATGGTAAAACCACCGTCACCACCCTGGTGGGTGAAATGGCAAAGGCCGCCGGCCGGAAGGTCGCGGTCGGCGGTAACATTGGTACCCCGGCCCTCGATCTTCTGGGGCAGGGGGCAGACCTGTACGTACTCGAGCTGTCGAGTTTCCAGCTCGAGACTACGGACGAACTGAACGCCCTGGCGGCGACGGTACTGAACGTCAGCGACGATCACATGGATCGTTACCCGAACAAGATGGCTTATTTTCAGGCCAAACAGCGGATTTTCCGGGGCTGCAAGAACGCCATTGTCAATCTGGACGACGCGCTGAGCACTCCCATGGCGAGGGACAACCTCAGGTTCCTGTGTTTCGGTTTCCACCGGGTGAATCCCGAAACCTTCAGTACCCGGGATGATGACCAGGGTACTTGGATTACCTTTGGTTTCGACAACCTTCTGTTGGCCAGTGAACTGAAACTGATGGGGCATCACAATATAAGCAATGTGATGGCTGCGCTGGCGTTGGGCCATGCCGCTGGTCTGCCCATGGATGTCATGCTGAAGGTTGCCCGGGAATTCCCGGGCCTTCCGCATCGATGCGAGTTTGTGCGCCGTGTGAACGATGTGGATTTCATCAACGATTCCAAGGGCACCAATGTCGGCGCCACGGTAGCCGCCATTGAAAGCCTTGCACCCGCCAATGGCAAAGTCGTTCTGATTGCTGGCGGTGATGGCAAAGGGGCCGATTTCACTGCACTGGAAGCCCCCATTGCGCTCTATTGTCGGGCGGTGCTGCTGATTGGTCGTGATGCATCGGCGATCGCCGATGTGCTGGGAAGCGGCATTCCGGTTCATCGGATGGACAGCCTCGCCGAGGCGGTCTCTCGCTCCGCGGAGCTGGCGGTGCCCGGGGATCGGGTCCTGCTTTCGCCGGCCTGCGCGAGCTTTGATATGTTCCGTGATTATCTTGATCGCGGTGACCAGTTCCGATCTCTGGTGGAGGGCCTGTGATGCACGCAGATCTTTCCCTGCAGAACCGGAATCAATGGCTGGGCGAGGTCCAACCGCTGCCGATGCTGGTGATCAGTTCGGTCGCCTTGCTGGTGCTCGGGGTTGTCATGATT
>LULR01000175.1_pt1 | contig 20038 bp, 21 predicted proteins | sample 729471 | NCBI WGS metagenome assembly LULR01 (sample SAMN03860284, study PRJNA289734) | marine metagenome | biome: seawater column; feature: ocean; material: water; isolation source: Red Sea water column Station 108 - depth 500m | place: Saudi Arabia: Red Sea | collected 2011-10-15 | depth 500 m
AGCGTCCACATGCGGTTGAAGATCGGATCGCCGGTCGCCTGCAGTCCCTCAGGTGCTTCCCCCGGCGCGCTTGGAACCATCAGTACGTCATGGTCGGCAAAGACGCCGTCCAGCAGGCGTCGGCACTCCTCAGCCAGGGCCACTGCTGCCGCATAGGTGACATAGGGCATCTCCAAGCCCGGTTCGAATATTTCAATGAATTTCGCGCTGAGCAGCTCGCTGTGCCGGAGCAGTTCGTCGCGGAAGGATCGTGCTCCCTCAAAGGCCAGGATGTTCGTCTGTGCTTCCACAAGCCCATCAAATCCAGGAGGCAGAGAGACTTCCTCCACCGATGCTCCGGTGTCCGCAAGACAGCTGGCTGCCGTTTCCAGCGCGTTCCGCGTGGCAGGTTCGGCGTGGGGCCATTGCGGGGTGCGGCATACCCCGACGCGTGGCGGATGCTCCGGAACACTCAGTGCGGACGAACCATTGATCAGCACAGCGCGCAACAGCACCAAATCCTCCACGCTGCGGGCAAAGCCTCCCAGAGTATCCAACGATTGCGCCAAGGGCTTGATGCCTCCCAGCGAAAACTCTCCGTGCGTAGCCTTGTAGCCGGCCACGCCGCAGAACGAGGCGGGACGGATGACGGAACCGGCGGTTTGTGAGCCGAAGGCCAGCGGCACCATGGCCTCAGCCACGGCTGCTGCCGAACCGCTGGAGGAGCCGCCCGGCGTGTGTCCCGGATTGTGTGGATTGGTGGTTTTTCCAGGAGTGAACATGGCAAACTCCGTGCTCACCGTCTTACCCAACACTACCGCTCCAGCCCCCCGGACCAGGGCTACGCAGGAGGCGTCCCATGCGGGCTGATGCCCTGCATAGATCGGCGAGCCGTAGGCGGTGGGCATGTCAAAGGTGTCAATGATGTCCTTAACCCCAACCGGTACGCCGTGCAAGGATCCCAGGACCGGATTGCGGTCGCGCGAGCGGGCTTCTTCCAGGGCCTTCTCCGGATCGAGGAAAGTCCAAGCCCCAATGGTCTCTTCCCGTTCCCGGATCCGGGCCAGACATGCCGCCACAAGTTCCTCGCTGGTGAGTTGTCTCCCGGCAATGGCGCTGGCCGCTTCAGCAGCAGTGAGTTCGTGCAGTGGTTTCATCGGTCTCTCCTCATAATATCACCAAATTGTCAGTGACCTTGTGTTGAATGATCCTTCCGCTCGACAGCCAAGTCCGCTCCTCCAAAGACTCTTCAGCCGCTCACACCAAGGTAACTGGCTGTCAGCTGGTCGTTGTTGATCAACTCTTGGGCGGATCCTTCGAAGACAACCGTACCATGGTCGAGGATGTACACTCGCTCCGCAAGGTCGAGGGCCATCTGTAGGTTCTGTTCTACCAACAGCATGCTCACTCCTTCTGATTTTAGCTTGCGAAGCATGTCAACCACAAGCTCAGCTACCATCGGGGCAAGCCCCTGTGAGGGTTCATCCAGTAGGATCAGGGAAGGACCTGCGACCAAGGCGCGGCCGATGGCAAGCATCTGCTGCTCTCCTCCAGACAAAAAACGGCCACGGCGTCCTTTCAAAAGAGACAGTTTGGGGAAGCGTCGGAAAACTTCCTCCGTGTCCCTCCGAGTCCCCTTGGTGGGCACGATTTTCAAATTCTCTGTAGCCGTGAGGGTCATGAATATCCCACGGCTCGCCGGGACATAGGCAATGCCAAGCCGGGCAACCAGATGAGGAGGCAGGCCGGTAATATCCTGGTCTTCAAACAGGACCTTGCCCTGGCGAGGTGGAACCAGTCCCATGATGCTCTTGAGTGCCGTGGTCTTCCCCGCACCGTTCCGTCCGAGAAGGGCCACCACCTCTCCCTCTGCTATCCTGAGGGAAATACCCTGCAACATATGCACGAGTCCGTAATAGGTGTGGATCTCCTCTAGTTTCAGGATCATCTACGGCCTCCCAGGTACGCTTTCTGGACCTCCTCGTTTTGCCGGATCTTGTCAGGTCCGCCCTCGGCGATGATCTGCCCGAAGTGCATTACTGAAATCCAGTGTGAAATCGCCATCACCACATGCATTTTGTGCTCGATGAGTAGGATCGTGTATCGGCCGGCAAGGCGCTGGATGAGCTGGGTCATTTGCTGGGTGGCCTCGGGGGCCAATCCCTGGGTGGGTTCATCCAGGAGGATAAGTGTGGGTGCTCCCGCGAGGGCGATTGCCACCTCAAGGGCGCGCTGCTGTCCATGGGAAAGTGTCTCCGCACGCTCAGTCAGCTTTTCCTCAAGCCCCAACTCGCAAACAATCTCCCGCGTCTTGTCTCCGATTTTCCCAAAATCGGAGACTCGCTTGATAAAATCCAGGGCGTCTGATTTCGACCGCGAGAACATGGCAGCCCACACATTCTCGAAGACGGTGAGCTTCGGAAAAATGTTGGTACGTTGGAAACATCGGGCAATGCCCACATGAGGGATCTGGTGGGAGGGGAGTCCGGTGATGTCTCGACCTTTTAAATAGACACGCCCGGCCATCGGGGGAACCTCGCCCGAAATCAGGTTAAAGAACGTGGTTTTGCCCGCGCCGTTGGGACCGATGATGCTGTGTACATTGCCTTCGGTCACTTCAAGGTTAACGTCGACAACAGCCTCGACAGCGCCGAAGTTCTTTGACAAGGCATGACATTCGAGCAGTCCAGCCATCGCTAAGACGCCTCCTGTGCCTGCTGAATTCTGCCATGGACCTTACCAATGAGTTCGACGATGCCGCCGCGCAGATAGACGATGACGACGACGAACACGACGCCCATGATTAACGGCCAGCGCGCCCAGAACAGGCTGAAGGTCTCCGACATCCAGATGTATCCTATGGCGCCGATGATCGGCCCGAAAAAGTTACCGCTGCCTCCCAGGAGCGTCATGAAGATGAAGTCGCCGGACTTGAGCCAGTGGATTTGATCGATGGGGACGATCCCGTAGAGCATGGCGTAGACGGTGCCGGCGAGGCCGGTGAAGGTGCTCGCTATGATGAAGGCAATCCACTTGTAGAGCTTCACGTTATACCCCACTGCCGCGGCACGCGAGGGGTTCTCCCGGATGGTTTGGCAGATCAGTCCCAGCGGCGAGTCGACGATTCGCTTCATGGCGACGAGGCAGGCCAGGAACACTACGGCGACAAAAACATAAAAGGCGGTCGGATCGAGCAGCAGGTCCGGACGCGGGATGCCGGGCAGACCATCCTCACCGCCAGTCAGCCCGGTCCAGGAATAGGCGATGAAATAGAACATTTGATTGAAGGCAAAGGTAATGCAGATGAAGTAGAGGCCGGTCCGCTGGACGCAGAAGTAACCGACCGCGACCGACAGCACCAGGACGAACAGAGTGCCGACCGGCAGTGCGACTATGAGCGGCATTCCCGCTTTGAGCAGCAGTCCCGCGACATAGGCGCCGATGCCGAAGAACATCGCCTGCCCGAAGGACAGCATGCCCGTGTAGCCGATCAGGATGTTGTTAGCCACCGCGACAATGCCGAAGATCAGCATCTCGGCGATAATCACCTCGGGCTGCACGAACGGGCCGATGACGACGAAAGTCAGAATGATCAGGAATATGTTTCGATCACGCATCACCGGCTTCCGAATAGACCCTGCGGTCGAAGAATGATGGTCAGACCCATGATCAGGTAGATGACGACATTCGAGGCCTCGGGCCACCAGATCGTCGTTAGACTCTGAGCGAGACCAATCAGGATTCCCGCCCCGATGGCACCCAGGATACTGCCGAGCCCGGCCACCACCACTATGACGAAGGATATGGGAAGAATGTCGAAACCCATGGTGGGCGTCAGCCCCCAGATGGGAGTCGCCAGGCCCCCGGCAAGACCTGCCAGATAAGCGCCGAGACCAAAGGTGAAAAGAAAAACCTTGTTGATGTTGATCCCGAGGACTTTGACCATTTCCCGGTCCTCAATTCCTGCGCGCAGGATCGCGCCGACGTTCGTCCGAGTCAGTAAAAGGTACAAGACCACTACGATAGTGGTCGTGAACAAGATCAGCACCAGCCTGTATTTTGGATAGATGGTGAAGCCGAGATCGACGGCACCAGTCAGGAATTTCGGTGGCAGCAGCGAAAAGCCGACAGGACCCCAGATCAGGATCACCGTCTCTTGCAGGATGAGCGCTATCGCGAATAGAAACAGAAGTTGATAATCGTGATGCGCCGCATATAGCCGCCTTACACCTTGGCTTTCGATAGCGAAACCGATCAGTACTACCAGGAGGGGGCCGATTAGAATCCCCAAGTTAAACGAATCCGTCAAATTGGCGACGGTGTATGTGAAATAGGCGCCAAAAGCATAGAGTGTGCCATGGGCGAAGTTGGGGATATTGAGGACACCTAATACGAGCGTCAAGCCGACGCCGACCAGCGCATACAGCATGCCCGTGGCAAAACCGTTCAAAACCTGGTTTACGATTAAAAAACCCATGCCAAGTGAAACACCTAACCTGCGTCTTGTTCAGTCACAGGAGAAACGATCCCGGCCTTTTGACCGGGATCGAGTTCCTTCGAGTTGGGCAGAACTAAAATCTGCCGATGTCCTGGCACTGGTTTAGATCGCGTGGTTGTTCAGTTGAACTGATGTCCTGGATGGTCGCGAAGTCGTACTCGTTGGCCATCTGCTCCACGGGCTTTGTGCGTGCGACGAAGTAGGGCCGCACGGTCTGATGGTTGCGGCCGTTGATCAAGAAGTCGCCCACGAAGTTATTGCCCTTCAGCCCTTCGAGGGTCTGGATGACCTTCTTTGGGTCGGTGCTGTTGGCCTTTTGCATCCCCAGAAGTGTCATCTTCATTAACCCATAGCCGGCGCCCGGGGCGTATCCCGGCGGAATGCCGCCGCTCTTCTTCTTGTAGGCCTCGACAAAGGCTTTATTCCCCGGCGTGTCCACCGTGTAGTAGTAGTTGGAGCCGAACTGCAGATTGGCGCGCATCGCCGGATCCATCTGCACTAGCTCCTCGACACCCGACGACCACGACAGGATCACCGGCTTCTTCGGCGTGAAGCCGAAGTTGTGGAGCTGACGCACCGCCGAAATGGCGTCGAGTCCAAAGTTGATCATATAGACCGCGTCCGGGTTAGTCGCCATGGCTTTGGTGATAAAGGACGAGTACTCACGATGGCCCAGGGGGTGCCGGTCAACACCAACGACCTTGAGTCCGTAGTTTGGTGCAAGCTTCTCGACATATTTCTGCAGAGACCAACCGAATGCATAATCGACAACGAACAGATAGATCGACTTAGCGTTCGGGTTGAACTTCTTGAAGATTTTCAGGTTGGCGTCCATCGCTGTCCAGGCGTTGGCCGCCCACATGAAGGCGTACTTGTGACAGCGTTTGCCCGAGATGTCTTCGGTGCCGCCGGAGAAGTAGTACATCACCTTGTTCTTCTTGGCAACCTCGGTCACCGCCAGCGCGACACCTGACGACCACGGTCCAACGATGAACTTCACATCCTCGGAGTCGATCGCCCCCTGGGCCCGCCGAGCGGCGGTGCCTGCTTTTGTCTCACTATCGCGTGTGATGTAGTTGATCTTCTTGCCCGCGACCTCGTAATTCACCTCCTCGAGCGCGATCTCTGCGCCCCAGTTAAGCAGGGGTCCCATATCGGCATAAGGCCCGGTGAACGGCCAGATGCCGAGGACGGTGGTCTCCTTTTGGTGGTTTGCGGCTTGAAGAATGTGCGGAAATCCTGCGCCAACAGCCACTGCTGTGGAAGCGCGGATAAATTTTCTGCGGTTTAACATGATCGTCTCCCTATGTTTTGAGGTTCTGATTAAGACCTGTCAGCCCAAAATAGCTGAGGGTCTACTGGATAGCCGAGAGAAATGCGTCCTGCGCAAACAGAACCCAGTCCGGCAGGAGCTTTCCCAGCATACACGCAAAGCTTAATACAGGGGAGAGGATTTGTCAAGAAAAATCCTCCCTCCTGCCGAGGGCGGGAGCCGTGCAGAGCATCTGCAGGATCGGCTCCACGGCGTGATCGGCAATGCGCCGGAGTTCCTCAGCCGTGCGGTTCTGGATGGGATGGGGCACATAGACGACGGCTGGACGAAAGCTCAGCGCTTCGGCCTGTGCCTCAGCAGCCGCTTCAAACTCGGTGGTGGCTACCATGCCGCCGGGAATCCCGCGCCGATCCAACTCCAGGATGTCGTGCAAACTGCACGACGTGCAGGAGCCTCAATCGGACAGCGCCGAGACGACGACGACGGCCTCGGTGGCAATAGACTGGAACACCGAGTCCGGTGCGACCTTGGTGTTGGTCGGTTTGGCGTACCTTCGGGTTGTCAGCCCGCGCTGCTTCAATTTCCCGTCCAAATGATCGAGAAATTCGTTGCTGCGCGTTTTGCCGATGTCTAACAAGGCGATGGTCCGTCCCTCCAGCGACTCCGGTGGGGCCAGCCGTTCCCGTTGCAATGGCGCGGTTTCCGCCGTTGGATCTCGCATTATCAAACTGTCTACCTTCATACGTCCCTCTCATTAATCAGGTTAAGGTTTAATTGACGATTCGCCTCCAGAACCAACTGAACGGCTTGAATGAGATTGCGTTTGGTTTTTTCCATGGTCGCACCTTGCGTGTTAACGCCAGGAAATTCTTCCATATAACCTATGTAAACGCAAGGCGATTTTTCAAACACTGTGGTCAATGAAGTCTGCATGGCTATTCTTGAATGGATCGGGTGACGGGCTGCAATTCATTGGGATTGCGACCGGCAGGCCAGCCGCCGCAGACGGCGGAAAACAGCCCGGCAGGGCCACCGGCCCGCACTATCAAAAGACCATCCGGCCAGAATTTGGGCACTTGCTCCTGGGCACGGCTGGGATCAATGCCCTCACCGATACCGTAAGCACCACAGATCAGTTCCCGTCCGGGCCGCGTCAGGTCTTCCATCAACGCCTCGTGAATCCGGGTGCGTTCCCATCCGGCCTCCCGGAAGATGGCGTAATGTTCCGGGGAGAGCACCAGCAGGGCGTTGGAATTCTGGGCGAGCTTGGGATGGGTTACACCCTGCAGGACCATGGCCAGCGAGCGCGTCAACTCCTCCGGAGTGCGGGAGCGCTGATCGGCGAAACCCTGTACGCCTTCACCCTGAAAAAGGGTGACGGTGGAAGCACCCCGGGGAAAGCCCCGGGCGATGGAAAGCGGCTCCCACGTCTCGTCGGATTCGTCCTCGGCAAAGCAGAAGGTGTACTTGCTGGGAGAACCCAGCGTAGCCCGGTCGATGCCACCCGGCACTGCACCGCCCACGTTACGAAGGATCAGATTGAGTGCCCGCCCGATGGTCGCATTGGCTCGGTTGCCTTGCCCCAGCGCGTTGATGCCTGAATTCATGCCGATTTTTTTTACGACGGGGCCATTGACGATAATCACCGGCGCGGAAAACCAGGTAGTGCACATCAGGCCGTGCAGCGTGAATTGCGGTTCCAACGCCGCTTCCAGCGCTGCCAGCACCACCGGCAGGTATTCGGGCTTGCAGCCAGCCATCACCGCGTTGATGGCCGCCTTCTCCACCGTGCATTCGACTAGGTTGGGCGGCACACGCCCGATCACTGCGTCCCACGGACGGGTGGTTCCCTGCAACATGCGCAGTACGCGCTCATCCGTCGGTGGCACTACGGGCAGGCCATCACTCCAGCCACGGTCGAATCCCACCTCAATGGGGTCTTCCAGCGAAACCACTTCGATTTCCCGGGAACGGAGCGGCACGCGGGAACCGCAACCTGGTTGATACTCAGCCAACCCTTCGCCCAAACTGCGGATTCCAGTGAAGGCTGTCCAATCGTCCCGATGCCACCCTGTCACTCGCCCAACTTCCTTGCCATGCTCCATGCGGATCAGCGTGGGCACGGTTTCGATATTCAAGTGAAAGGAATGCTCCAGGCTTGTATCGTCCAAAACGCTTTCTATTCCAGCCGGAAATCTGGGATCGTCCTGGCTGAAAATCACCAGCGGCGTACCGGAGTCATCCAACTGACGGCAGACGGGTTGGATCAGCCGACAGGCAGGACAGTCGCGTTTAACCACCAGGATCCAGCCTTCTTCTACCAAACTCATGGGGGGATTTGTCAAAAACGTTTTGGCCTGTTGCACGTCAGTCCCTTTTCACAATCCGGGATTACATCCAGTCCACAGTTGCCAGCAACGGATTGTCGGCTCCCGATTCCCCCAGCAACTTCAGGATGTTCGGAAAGGCACTCATGTGCGTGCCGGAGAGCAGGCTAATGCCCAGTACATCCATTTCCTCCTGCACCGCCGCCGTAACCACTTCCTACGGAGTTCAGTGCAAGCTAATAGTTTTTCAGTCTGAAAATCAAACTCCGCCATTTTCGTTACAGAAGTACTCCGCATTTAAACAATAAAACTGTTTCTCAAAAAATGGACAAGATTACTAGATTAACAGTATTAATACCAACAGCTGTCTCTTAATAATTAATAAATCGTAAACAGTGAGGATGCGGGCATTCAACAAGGTTCCGAACATAACGAAAGGCTAAAGTAGTAAGCTTTTAAGCCACAGTCAAGAAAATATTTGAAATAAGGTGAAGATACTTACATCAACGCAGTCCCAATGCCTGCCTTCGTTTCTGACTGAAGGCCTGCAGCATACGGTCCGCAATGATGGCAATCAGCGCCATACCGAGACCAGCCACAAGTCCAAGTCCGAAATCCGCTTTGCTCAGTGCGATGTAAATTGAGAGGCCGAGTCCTTTTGTTCCTACAAGTGCCGCGATCACCAGCATTGCAAGGGCAAACATGATGGTCTGGTTGAGTCCCAGCATAATTTCCGGAATTGCCAGCGGCAGACGCACTTGCCACAGCAGCTGCCGTGGGGTGCATCCCATGCCCTGAGCGGCTTCTACCACAGACTGATCTACATGCCGAAGTCCATGTTCAGTGTAACGAATGGCCGGTACAATCGCGTAGGCGATGATTGCCAGAAACGCAGTGAATTCACCAACCTGGAAAAACATCAGCACCGGAATCAGCAGCACAAACAAGGGCATTGTCTGGAGAGTGTCGTTGATCGGACGCATGATTCCGGAAACGCGATCATTTGAGGAAGCCCAGATTCCCAGCAGAAAGCCAATCAGGAAAGAACAAAGCACGGCCGCAAGACAGAGATAGAGGGAACGCATAGCCTGAACCCAAATCCCTGTGACAAGCATGAAACCGAGACCTGAGATCGTCAGCGCCACGATCCATTTACCGCCTACCTGCCAGGCAAGCACTGTTATCACGATGATGATCATCGGCCATGGCGCCCGCTCGAATCCCAGGAAAAGCAGACAGGATACCAGTATGATAGCCACGGAAACCCTCCAGCTGAAGCGAATGCCCAGGAACGTTGCCAGGATGATGGTCATTACCGCATATCCAGTACTCATCTCCGGGGTCAGTGTAAATCCCCAGGTGAAGGGCCGGATTGTGTTTTCCAGGCCAATCCGTAAAGGGAGCAAGAAAAAGAACAGGAATCCGTTCTTGATGGTTTCAAGTATATTGCTGAATTCAACGGTAATGAAAGTAACAGCGTCATTCAGATGAGTGGCAGGATAAAAAACCCACTCATCAGGATATACACGCAATTCAGGTTTGATCAAGGCCAGGAGAATGAACAATGCGGTTACAGCCAGGCTTCCCGCCAGGACCTGGTTGTTGGAAAGGCCGGACAAGGCCTTTCGTTCACGGGGACTATGCATGGCAAAGGCACGGGTAATGCGGTCCAGCACCATGGCAATCAGGGCAATCACGATGCCGGCAAGCAGACTTTCGCCAAAATTGGCGCGCCGCATGGTGCTCAGCACTTCCCAGCCAATATCAGCTGAACTACCGATAACCGCCGCGATTATAACCATACTCAGGGCGGCCATTGTGGTTTGGTTGACACCAATCATGATCGTTGGAAGAGCCGTGGGGAAACGTACCCACCAGAATAATTGACGCGGTGTTGATCCGGACATCTCTCCTGATTCAACAACCTCAGCCGGGACTCTGTTTAGAGCCAGCATAGTGTTCCTCACCATTGGCGGGCAGGCGTATATTGCGCTGGCGATTAAACCCACAACCGGCCCAAAACCAAATAACAGCAGAATTGGAACAAGGTAGGCAAAGGTGGGTACAGTCTGCATCAGGTCCAGCATGGGCTGCACCAGGCGGTTGATTCGGGGTGAACGCCATGCTGCCACACCCAGTACAAAACCTGCTGCCACAGATAAAGGAACAGATACACAGACCAGCGACAGGGTTCTCATGCTTTCAGTCCAGTAACCGATGACTACCATGTAAAGCAGTGAGCAGCCTGAAAATATAGCCAGACTCCATCCTCCCGCAATCAAGGCGATTCCCATGCATAAAGCAATGGTCGCCGGCCATGGAAGCCAGATTAGCAGGGCCAACACACCAGACATTACCCATGAAAGCAGCCAGGCAATTGCTTTGAAGAACCAGCGAAAATTTTCAACAAACCAGTCCATTGCCGTATTGGCCCACTCAATTACCGGTATCACCCATGCTTCAGGATAACTGACCAGCCACGGCAATTCTGTTCTGTAGAAAAGCGTAACAATTGCCGCCAGTCCCGCGAGAATCCAGACCAGCAGTGCCGGAGGGATGTTTGCGGGAAAACCCTGTTTCATTGATCGTTGCTGCTGGCAAGGGTGTGAATAACGTCTCGCATGGTGATGCTGCCTAGAACTTTTTTGTCGCCGTCAATCACTGTCAGTCCATTCGCTGAACCAGCCAGATCGGGAAGAAGGGATTCCAATGTAGAGTTTGAAGTAATTGTGGAGTTGCTGAGATTTCTGCTCTGGCTGACATTCTCACAGTTTTTCAGCACCTCACCTGCGGTAATGATTTTGAGGCGGGGCACATCACGCGTAAATTCAGCCACGTAATCATTGGCAGGATGGCTGACCAGTTCAGTTGGTGCTCCGATCTGGACAATCCAGCCGTCTTTCATGATCGCGATGCGATCAGCCAGTTTTAATGCTTCCAGGAAATCATGAGTAATGAAGATAATTGTTTTGTGCAGCAGTTTCTGCAGCCGCAGGAACTCGTCCTGCATTTGACGGCGGATCAGAGGATCAAGTGCGCTGAACGGTTCATCCAGCAGCCAGATTTCCGGATCATCTGCCAGCGACCTGGCGATGCCGACTCTTTGCTGCTGACCTCCGGAGAGTTCACGGGGATAATGAGATTCACGGCCTTCAAGTCCAACAAGTTCGATCATTTTGCAGGCACGGGATTCGCGTTCGCTGCGATTCACTCCCTGAACCTTAAGCGGAAAAGCCACGTTTTCCAGCACAGTCTGGTGCGGCAGCAAACCGAAATGCTGAAATACCATTCCCAGCCTGTGGCGTCGAATTTCTATCAATTCTGTGCTGGATTTCTCCAGCAAATTTTCACCGTCAAGCAGCACCTGTCCTGCACTTGGTTCCACAAGACGGGACAGGCAGCGGACTACTGTGGATTTTCCTGAGCCGGAAAGGCCCATGATGACGAAGATTTCACCTTTCTCAACCTCAAAGCTCACATCACAGGCTGCAGGGAGGTGTCCTTCACTGACAATGCGATCCCTGCGTGATTCCGGAGATTCTTCCCGATTAAAGAATTTAGCAGGGTTCTCTCCGTAAACCTTCCAGATACTATTACATGCTAATTTTGTGGATTGTGTCATGGATGCTTGATTTGTGGTGATACTCAATCTGTGTTATTTCGCATCAATATTCCCTCATCCTGACCCTCACCCACCGCCCCTTCGACTTCGCTCAGGCATCGTGGTCCCCCCTCTCCCAATGGGAGAGGGTCGGGGTGAGTGGTAGTCTCCGATCTGGTTTCTGCATCTCGGATGAAGTCAGTTATGACAAAAAAGAAACTTTGCAGCAGCAGCTAAAACAAGGCAGGCTGCAGCGGTGATGCAGCCACAAGTCCGCCATCCACTGTGAGTGTCTGTCCGGTCATGAACTCTGAATCTTTTGAAGCAAGCCAGACGGCCGCATTAGCAATATCCAGTGGCTGACCGAACCGTCCAACGGGGTGGCGCCTGAGCGCGTCTGCTTTGGCTGTCTCAGGATTTTCAGCCATGGCATAGCCCTCTTCTGCCATTTCGGTCATGATCCAGCCCGGACAGATCGCGTTGCAGCGGATTCCCTGCTGTCCATGATCCACCGCGATTGATCGTGTCAGTCCATTAACAAATGACTTGGACGCATTATAGAGAGCTAATGAGGGATCCGCATGTGATCCGCTGATCGAACCGATGTTTATGATTGTACCTCCGCCCTGTTTTTCCATTACAGGAATCAACTGTCTGCACATCAGAAACACCCCTTTTGCGTTGACGCCCATCAGGTTATCCCAGTCTGCATCGCTGGAGTCCGCAACAGTCTTCTCAATCTGAATGCCGGCGTTGTTAACCAGCACATCAATCCGTCCAAAGTCCTCCATGGCGGCCGCGTATAGTCCGGCCACCGACTCAGCTTTGCTCACATCAGCGGTCTGCCATGCAACTCCTGATGGTAAATCTCCCGGATCATTGCCTCGTCCGCATGTGAGAACCCGAGCCCCATTTTCTGAGAAAAGTTCAACAATGGCCCTGCCGATTCCGCGGCTTCCTCCGGTTACTATTGCTGTTTTGCCTGTCAGTTTTGTCATTATTATGTGCTCAATGGGCGATCATCACGTGCCTGGGCACTGTGTAATCCTCCAGCGCGTAGATGGACATGTCCTTGCCGTAACCGGAACTCTTCATGCCGCCGTGAGGCATTTCTGAGACGCCTACAAGGTGGGTGTTGACCCAGGTGATGCCGTAGCGCAGCTTTGCAACGGTCTGCATGGCCCTGGAAACATCTCTTGTCCAGACTGAGGCGGAAAGTCCGTAATGTGTGTCATTTGCCCAGCTTATGGCCTGCTCAACATCGCTGAATGGTGTGGCAGTGACCACCGGACCAAATATTTCATCTTGTACCACCTCATCTTCCTGCTGAGCGTTGGCGATCAGTGTCGGTTCAAAGAAAAAACCGTTTCCGGAAACGCTGTAGCCGCCGGTGACAATTTCTAAGTGTTTTGTTTCTCTGGCGCTGCCGACAATGCTGTTGATTCGTTCATATTGAGCGCTGGTGATGATTGGTCCCATTTCAACGCCGTCATCTTTAGGCGCCCCGGATTTGATTGTGGCAATGGCGGAGGCAAAATCAGCCACGAAATTGTCATAGATCCTGTTTGAAATATAAAATCGGCAGGGCTGGGTACAGTCCTGTCCGGCATTGTAAAAGGAGAGTTCGCGCAACCCCCCGATTACTGCCTGCATATCCGCGTCGTCATAGATGATAACCGGCGCTTTTCCTCCAAGCTCCAGGTGGGTGTGCTTTATTGTTTTTGACGCGGCCTGCAGTACCTGTTTTGCAGTACGTATGGAGCCGGTCAGTGAAATGAACTCAACATAATCATGGTTGATCAGCATATCTCCGGTCGTGGCGCCTCTTCCCGAAAGTACATTCACCACACCCCTGGGATAGATGTCGGCCAGCATATTTACCAGTTTGAGCGTTGTAAGCGGAGTCAGTTCCGATGGTTTGAGCACCATGGTGCATCCTGTGGCAAGAGGAGGTCCGAGTTTCCATGCGGCCATCATCAAAGGATAATTCCATGGTGAAATGCCGGCAACAACCCCCACCGGATCACGGCGTATCATTGAAGTGAAACCTTCCATGTATTCTCCGGCAGCAATGCCGCTCATACAACGAACTGCTCCAGCCATGTATCGAAAGAGATCTACGCAAGCGCCCATTTCTTCAATGGATGCGGCAAGCGGTTTTCCCGTGTCAAGGGATTCCAGTTCCGCGAAATCATCAATTTCAGCTTCCAGGCGGCTGGCCAGTTCCAACAGCAAAGCTGAGCGTTCCCCCGGGGTTTTTGCCGCAAATTCAGGAAAAGCTTCACAGGCGGCCCTGACCGAGGCGTCAACCTGATCCGCTGTTGCTTCAGCAACCTCGCAAATTGTACTTCCCGTGGAAGGGTTTAGAACAGACATCGCCTCACCGGCGCCTTCCACGATTTCTCCGTTGATTAAAAGTTTTGTGGAATGTTCCATCGTTTATTTTATTTGTGCGTGAGTCTTTTTAGTTTAGCCTGTCAGCTTTTGCCAGGATGTTGGGCAAGAATGGGTGAAATCACCCTCTCTGCCAGCAGCATACCCACAGCCATTGCAGTCACGAACAGAAAAGCGTTGAGGCTTCCGCTTCCCAGTGATGTGATTGCCGGTCCCGGACAGTACCCTCCAAGTCCCCAGCCAATTCCGAACAGCAGCGCACCAAGGATAAGCGGACGGTCAAGGTCCTTGCTTTTGGGAATTTGAAATGTTCCACCCAGCACGGGCATCGAATAATTGCGCTGAATCCATAGCTGAAGTACAAAGTAGCTGAGAACAGCACCGCCCATCACGAAGGCAAGGCTGAAATCCCAATTACCAAAAATATCAAGAAATCCGATCACCTTTTGTGGTTGAGTCATTCCGCTGATTCCGAGGCCAATGGAGAAAAGCAATCCGCAGAGAAATGCGGCAATATTTGATTTAATCATACTTCCCTCTCACTGATACATGGGATGAACAAGTGCCACAAGCGCCATACCGGTCGCCATGAAGATCAGGGTAGCAGCAAGAGATCGCGCCGAAAGCCTGCCAATGCCGCAAACTCCGTGACCACTTGTGCAGCCTCCACTGACTCGAGTGCCGATTCCCACAAGCAAGCCTGCAATGGTCACAGCAACAAGACCCCGCCCGGATGTGTTTTCAAAATATGCAGTGTTTATGCTGTAAAGCAGGATCCCGCCGATAATCAGTCCGGAAACAAAGGCTGCCCGCCATTGTTGTTCTACCCCCTTCTGTAAGAGCATACCTCCGAATATACCGGAGATTCCGGCAATATTTCCGCGGAACAGCAGCAGCATTGCCGCGGCTGCACCGATCAGTATTCCGCCTGCCAGTGGCATGGTAATTTCCAATAATGTCATTTCTGTCACTCTGTTTTGTTTGGTTGTGATTGGTCAGTTCTCCACGTCAAAACCAAGTTTTTTCCATTCAGCCATTCCGGAACTTCCGAGACAGACTACGTTTTCCAGTCCTTTACCGGACAATGAAGTGAACATGGCCTGTGATCTGCGTCCTGAATGGCAGTAGAGATAGATTTTGCTGTAATCATGTAATTTCCCCATTTGCTCAAGTTCCTTTCCCATCGGAATGTTGATCGCGCCGGGAATATGTCCTGCTGTGTATTCATCAGGAGTGCGACAGTCAATTACAATTTCGTCATCAGGAAGTGAAGTGAGGATTTGCTTTAGATCACTTACACCAAACAATTCCTCAGTCAAGTGTCCGTGTTCAATAGAAATTCCGCATCCCAGGTTTGCCGGAACCGCCTCGTCGATATGCTTTGGTCTCGGCAGGTTCAGTGAGTTCATCAGTTCAGTAAAATCTGCTTCGGTTTGTGTGGCAGGAATGCGGGGATTGTGCTGCATTTCCTCGCCGATGGTGGAAACCGACTTACCATTATAGTCATGTCCGGGATAAACCAGCGTCTCGTCTGGGAGAGTGTATAGCTTTCGTGTAATACTTCGGAACAGCATTGAGGGATCTCCCTGCTGAAAATCAGTGCGACCGCAGCCGCGGATGAAAAGAGTATCGCCGGTGAAAACCACGTTTTCCACCGTGTAACTTGTGCAGGCGTCTGTGTGTCCGGGAGTAGCCAGCGCCGTGAGTGTATGCCTGCCGAATCGCAATGTGTAACCGTCATTTAACATGATGTCCGCGCATGGAACTCCGGAAGGTTCGCCGACCGCAGTTTTCAGTCCCATCTCCTCGCGAAGCATTCCCAGTGATGTTACATGATCTGCATGTACATGGGTATCCAGCGCGTAAACCATTTTAACCCCAAGCTCGCCCACAAGACACATGTCCCGTTCAAACTGTTCCCGTACAGGATCAATAATTACTCCCTCTTTCGTGTCCTGGTCCCAAAGCAAATATGTAAATGTCCAGGTGTCCTGATCAAAGAGTTGACGGAAGCCGAAAGAAAGTTGATTATTCATGGTGACAATATTTGTCAGGTTATGAAGAGGGCGATACGCAGCTTTACTTTGCTGAAAATGAGTGGATTGAGGCTTTTGAGTAAAATTATAAGCTAACTAAAATGTGTAAAAAATTAAACATATTTTATGCTGAACTCACAAAAAGTCTTAATGTCATACTTTTTATCTTTCCAGCGAGAGCGGGAATTCGGTCACAAACTGTCAGCTGCGCATCTGCTGTACCTGCGCAGTCAATCCGCCGTCCAGAATCCATAGCTGCCCTGAAGCATAACGGGCTTCATCACCTGCAAGCCAATTCACCAGTCCGGCTACGTCTTCAGGGGTTCCGTAACGTCCGATAGGGTGTATCCGGCGAACTTCGTTTTCAAGGGATTCGATGTCACCGGAAGAGCCGAAGAAGCTTCTCAGCATGGGCGTGTCAATGAAACCGGGACAGATGGCGTTTACCCGGATGTTTTCAGTACCATGATCACAGGCCATTGCCCTGGTCAGTGCGTGAACAGCGCCTTTGCTGGCGCAGTATGCGGCCAGTGAGGGGTCTGCGATAAAACCGTCGTAAGAGCCAAAGTTGATGATTGAACCGCCTCCAGACTTACGCATCAGGGGCAGGGCGTGTTTTGAAGTGAGGAAGGTTCCGGTTACATTGACCGCAAAAATACGGTTCCAGTCTTCAAGTGATGTTTCCTCAATCGTTTGTTCAATCTCGATTCCTGCGGCATTGACAAGGATGTCAAGTTGCCCATGCTGCTTATCTATGTGTGCCATCAGGCTTTTGGCGCTGTCCTCGCTGCTGACATCGTGTTCATGGAATCTGACACTTCCGGTGGTTACATTATTGGTTTCCGGAAGGTCTGCAGCGTACACTGATGCGCCTTCATCAGCCAGTCGCCTGCAGACTGCTGTACCAATCCCACCGCATCCTCCGGTAACAACAGCAACTTTTCCGGATAAATTTTGTTTTTGCTGTGTTTTTTCTGCTGGCATGTATTTCTATAGGTTTATAGTTTTGTGTTATTGTGGTTTTGATGTTTTCATAACCCCTCACCCCTACCCTCTCCCCAAGGAGAGGGAGTCGCATGACCTTCACTCCGACCCTCTCCCTTTTGGAGAAGTGGGATCGTTATTACTCCATTATTAACCCTCTCCCTTTTGGAGAAGTGGGATCGTTATTACTCCCTTACTTTAACCCTCTCCCTTTTGGAGAGGGGGGATCGTTATTACTCCCTTACTTTAACCCTCTCCCTTTGGGAGAGGGGGGACCGTTATTACTCCCTTAATAACCCTCTCCCTTTGGGAGAGGGGGGACCGCTTGCGGTGGGTGAGGGGTAAAATGTCCAGTATTTCAATTATTAGTTAAGGCTACAATTCAACCTTTTTCTTGCAGTTCATGCCAGATCATTTCAAGAACAATCTCCGTCTTTTGAAGTACATCATTATTCCAGAAACGTAAAACACGGATACCTTGTTTCTGAAGAAACTCAGTTCTTTTTAAATCATACGCTTGTTGTACTATGTGTTGACTCCCATCGACTTCAATGGCTAATTTGTCTTCTTCACAGAAAAAATCCAGAATGTACGGTGGAACAGGATGTTGCCTGCGAAATTTCTTTCCAGCCAAGCGACGATCCCTCAGACGTCTCCACAAGACTTGTTCTGCATCTGTTTGAGAATAACGGAGTTGACGGGCTGATTCCTTCAGTTCAGGCTGCGAATTGGGCATTTTGGAATCAAACTTATTGGACACCATAATCGCATTGCATTTTGAGTATTCCTGTTTCTACCCTCACTAATATATTTCCCCTCACCCCTACCCTCTCCCCAAAGAGAGGGAGTCGCATGACCTTCACTCCGACCCCCTCCCTATAGGAGAGGGAGGACCGCTTGCGGTGGGTGAGTGAAGAATCATGTAGTTCTCCAGGCGAAGACTGCGCCGAGGTCATCTTTATGGTCTGCAGAATTCGGCATCGGTCTGCACCATGGAGTCTGATCGATGCCTTCCCATTTGCCGGACTGTTCCCATTCCACGGCTTTTTTCTCAAATCCCAGATTTTCCCAGGAGTTTTGCATCAGCGGAATCACAATCAATCCTCCGGAAATAACCACGCGCAACAGTTCATCAAGTCCTTCCGGAGGCACATGCCCCTGGGTAAAAACACCCACTGCTATCACTGCCTCAAAAGTTTCATCAGCAAAAGGCAGCCGTTGCAGCATATCACCCGCTTCCAGCTGTTTATAAACATTGAGTTTGCGGGCCTGCTCCAGCATTTCCAGTGATAAATCCAGCGCAGTGAGATTTGTGTATCCCAGATCATACAGCCAGCCTCCTACCAGACCGGTGCCCGCTCCGGCGTCAAGAATGGCAGCCTCATTGTTACGCAGGTGACGTGCAAGAACAGCAGCCCCAAGCAAAGGGAAACGGTACCCCATGCTGCTTACGTCAGTGTCGTAATCTTCCGCCCATCCCGCGTAAGCATCGTCAAGGGCTTCTGTTGTTTCCGCGCCGTAAACTTCCTCAAGATGATCGTCGATAGGTTTTCTTCTTTTTGAGGAGCTCATGGGAAAAGTTTCAAAAGTAGCATTAAAGTATTTTTCATCCTATAATTCCTAAAAAAATTAAATCTGTTCACAGGCTTGTCTGTAAGCATCAAGCAGCAAGCCATGGAAATGATGTACCGCGTGTTCACTGCGTCCGGATCCTTGCGGATCAATCATGTAGCGTCCCTGATTATAGGCGGGTGTGCGCATTCCCCTCTGCACGCTTTCCACCAGGCCGATGTCCTCCGGCTGAAGTACAGTGTCGATGTAACGGATTGCGTCCATTTCTTCCTCAGTAGGAGGAGTGCTCTCAAAGAAAAAATCAAATTCCTCCCAGGTTTCTTCCGGCCCGATAGGAATGAAGCGCCATACCATGAAGTTTCCTCGTCCGGGATAGCGCATCAGTGTGGTATTAGGCCAGAGGTACCATACGGCGTGATCGGTGACCTTTGCTCCTTGTACGCTGTAGGCTTTATTGTTCCGGAGGCCTGCCTTTGCCATGTGGCTGGAATAGATGCCGTGGGTTTTGACCTTGTAGGTGTCCATTTCCACAAGTGTGCAGAAATCCTTATGGGCAATCGGGCAGTGGTAGCATTCCAGAAAATTGTCGACTACCGATTTCCAGTTGGCCTTGATGCTGTAGGTGAGCCGATGTCCAAAAGTAAGCTGCCCCAGATCAGCAGAATATCCCATGATCTCGTCTTTCAATCCTTCTGTTTTCTCAGCGAGCGAAACAGCATTCGGATCAAGATTTACAAATACCAAGTGGCAGAACACTTCCAGCTTTACGGTAGAAAGCGAATAATCTTCCGGATTAAAATTTTCAATTAACTCAGACTGGCGGGCTTCAAGAAAAGAACCGTCAAGACTGTAAGTCCAGGCGTGATAAGGACATATTATTTTCCGGACTTTCCCCTCACCCTGCAAAAGTTCATGTCCGCGATGCTTGCAGACATTGTAGAATGCCCGCAGGTTTCCTTCACTGTCCCTGGCAGCAAAGATGCTTAGACCCTGTACGCAGATTGAAATATAACTTCCAGGTTCACGCAGTTTTTCTTCATGACAGAGGAACTGCCATGATTTGTGGAAAATTTGTTCACGCTCTACTTCAAGCCAAACAGGATCGAGGTAGGCTGTCGAGGCCAGCGACCATGAACGAGCGGGGGTTTTGTTCCAGTTTCGGGAAATAGAGAGAAAATCTTCGTGAGTGATCAATTCGTTCATTAATTATATGGGATTGATTCTTGTCTGCAGATTTCACAAATAATAAATCAAATTCATCACAGAGTGAAGTGATTTTCCCTCCACAACCGTGAATGGCCCCTCACCCACCGCAAGCGGTCCCCCCTCTCCCTTGGGGAGAGGGTTGGTGTAAGGTACCGCAGTGAGCGGTCC